>Ga0315314_1000066_pt1 | contig 149238 bp, 168 predicted proteins | sample TDP9_MG_FD_203631 | JGI IMG/M metagenome (GOLD analysis project Ga0315314, IMG submission 203631) | Freshwater sediment microbial communities from Lake Towuti, South Sulawesi, Indonesia - TDP9 | ecosystem: Environmental > Aquatic > Freshwater > Lake > Sediment | place: Indonesia: South... | reverse complement strand
CTGAATAAGACGAACTGATATTCCTTTACTCTCATAAGAAGGCCGCCTCCCTTTTTTTTCGAACCCTTTCAAAATCCCTCATCCCTCCTCCTAGCCCCTCCTGCCATCCTTATGGCGGAATTCCAAGGAGAAATGAAAGAAATTGACATTTTTATCGGAAAAGAATATTCTTACTTCGCCATTTTAATTTCCCAGGAGGCTCGAGAAACTTCGATGAATAAACTTACGGAAGCCGAAATCGCTTGGCTGATGAGTGTCCTTACTCCAGGAGATTGCCAATCCTGCATTTGGCGAGAGAAAGAGGAAGAAAAATATTGGTGTTTCCCGAGCGGAGACTCCCCGTGCAAGGCTTTTGCAGACAAGGTATTTCAGGGATTGGAGAGGGCGGAATTAATCTGACCATGGATGTTCCTAAAACCGATTGATCTCGCCTCCCTTCGTGGCTAAGCGCTCCTCCTTCTGACCATAGTTCCTTCCCCCGACTCCGCCCTTCAGAGAAAGGTCGATCATGGAAAACAAGGGCATCGCGGACATCTTCGTAGAGATCGCGGACATCCTGGATATCCAGGGAGAGAATCCCTTCCGGGTAAGGTCATACCGCAACGCCGCCAGAACCATCGAGAACATGAGCCAAAGTGTGGAAGCCATGGTCAAGGCGGGGGAGAATCTGGAGGAGATCCCGGGAATCGGTAAGTCCATCCATGAGAAGATCGAAGAAATAGTATCCACGGGGAAATGCCGTTTCCTCGGGGAACTGCGAGCGAAGGTTCCCGCTGGCTTGACTGAACTCTTAAAGTTGGAAGGACTGGGCCCGAAAAAGGTGAAGCTACTCTATGACGAATTGGCCGTTGACTCGGTGGACCGGCTGGAGAAAGCGGCCCAAGCCGGGAGGCTGCGGGATCTGGCTGGAATGGGTTTGAAGACAGAAGAAAAGGTTCTGAAGTCGATCGAAAAATACCGAGCCGGACTGGGCCGGTTCAAGCTCTCGGTGGGTTTTATCTATGCTCAGGCTTTGCTCGAGTACCTGAAAGATGTTGCGGGTGTGAAGCGGCTGGACCCTGCTGGAAGCTTCCGCCGGCGGATGGAAACGATCGGGGACTTGGATATTCTGGCCATCTGCGGCAAAGGCTGCAAAGTGATGGATCGGTTTACAGAATATGGAGACGTAGCCGAGGTGATCTCCAAAGGGGATACCAAATCCAGCGTGCGGTTGAATTGCGGGTTGCAGGTGGACGTGCGGGTCCTCGAAGAAGAGAGCTACGGGGCGGCCCTGCATTATTTTACTGGATCGAAAGCCCACAACATCGCCATTCGTGACCGGGCAAGGGATTTGGGCCTGAAAGTGAGCGAGTACGGTGTGTTCCGGGCGAAAGACGAGAGAAGGCTGAGCGGGGCCAGGGAGGAAGATGTCTTTAAGGCTGTGGGCCTCCCGTTCATCCCCCCCGAACTTCGGGAAAACCGCGGCGAAATTCAGGCTGCTGAAAAGGGAAAACTTCCCCAGTTGATCGAGCTTGCCGACATCCGTGGCGATTTACAAATGCACACCACGGCCACAGACGGAAAGAACTCCATCACGGAGATGGCTGAGAAGGCCAAGGAGATAGGCTATTCTTACATCGCCATAACAGATCACTCCAAGGCTGTGCGGGTAGCCGGTGGTTTGGACGAAAAGGGACTGGCCAGGCATCTAAAAGAGATCGAGAAGGTGAACGGACAAATCCCCGGAGTGCGCATCCTCAAAGGGGTAGAAGTAGACATCTTGGCTGATGGAAGCCTGGACTTGAAGGACGATATTCTCAAAGAATGCCAGGTGGTCATCGCTTCTGTGCACTCCCGCTTTAACATGGAAGAAAAAGAGATGACCCGGCGGATTATCAAAGCTCTGAAAAACCCGAACGTAAATATCCTGGCCCACCCTACTGGAAGGTTAATCCTGGAGCGGGAACCCTACAAGGTGAATCTGAAGGAAGTCTTCCAGGCCGCCCTCGATGAGGGAGTGGTCCTGGAGATTAATGCTTACCCGGACCGGCTGGACCTTAGAGATGTAGATGCGCGCCTGGCCAAGGAGATGGGCGCAAAACTGGTCATCTCCACGGATGCGCATAGCGCCCTTCAAATAGAGCTCATGAAGTTTGGAGTCTTCACCGCCCGGCGCGGCTGGGTGGAGGCCAAAGACGTGATCAACACCCTGCCATTGGAGGCGGTGCTTAAAATACTGCGATGAAAGAATTTTGAGGAGATAGGGGGATGGGGAGATAGGGTGATCTCCCCATCACCCAATCAGCAATTAGAAAGGAGGAAGATGAAGATGTTTAAAGTTCGCAACCTAAGATGGGTTGGTTTCGTCTGTTTTGTCCTTCTGGTATTTTCCACCCCCTCCTTCGCTGGCGGGAAGATTCTGGTCTATTCCCCATGGAAAGATGAGATCATGCAAAAGTTCGGGCAGATGTTTGAAAAAGAGACGGGTATTAAAATGGAGTCGATAAACATCTCCACTGGGGAAATCTACGCCCGTCTGAAGGTGGAGAAGGCCAGGCCACAGGCCGATGTCTGGCATTCGGTCCGGGCTGAACTCCTGGACAAAGCTAAAGAAGACGGGATGCTCGCTTCTTACAAGCCAGCCAATACTAAGTATGTGCTTCCCGAATACGCTTATCCCCATGAATCGACTTTCACCGGAACCACCATGTATCCTCTGGTCCTCGCTTACAACATAAACACGTTGAAGAAGATGGGTATGGATGCGCCCAAAAGCTACGAGGACCTGCTGAGCCCGAAGTGGAAGGACAAAATCATCATGCCTCATCCAGCGGCCAGTGGGACGGGATATGCTTTTTTGGTGACGATCGTTCAGCTCTACCGTGAGAAAGGGGAAGGCGGTATTCAATCGAAGAAAGGGTGGGATTATCTGGTCAAATTGAATCAGAATATGTCCCAATATACGCGCAGCGGCAGTGCCCCGGCGAAACTTGTAGCCACCGGAGAATTTCCCATTTGCGTTACCTTCTATGACCGGGTCTTCCAGTTGGCCAGCGAGGGGTATCCCATTTCTTTCACCACTCCCACCCCGACTTTTGCCGAGCCCTCCTGCACGGCCATTGTGGCCAATGCTCCCAATTTGGAGGGGGCGAAGAAATTTATGGAGTTCATTCTCTCCCAGAGAGCACAGGAGCTGGCTGTGAGCCTGGGAAACTATTCTGTCCGGCCGGACTTGGACCCACCCAAGGGTGCCCCTTCCCTAAAGGAGATTAAAATCTTTCAGGACGACTATAAATGGGGATCGAAGTATAAAAAAGAACTCCTCAATGAATTCAACATCAAAGTGGCCATGGGCAAGAAAACCACATAGAAAAGTGTCAGTGTGAGTGCCAGTGGGAGTTGATGAAAATGCTTTTCTATTACTGACACTGATCACTGACACTGACACCGTTTTTTTCATGGATGAAACAGCTAAGGAAAGAACCCGTCGTTTTTGTTATCACCCTTCTGATTTTTGGAGTCCTGTTTTATTTCGTGGCCTACCCTCTCTACGCTGTCTTTCGGGAAAGCGCCCTGAATGAGGCCGGGAGGTTTATCGGCCTGGCCAACTACATTCAATTCGCCAAGAGCGAATACTTCCGCCAGGTGTTCTACAACACCCTCTTCATCTCCGTGATCGCTACTGTGGGGGCCGTCATCGTCGGGATGATATTTGCCTACGGGATGACCAGGACAGACCTTCCCTTAAAATCACTCTTCATGATCACGGCCATCTTGCCCATGATCACTCCTCCTTTCATCAATGCCTTTGCCCTCATCCTTCTTCTGGGAAGAAACGGGGTAATCAATATCTTCCTGGATCAATGGCTGGGCATTAAATTTGTCATCTACGGGTATCATGGCGTGATCCTCTCGGAAATCCTCACTACCTTTCCTCTGGCCTACCTGATCATTTCCGCGGCCTTCAGCGGTCTGGACAGTACTCTGGAGGATTCGGCCCAGGACCTGGGGGCAGATCCTTTGACAGTCTTGCGCACCGTGACCCTCCCTCTCATCACCCCGGCAATCCTGGCGGCCACCCTAATGGTCTTCATGACTAACCTCAGCGCCTTCGGAGCTCCGGCCTTGCTCGGGGGAGGAATCTCTGTCCTGGCCGTGGAGTCAGTCATCCAGACCCTGGGTGTCTTAGACTGGGGCATGGGAACGACCTTAAGCGTGATCCTCCTCATTCCTTCTTTCCTGCTTTTCTACTTCCAGAACTGGTACCGTTCGAAAAGGTCTTATGTTACCATTACTGGAGCACCGGCCCACACAGAGATACGAAAAACTCCCTGGAAGATCAAGGGCCCGATCTTTGGGTTTTGCCTTCTTCTATCCGTGATCATTCTGATCACTTATCTCGTAATCCTCCTCGGCGGGTTCTCCAAGGTTTGGGGCGTGGATAGTTCATTTACCTTGCATCATTACCGGCTCGTTTTGACCAACACCCTGCGTTCCATCACCAACAGCTTGTTCCTTTCGTCCATCGGTGCTTTTTTTGCCACGCTCCTCGGTCTCCTGATCGCCTATCTTCTCGTCCGCCAAAGTTTCGTTGGCCAGAAGGTAATGGACTTCCTGGGAACACTTCCCTATGCCGTGCCCGGAACGATGATGGGGCTCGGGTTTGTGGTCGCTTTCAACCAGGCTCCCTTAATTCTGACTGGAACAGCCTTCATCATTGTTTTAGACTATTGCATTCGGCGTATGCCCTTCGGCTTGCGCTCGGGAGTTTCCACCCTGAAGCAGATTGATGTGGCCATGGAAGAGGCCTCCGCCGACCTTGGTGCTTCCTGGTTGACCACTTTCCGCAAAATTGTGCTGCCCCTCATGAAGCCGGCCTTCATCGCTGGCATTACCTTTGCCTTCATCCGGGCAATCACAGAATTGACTTCCACGATCTTCTTGGTAACCCCCAAGTGGAGGGTTATGGCCGTAGACATTTTTAACATGGTTGAGTCTGGAGCGCTCGGCGCAGCGGCGGCTATGTCCACCTTGCTCATGGCCATTGTAGTGATTGTGCTGTTGGGGATCTACCGGGCAACGGGAGCGACGGAATCCATGTTCCGGATGTGAAAGAAATTTTCACCGCAGAGAACGCAGAGATCGCAGAGAAAAATCCAATATCAAATATTTAGTTTTTTGGATATAGTGTTGTGTCCCAGAAATAAGTGGACAAAATCGTTAGTTGTGCCGAGGGCCCGGGGGCCGGGTCGCTTCGCTTGGCATCCTGAGGCGATTCTTACTCCGTGGATGGGGCGGGAAGAGACGCCCCGCCTCCTCGGCGGAAACAAATATGAATCTTCTTAGCCACTTATTTCCCGGCCGAGGCTGCCGGCGCGAATCACCCCGGCCCCCGGTCCAGGTCAAAGTTTGGGGAATTGGACTTTCAACCTGACCCCCGTAAAGTGAGAAACGCCATCTTAATTAATGCCCGTTATTTCTGAGACATGACACTACGCTCAATATATAAACCCGCAGCGATATAAATTAATGGAAGAAAAAGTCAGCCAAGATACAGAGATAACAGTTTCGCTTCAGCATTTGACCAAAAGGTTTGGAAAGGGAAGGAGCCGGGTCGTCGCGGTGAATGAATTTACCTTCGATTTCCCTCCTGGGAAGCTTACCACCCTCCTGGGTCCCAGCGGCTGCGGCAAAACAACTGTCTTGCGGTGCGTCGCCGGATTCTATGAGCCGGATCAGGGCGAGGTATTCATTGATGGCCAAAGGGTCAATGACCTGCCGCCTTACAAGAGACCCACAGGGACAGTCTTCCAGAACTATGCCCTCTTTCCCCACATGACGGTTTTCGAGAATGTAGCCTATGGGTTGAAAATAAAGAAATTACCCACCAGATCGATTCAAGAGAAGGTGGCTCAAGCTCTGGCCCTTCTTCAGCTTTCTGGCCTGGAGGACCGCAATCCCAATCAGCTCAGTGGTGGACAGCAGCAGCGGGTAGCCATCGCCCGTGTTTTGGTCAACGAGCCCAAGGTCTTGCTTTTCGACGAACCCCTGAGCAATCTGGACGCCAAACTCCGGGTTTACATGCGCGGAGAAATTCGCGCTCTCCAGGAGAGGCTGGGCATCACCACGATCTACGTTACCCATGACCAGGAAGAGGCCATGTCCATCTCTCATACCATTGTCATTATGAATAAGGGGAAAATAGAACAAGCCGGCACGCCGCTCCAAATCTACCGCCGCCCTGGAACCGCATTTGTCGCCGACTTCATCGGGACCACAAATTTTTTAAAGGGCGAAGTGCAGGAGGTTGACGAAAAAGTAATAAAGATCAAGATGCAGGGAATTATTATTTCCCTTCGATTTGCCGATGGGTATAAGGCGGGCGAAAAAGTTTGGTTAGTATTAAGGCCGGAGATGATCCGTTTTGCCGAAGAAGGGGAAGAAAAGGGGTTATCAGGAAAAGTGAGGGAGGTCTCTTTCCTGGGCTCTCTGGCCCGCTATTTGGTAGAGATCGAAGGCGGAGATCAAATCCAGGTGGACGAGCCTAACCCCAAGCATTTTCGGCAAAAAGGATCGACCGTGTATTTGATTCTGGATGAAGAGGCCCTGTACCTACAGAAAGAAAAATAGTGTCAGTCGTTAGTGTGAGGGTGAGGGAAAATACTTTTTTAAAGCTGACACTAATAACTGGCACTTTATTTTAGTTATTTAGGCTGGTGATGGGTGCGGGAATTCTTCCCCCGTACCTTACAAAGGTCGAGGAACGATTCCCGTTCCTCACTTCCATGATATAAGCCTCTCCAAAAAGGCCTCCGAAAATAGCTTTCTCCCCTACATCTTTTCCGGGGATCGGAATCAGGCGGACAGCAGTAGTCTTATGGTTGACCACTCCAATGGCCATTTCATCCGCCAAAATTGCGGCGATGGTATCAGCGTCCACTTTCCCCGGGACGGCGATCATATCCAGGCCCACGGAAGAGACGGCGGTCATCGCTTCCAGTTTCTCCAGGGATAGGTACCCCCGACCCGCTGCTTCGGAAAGATTCAAATCCTCGCTCACCGGGATAAAAGCGCCGGAAAGTCCGCCCACGGAAGAGGAGGCGAAAGCTCCTCCCTTTTTGACCGCATCGTTTATCAGGGCCAGCGCAGCCGTTGAACCAGGCACGCCGATGGAATCCAGGCCCAGACACTGGAGGATCTCTCCCACGCTGTCCCCGACAGTGGGCGTAGGGGCCAAGGAGAGGTCCACGATGCCGAAACTGACGCCCAGAGATTGAGCTACCTCTCTGGCAATGAGCTCACCCACCCGGGTTACCCGAAAGCTGGTTTTTTTGATGATCTCAGAAAGGTCTCCCAGGGTTAATTTCTTCCCAGATTGGATGGCTCGCTCGAGCTCTTTCTTGACCACCCCCGGCCCACTAACCCCCACGTTGATCACGCACTCTGGCTCTCCGTACCCCAGGTAAGCTCCAGCCATGAAGGGGTTGTCCTCCGGCATGTTGGCAAAGACGACGAGCTTGGCACAACCAAATCCATCGCGCTCCGCAGTCCGCAGAGAAGTCTCCTTTATTGCCCGGCCCATGAGCAATACGGCATCCATGTTAATTCCCGCGCGGGTGGAAGCTACATTTACGGAAGCGCAGACCCTCTCCGTAGAAGAGAGCACTTCTGGGATAGTGTCGATCAGAATACGGTCTCCCTTGGTGAATCCCTTCTGCACCAGAGCAGAGTACCCGCCGATAAAATTTACCCCAACTTCTTCCGCTGCCTGGTCGAGGGTTCTGGCTACGGTCAGATAATCCTCTCGCTCCAGGCTCTCGGCAACGGCGGCAATGGGTGATACGGCCAGACGTTTGTTCACGATGGGAATACCATACTTTTTGGAGATCCGATCAGAGGTGAAAACCAGGTCTTGGGCATGATCCTTAATTTTTTGGCGAATCCGGGCGCAAAGGTCTCGAGTGGCCGCACTGACGCAATCCCTCAGGCTGATCCCCAGCGTGACGGTGCGCACATCCAGGTTTTCATTTTTCAGCATCTCCACCGTGCGGATGATTTCCTCAGAACTAAGCATGCTCTTTGCCTTTCTTTAATCGATAATTAGGAGTTCATTTCTTCAAACTCGAAACACGAAACCCGGAACTCGCAACTGTATTTTTATATCCGGTTAATCGCCCGGAAAATATCGCGATGCTGCAAATTTACAGCCACCCCCATCTCCTGCCCTCGCTTCCACAATTTTTCCTGTATGAGGCCGTAATCCAGAGCCTTGGGGACGTCCACCTCGAAGAGCTGAATATACTCGTGCTTCCCGCCGAGCAGGGCCACGCGAGCATCCAGGTTGGTGATGTTGATGGACCGCTCCGCCAAAATCTCGCTGATCCCGTAAACGAGACCGGGCCGATCCTCTCCTTGGACCGTGATAATGAAAGGCTCGGTCTCTCCGGCGTCATAGGGAATTAATTCCTCGGGCCTGATTTTCTTCAGATTAATTTCCAGATCCAGGTCCCTGGCCAATTCTTGAAAATCGCTCTTCAACCCACTGAACGCATCCTCCCTTAAGGTAGAGGCAATTAGAATCATGGCCAACTGACCTCGGATGGCGGTCTGGGAAAGATCTTCGATGTTGCAGCGATTCTCGTATAGAACTCTGGAAACGCTGGCCACGATTCCCGGCCGGTCCCGCCCGATTACCGATACGAATATCCAGTCACTCATAGCAAACTCCATTCCAGGCTAAAATATAAAGGGAAAATCTTGTACGGCCTGATTCCCCAAATGCTGGGTTACGAATGGGCAAGCATTTTTTTTGCTTCCGCCAGCTTGCTGGAGAAGCTATCTTTCTTGAATTCCGAAAACCACCTTCGCAGGATCAACCACCCACCGAATCTCGTCACGCTATTCGTCCAGATCCGGTACCACTTCCTCCATCCTCTTCTGAGGTTGTGGAGATAGAAGAAAAGTAGAGGGAAGGAAAGGATGTTGAACCCGATATGAAACATGTGCTTGAATCGATAAAACCTTCCCATGATGAGACGGATGGAGGCCTGCATTTCTTCTGGGGTTATGGGCTCGTCAGGAACAAAGAGCGGGAAGTTTCCGTCGTAGTATTCCCACCCGAGATAGTCCTTGGAATAAATCCTGTTCTGCTGCTTAAGTCTATGGGTCAGCTCCGTGCCAGGAAGCGGAACAGGCAACAGAACTTGCACCGTATCCAGCCGCGCCCGCTTGATGAATTCTCGGAATCGTCCGATCCGTTCCTTTCCCGGCATCCGGAAATTCGCGCCTTCCGCAAGGGGATACCCGAATATAAACATTCCATGGACCAGAAAGCCTGCTTTGCGAAACAACCGGGATAAGGAAACCATATCCTCGGGCTTTAGCCGCTTGTCCATGGCTTTCAGCTCCTCTCCGATGGGCGATTCGAACCCTATCGCCACCTGATTGATTCCTGCCTCGCGCATGGTTCGGAGGAGCTCAGCATCCTTGGCTTTGTCCAACCGGATTTGAACCGTTATCCTAAATCGCTTCTTGACCATCTTCTGGTAGTCTTTGAGCAGTTGGCAGAGCCTGAGCGTCTCCAGCCGATCCTGACCAAAAAGATCGTCGACAATGAAAAAGCGCTTGGCCCCCCGAGTCTCAAACAGAGACGCGATCTGCTCCATCAGGCGTTCCGGTGCGGCATACTGTGCTTTCCCCTTTACGGTGCAAAACTCACAATCCATCCCGCATCCCCGAACGCGTCCTACCGGGTAAATCTTAATTTTGGCGTAGCGGACCAGGGAGAAGTCAGGGATGGGCAGCCTGTCGAAGTCACTTAGAGGCGCCCGCTCCCGGGTTTGGATCAGTTGATCCTTATCCAAATAAGCAATGCCGGCAATTCCGCTCGGGGGACGTTTCCCTTCGCAGGCCAACAGGAGTTCCTTGATCGTCTCTTCCCCTTCTCCAATCACCACCATGTCTACCCCGCTTGGCAGGGCCTCCGCAATGTTCTCCTCGATGAAGTGCTGGCCACCGGCAATCGTCATGATTCCTCGTTTCTTGTAAAACCGGGCCAGTTCATAGAGCCTTGGGATCGTGCAGGTCAACCCTCCGTAGAACCCCACGACATCCGCTGGCCTCAACTTCTGCAGCGCGGCATGGTCCGGCAGGCCCGCATCGTCTTTCGGGGCGGCTCGCCGGTAATTATTTTCATCGATGACCTCCACATCCCATCCTTCCATCTCATGGACGGAGGTGGCCACGCTCACCGGGCCCAGGGCTGTGGTCAGCCGGGCGACGCGTGAGTAAATGTTGAACGCCGGATATGCCGGGATGATAATCCTTAGTCTGCGCCTCTTCCTCGCCTGGCCGCTCTGGGGCCCTACCCAGCTATCCATGGAGATTCCTCCCTACCAGCTTCTTCTGCGGAAACCGCGGCGGACTCTGGCTTCTTTTACCAGCAACTCTTTTTCCATAAAATTTCTCTTATTCAACATGGAAACGGCCTTCTGGGCTTCCCTGCGGGTGGACATTTCCACGAAGGCAAATCCCCGCGATTGGCCGGTTTGATGGTCTTTTAAAATCTTAACCGAAATAACGTCTCCGGCCTGAGAGAAGAGGTTCTTGAGCTCCGGCTCAGTTGTTTGGGAAGAGAGGTTGCCCACATAGATTTTCGTATTCATTTTTCCTCCTTAATTTTTTCTAACAATCCAGGCCAAAGAGGGCGTTATCCTTTCTACATTTTTGCCTTGATAATGATATAAGTGCCGAGGTTCGAGTCAAAAAAAAACCGCATAAGCATCGAGAGCTTTGCGGCCTGTTTCTCTCCCCAACCAAAACTCTTTGCAACTTATGTGATTAGAATAAATTTTTTCCTCCAGCCTGTCAAGAAATAAATCGTATTCCCTATAGGATCAGGGCCTCTTTGAAAGTTTCGAGAAGAGATGAGGTTCTGAGGGGCTAAGGCCTTAGGGATATCCAGCCGTCTGAATCCGGAACTTTTCCACAAGATGGTCAGGATAATAAGAGAGCTTTGCTCTGCGGAGCCCCTCTTCGCCTAAATCCTGTTCCCGATTGATATAAGGGACATTCTGCCAACTCTTTTCGCAAAATTGCTGGTTGATCATGGTGTAAAGACCAGGAATGTCAGGATTGGCCTTTTCAATGTGCACCACCGCTGTCTGCTCATTTAGCAACTCCGCCAGGGTGAAGGCCTCCACTTTATTCCGAATCAAAATCACCCCGCCCTGGATCGACAAAGTGTGAAAATAGGTCAGGGCTTCCCGAACGGCCTCCCATTCTCCCAGGAGATTCAGGTCTTCCTCGCAACGACGCGATACACACCAGGTTCCAGCCAATTCAGAACAGGCCTTTAAATGACTATCGGTCAGGGCTGCATAAGTGAAGGAGTAGGATTGGAAAAATCTGTTGATGTGATTGCGCTTGGAATGATATTTTCTGCCAGCCAATTTTACCAAATCCTGGCTTTGATAAATATAGTCGAACTGGTCACGGGTGGGTTCGATGAGTATTTCGGAGCCCCCTTTTATCTCTGAAACCAGCCGCTGGTCCGCCCGCTCGAGGCGTGGTTTCTTCTCCCCCTTTTCTTCCCGCAGCCATTCCAATATCATCCGCGTGGCAGGCAGTCGGGATGGAGGTCCGATGGGTTGCCAAGCGTAGAGGCCATCCGTATTTGTCTTACAGATGACCACTAACCAATCTTTGTACATGGACCATTGAAATCCATAATGGGAGCGCCAAATAAAGAGATTCGTGAAGGTCCATTCCGAGGTCTGCGGCTGGTAGCGCCACAAAACCTCCCGGATAAAGCTGCGGTCTTCCAGCTGAATGGGTTTGAACTGGGGAAACTCCGGATGCGGGGGAATGGCGATCTCCTTCTCAGAACTCTAACTTCTTAATGTCTTTTCCACAAATCGAATCCGGCAGTCTCAGGGGTTGGAGGTTTTGCTTCCAAGGCTTCCCTCAGGGGCTCGTCTCGTTCATAGATATCTTTCCAAAAATAGACGGAACCATCCTCCTCTACCCAGGTTGTCCAGTAGAGCACATGGATTGGAATTGGCTCCGGCAAGCGCACGGTATAATCAATGCTTTTGTCGATGGCCTCGGCTAAACTCTCCCGTGTCCATTGGGGGTCCCCCCGCAGAAGATATTCGGCCAGCTCGATGGGTTTCTCGATGCGGATACAACCATGACTGAATTCTCGCTGCGTTCTCTTAAATAATTCAGGCGATGGAGTGTCATGGAGGTAAACATTAAACTTGTTCGGGAACATGAATTTTATTCTTCCCAATGGATTCAGGGGGCCAGGCTCCTGGCGGAGGTTGTAAGGAAACGAATCGGCAGACACCTCGGACCAGTTTGCGTCTCCGGAATCGATTTCCTTCTGCGCAGAACCCCATCCTGCAAAGATTTTAATCTGATTCTTGGCCAAATAATTTGGGTCTTTAAGAATCAATGGCAGCATTTCCTCCTGAGCGATGCTGGGTGGCACATGCCAGAAGGGACGGAGCACCAGATAGGTCATTTGGGCGCTGAAGACTGGCGTCCGCTGGTAGGGTTTCCCCACGATGGCCCGCATCGTCAAAACCGGTTGGCCATTTTCAATTACCTCCAGGCCGAATTTGGCAATATTGACCAGAATATAGCGGGACCCAAAATCTTGAGGAAGCCAACGCCAACGTTCCATGTTCCCTTCGATCTGGCGAATCCGCTTTTCCACCGGAACATTCAGGGCAGCCAGGGTGACGGGACCGACGATTCCATCAATATCCAATCCATGACGAAGCTGGAATTTTCGGACTGCCCGATCCAGGGATCCGTCGAAGAGGGGCGCACTTTTCTTGGGGACGGGCTGAAGATCGCTGGTTGAAATCAGGCGAGCCCGCAATATCCGAACCCGCCGCCCAGAGTCGCCCTTGCGCATTTTGGGGCCGGAAGGTACCGAGGGCCACCCGCCCTTTTGGGCAATATTTCGATAATCCAGCAGAGCCTGCCGCAGCCGGCCATACCCCGGATGGCGCGGGAGGAGCCCTTGAAGGACATTTTCGATTTGTTGGGTATCCAGAGCGATTTGCAGAATTCGATCCAAATTTGCTTTGCGACTCTGAGCATACCATTCGGCCTGAATCGTTTCGGGATTGACCCGGCCCGTCAATAAATGCGAAGCATATATCAGGAAGGAATCTGTGGCCATCAAATCGAGGTCAGCCAGCTTTTCCGGACTGAGCGGCTTTTCCAGAGCCATATCCTGGCGCAGTTCGGCGAGCAGAGTTTTCATATTGGAAAGATGATAATCTTCCGCCCTCAGGCCTTCCTGACCGGCCTCCTTAAGGGCTCGAATAAAGGAATCCACTTCCGGCCGGGGGCCATCGTCTCCACTCCAAGCCGGAAGAAAAGAACGGCGTTCATAGAAGGGTGGCAGAAGGACCGACTCACAGATCAGTTCCCCTCTGCAGAGAATCCTGGGCGTAGTTCCAGCCGCCTCCATCCGACCGCGCAGAACATCGCCGACCTGCTCAGATAGATTTGCGGCTTCGACTGGATCGCCAAAGGCCAGCCCACCTGCCCAAGCTATGGCGATGACAGTAGGAATTAGTCTCCGGAACATTTTGATGCAAAAAATCCTCTTTGCCTCTCTTGCCGTCTATTCTTTTCCAGCTCGTTATAATTAAATTTTTGGGTTGTCAATTTTGGAGAGAGCTCCCTCACACTCCTTCAGCCCTTTCCGCGAGCTTTTCTAACCTCGGCTGTGAACTTCTGGGCGTTTTCAACAATTACGGAGTACTTCTTCTCGGCTACAGCTTTTTTATCTACCAGCTCTCCTCCTACAGCGATGGCCGCGGCTCCGGCTTTGATGAACTCCCCGGCGTTTTGTAAGTTGACCCCGCCCGTGGGGACGAGGGGAATATGGGGAAGAGGACCTTGAAGGGCCCTTATATAGGCTGGGCCACCAACCTGAGCAATGGGGAATACCTTCACCAGATCTGCCCCGGCCTCCCAAGCAGTGAGGATCTCCGTAGGGGTGAGGGCCCCAGGAACGACTACGGCGCTATACCGGTTGGACATCTTAATCACATCCAGGTTCAAAGAGGGACTCACCAGAAACTGAGCGCCATTGATGAAGGCCGCCCGCGCTGTTTCGGGATCGAGGACGGTTCCCGCCCCCAGAAGGACATTTTTGCCAAATTTCTGGCTAACCTCCTTGATCACGTCCATAGCTCCGGGGACGGTCATGGTGACCTCGATAACTGAAATTCCCCCCTCATAAATGGCCTTGGCCACTTCGAAGGCCTCCCCAGCTAAGGAAACCCGGATGACCGGAACAACCCCCTCCTCCAGAATTTTCGACAGAACTTCTTTCATAAAACCCTCCTTTTCCAAATGCGGAATGCCGCCCCCACCCTTTCCCTGCGGAGTAGGTTCCACTACTCCACAGGGTGAAGGAGAGGGTGATCCGCAATTCGCAATTTGAGATCTGCAATTTTTTCTTTACCTGGAAATTCTCAACCCCGCCCCTTTAAGCTGGGCTTCCACTTCTTCCAGGGTGGACCAGTTGAAATCCCCCGGCATCGTATGTTTCAACGCCGCCAGAGCATTGCCATACCTCACGCCTTTCTCCACATCCCCACTCAGGTAACCATAAATGAACCCTGCGGTAAAGGAGTCACCAGCACCCACCCGGTCCACAATCTCAACCGTATAGGTGCGGTCGGAATAAATCTTACCATCGCTATAAGCAATGGCCGTCCAGTTGTTCTTCCAGACTGAAATATCCTCACGCAGGGTGATGGCTACTGTTTTTAACCCGAAAGTTTTAGCCAGGCTTTCCGCAACTTTCTGGTAGCTGTTCTCTTTGATCCCGAAAACAACCCCTGTGTCCTCTTCCGTAGTCGTGAGGATGTCTACCAGCTTCATCAATGGCTCCTGGCACCTTTTTGCTTCGGCGGGTGACCAAAGCTTCTTCCGGTAATTGAGGTCATAACTCACCAGGCATCCTGCCTCTTTAGCGGCCTTCATCGCCACCGCCGTGGTCTCTGCTGCCGAAGGGCTGAGCGCGGGAGTAATGCCGCTGACATGGAAGAGCTTGGCCTGGGAGAGAATTTTTTTCCAGTCAATTTCGTCAGGCTGGATCGTGCTGATGGCTGAATTTCCTCGATCATAGAGAACCGAGCTGGCCCGCGGGGCAGCGCCATATTCCACGAAATAGAGGCCCTGGCGTCCTTTATTGCTGAAGATCACCTGGGAAACATCCACCCCCAGCTCTCGAGCCCGATTCCGCACCATTCTCCCCAGAGGACTATCGGGAAGTTTGGAGATCCAGGCTGCCGCCATTCCCAGCCGGCATAATCCTACCGCCACGTTCAGCTCACTTCCACCAATTTCTACATCAAGGGAATGGGTTTGCTCCAAACGCCCAAAATGGGGCGGAGAGAGGCGCAGCATAGCCTCGCCGAAAGCGATAACATCACACATCATGATTCACCTCCCACTACAGATTTTGGATTGCGGAATGCGGATTGCAGAATGGGGAATAAAAAATTCCAAATCCGCACTCTGAGTCTAAAGGTCCACGCCATCGATGATTGATCCGCAGTTGTAACACTTCTTTTCCTTGATCTGGTATTTGAGGATCTGGAAGCCCAGCCGGTCCACCACGAGTTTCCCACAATGGTAACAGTAAGTATCTTCCCCTTCATCCCCCGGCACATTGCCTGTGTAAACATAGCGCAATCCCGCCTCGATTCCGATCTTTCTGGCCCGTTCGAGAATCCGGACAGAGGTCGGTGAGCGATCGAGCATCTTGTACATGGGGTGGAAGCGGCTAATATGCCAGGGAGTTTCCTTGCCCAGGGAACAAATGAACTGGGCAATGTTTCGCAGCTCTTCTTCCCCGTCATTGAGGCCGGGGATGATCAGGGTGGTGATCTCTACCCAGACTCCCAATTCCTTCATCACCTTAAGAGAACGGAGAACCCCTTCTAACTTGGCTCCGCATCGCTTCTGGTAAAACTCATTAGTGAATGCTTTCAGGTCTACATTGGCGCCATGCAGATGGGGATGAATCGTCCGCAGAGCTTCCTCCGTCATGTAGCCATTGGTCACGAATACATTCTTGAGCCCCTCGCGGGCGGCCAGTTGGGCTACATCATAGGCGTACTCAAAATAGATGGTTGGCTCTGTATACGTATAGGCGATGCTCTTGCACTTTGTCTTTTTGGCCATGGCTACGATCTCTTCGGGGCTCACATCATATCCCTGGATTTGATGATGGTCTCGGGGCATCTGGGAGATCTCGTAATTCTGGCAGAAATCACAATGGAAGTTGCAACCTACCGTAGCAATGGAGAAAGACCCTGTCCCCGGGGCAAAATGAAACAGGGGCTTCTTTTCAATGGGGTCCACGTTGCGGGAGATGAGCTGACGGTAGACTAAGGTGTAAAGCGTCCCCCCCTGATTTTCTCGCACCCCGCAAATCCCCCGCTTGCCAATACCAATCTGGCAGCCATGGTTACAAAGATTGCACAACACTTTTTGGTCGGGCAATTTCTGGTAGAGCATCGCTTCTCTCATGAACGATCCTTTCAGGTGGTTTCGGTTGCTGGGACCTTCTTCTTCCCGAAAATCTTTACCAGCCAGATGGAGAGTTCGTAGAGGATTTGAATGGGAACCATCATCAGGAGCATGGTGTAAGCATCCGGCGTGGGGGTAAGCATAGCGGAAAGAAAGGAGTTAATCAGTAGGGCATACTTTCGATTCCTGGCCAGCCCCTGATAGCTGATCAGTCCCACCCTGCCGAGGAGGAGCATAATGAGGGGCAGCTCGAAGATCATGCCGAAAGCGAAGATCAGCCCTACGGAAAAGGTCAAGTACTTGGACAGCCCGATCATGGGTTTGAGGTTTTCGCTCCCATAATTTATCAGGAAGTTAATCGCTACAGGCAGGACGAAATAATAACAGAAAAAGGCCCCGGAATAAAAAAGGGCCGTAGCGGACAGAACGATGGATAAAGAAAACCGTCGGGCATGGGAGGAAAAAAGCGGAGCGAAGACTCCCCAAAGGCCGTTGAAGATAAAGGGGGCTGCTAAAAAGACGCCCATGAGAAGGGCCAAGCGGAGGGAGGCAAAAAAACCCTCGGGGAGGCCGTACATGATCAGCGTCAGACCAAGCGGCTTGTGGAGAAAGTGCAAGGCTTCCTTCCAGAAAAAGTACGAAACGCCCGAGAGCGCGCCAATAATGATGAACACGCGGATTAAGGCGCCGCGAAGGCTTTCCAGCCTGTCGAAGACCCCACTGCGGCCCATCTCCCGAATTTTATCGCTCCATCCCATAGGGGAAAATTATACCCTGCGGCCCCATGAATTCAAGGAGAAAGTTGGAGAAGAACCTCTGGGAGATAGATGAGAAAGACGCAGAGAGCATAGTTTTCTTGGTTTCGTTGGCCCTTTGCCCTATGCTCTACGCGAGGATTTCTTAGACGAGGAGGGTACCCTTGGGAATCACCACGATGCCCGACTCGGTAACTGTGAATTTTTTGGCGTCCTCTTCCAGATAAAATCCGACCTGATATCCCTCCGGAATCCGCACTCCTTTATCCGCAATCACCCGGTTCAAACGAGCGTATCTTCCCACGTCGACCTCGTCCATCAGGATAGAATGCCAAACCTCGGCATGGCTGTGGATGAACACCCGCGGAGATAAAATAGAGTTAAATACTTTTCCTCCGCTGATGATACACCCGCCAGAAATGAGCGAATTTAAGACCATTCCTCTGCGACCTCCTTCATGTTCCTCAAAGAAGACAGTCTTCGCCGGGGGAGTGGCAGGCTGGTACGTGCGGATCGGCCAGTCCTGATCATAGAGGTTGAATTGGGGGTCGATGGCCACCAGATCCATGCTGGCTTCATAATAGGCATCCAGCGTTCCGATGTCCCTCCAATACTTGGCTACTTTTTTGTTTTCGTCCCGAAAGCTGTAAGCGTACACCCGATCCTGCCCGATCATCGCCGGAATTACATTCTTCCCGAAATCATGCTGGGAATTGGGGCTTTTGGCATCTTCAATAATCCGCCGCACGAGGGTTTCGGTGTTGAAAACATAAACTCCCATGTTGGCCAGGATGAGGTCCGGATTTCCTGGAATCGTTCTGGGGATCTCCGGTTTCTCTTCAAACCCCACGATGCGAAATTCCTCATCGACCTGGAGAACGCCCAACTCCCGGGAAAGGGTTTTATCCATCTCGATGACCGCCACCGTAAGGTCGGCCCGATGCTCCTGGTGGTAGGCAATCATCTCCATGTAGTTCATCTTGTAGATGTGGTCACCCGATAGGATGAGGACTAAATCCGGACGATCCATCTGCAACACGTAGATGTTTTGATAGATGGCATCGGCGGTTCCCAAATACCATTCCGTGCCGATGCGCTGCTGGGCCGGAATGAGATTAATAAATTCATCCAATTCAGGGTTAAAGATATTCCATCCCTGCATGATATGCCGATTCAAGGAAAGGGATTTATACTGGGTGAGCAGGTTCAGCCGCCGAATCCCAGAGTTCAGGCAGTTGCTCAAAGTGAAGTCGATGATGCGATAGATCCCCCCGAAGGGAACGGCAGGCTTGGCCCGATCCTGGGTCAGCGGATAGAGTCGTTCCCCCTTTCCGCCAGACAGAACCATGCCCAAGATTTTCCCAGGCAAAGTGGGGCTCCTTGCAGATCAGGATTTTGCGGATTTTTTCCGCCTGTCCAGGACTTCCCGGATTTTCTTCTTTAGCTCGGTCAGGTCGGAAGACTTGATCACATACTCTTCTGCCCCCCAGGTCATGAAATTTTCCCGGTACTGAGGATAAGCTGTGTTCAAAATAACCGGGATCTGGCGGTCTTTACCCAGCAGGGCAGTCAGGGTTTCAATGCCATCCATCACGGGCATGCGAATGTCCATGACCACGACCTGGGGAGATTCTTTCTCGAATTTCTTCAGCGCTTCTTTCCCGTCCTTGGCCAGAATGACTTTATATCCCTCTTCGCTGAGCTCAATCTGGTATAGGCGAAGAAGGCTCGGGTCGTCGTCCACACAGAGAACTTTTTCCATGGCAGGCTCCTTTCGGAAACTGGGAAAGGCGGGGACCCCTCGGTTAAAAATTATTTTACCATAACTAATACAAACGTAGGAAGTATCTTGACAATAGACTCCCTCTCCCTTGACGGGAGAGGGAAACGATTTTAAATCAAATGATTTAATGGGTCCGTATTAATTTTGCTGCACCGGGGAAATTTCAATTCCCTTCTTTCCGCAAATGGACGGTTCTTTGCGGGAAGGGGATTTCTATACCTTCCTTCTTGAAGCGCTCGAAGATCCGATGGCGGAGCTCATGCTGGACAAAATACTGATCCACGAACTCCCGCACCTGGCAGATGAGGGTAAAATCCAGCGAAGAATCCCCGAATCCAGGGATGAACCGCACAAAGGGGGCGGGCTCGGCGAGAAGACCCTCAACCTCTGAGGCCGCGCGGCTTGCTTCTTCCACCAATATCTTTTCCACCCTGCGAGAATCGCTGGCATAGCTGACACCAATGTTCAAGAGAAGGGCCATGCGTCGCTCCGGAAGGAAATAGTTCGTGATGATCGACTCGGAGACTTTGGAATTGGGGATGACTACGATATTATTGGGAAGGGTCCGGATGCGCGTGGAACGCCAGCCGATGCTATCCACGTATCCTTCCGGCCCCCCCTCCAATTTTATGTAGTCACCTACCCGAACGGGACGATCGGCGAGGATGTAAAGGCCGGCAAAAAAATTGGCCAGGGTATCCCGGAAGGCCAGGGCCACGGCCAACCCTCCAATACCCAGGGTGGTTAGCAGGGGAGTGATGGAGATGCTCAGGCTGTCCAAGGTAATCAGAAGGCCTATGAGGATGATCAGAGCTTTCCCTAAAAGATCCAGGATACCGAGGGATGGCTTGAACGGCTCATAGCGCTGCCCATATTCCATCAGGAGCCCATGGTAGAATTTAACTCCGGCATAGATCAGAACAAAAGCCGTAGCCAGAGAAACCCCCACCGTGGAAAATCGGGCCATCTTGGGGGTCAGCTCTGCGGCCCCCAGGGCTATACGCCCGCCGATGAGGAGGAGGAAGATCAGGAGTGGCCCATGGAGGGTCTCTACCAGGAGTTTATCAAAGCGGGTTTTGGTCTTTTCTGCCCATCGCCGGATATATCTATCAAAAAGATCGGAGATAAAGAAACTCCAGGCCACCCAGGCGGCGATAAAAATGGATAGAGCCAACCAGGGCGGAACAGGAATAGAATATCCAAAAATTTGGGTCATGAAAAAATCCCCCCTTCATCTCCAAACACGAAGTTTATTGTACTCTAATTTATTAATACAAACGAGATAAATAGAGCATCATTGCGAAGAGAGGAGCAACGAAGCAATCCCCCCCACCCATCCCCTCCCCCTCGAGGGGGGAGGGCTTGCCCTGTGGAGTCAATTCAACTACTCCACAGGGTAAAGGAGGGGGTGGAATTGCCGTACCCTTCAGGCTCGCAATGAAAGTAACGATAATTTTGTCGTCTGTATTAGATCAAATTTGAACGGTTTAGACAAGGGAGAGTTGACAAGCCGGTTAAAATATGCAAAATAGAGCCTATCTCCTTCTCTTAGCCCGCCGATATTGCTCTTGCATAATCCAGAGGAGAGTTCTTTGCGAATCAACTTCCGAATCATTCTTTCAATTGTCATTGTGATCAGTATTATCGTCTTTCTGTTCACCATCTTTCAGGTAAGGCAGGAAAAGGAAAGATTGACGATCGACCTCGAACGGCGGGCGTCCCTTTTGGGCGAAAGCCTGAGAGAGAGCGTCGAGCCTTTACTTGAAAAGGGTCGTCCCGAACGCCTGCAAAAGATTGTGGAAAAATTTGGAAATCGGGAAAGACTTGCCGGAGTGGCGGTATATGATGTGAAGGACAAATTGATCGCCGCCACTCCCCAATTGTCTGCCCATCTGACCACCCCCCTAACTTTTGTGACCAACGTCATGAATTCCGATCAAGAGGGCGGATCCTTTTTCCCCTTGGACAAAAAAGAAATGTATCTCTACGCTTTGCCCCTCCACCGAGAAGAAAGTGTGGCAGGTGCCCTGCTGATCATCCATGATCCCTCTTATATTCAGGACCGGCTCTCGCTCATCTGGAAAAATAATTTCATCCGCTTTCTGGTCAATGCTCTCGTCATTTCCCTGACCACTCTATTACTAATTCGCTGGAGTATGGCTGGGCCGATTGCCAGGATGACTGAATGGATAAAAAGCCTCCGAACAGAAAAGAATCTGGAACCACTCTCTTCCCCTCCAGGGGGTGTCTTTGAACCCCTGACCAGAGAAGTTACACACATAGCCAAGAGTATCTCTTTAGCTCGGGAGGCTGCCGAAGAAGAAGCCAGGCTTAGACATCGGGCTGAGGCTTTATGGACTCCCACGCGCCTTAAGGAGCAGATCCGCACCCTTCTCCGGGAAAAATCGCTCTTTGTAGTCTCTAACCGTGAACCCTACATGCATGAGAGAAGAGGGAGAAAAATTGAGACCCTTGTGCCCGCCAGTGGTCTGGTGACGGCCTTAGAGCCCATTCTGAAAGCCTGTGGAGGTACATGGATTGCCCATGGAAGTGGGGATGCCGACCGCGAGGTGGTCGATGCCCAAAACAAAATCAAGGTTCCCACAGAGGACCCCCAATACGTTCTGAAAAGGGTCTGGCTCACCAAAGAAGAGGAAAAAGGTTACTATTATGGGTTTGCCAACGAGGGTCTCTGGCCTCTCTGCCACATCGCCCACACTCGCCCTTCCTTCCGGGAAGAAGACTGGGGGCATTATCAAATCGTCAATAGAAAGTTTGCCCGGGCCATTTTGGAAGAACTGGATGATACCGCAGAGCCTTTAGTTCTCATCCAGGATTATCATTTCGCCCTTCTCCCCCGACTGGTTAAAGAAGAGCGTCCAGATGCGCGAGTGGCTCTTTTCTGGCACATCCCTTGGCCGAATCCAGAATCCTTCGGCATTTGCCCCTGGCAGAGGGATCTCCTTCATGGCATGTTGGGGGCAGACCTCATCGGCTTTCACATCCAGTTTCACTGCAACAACTTTTTAGATACGGTTGACCGCGCCTTAGAATCGCGCATCAACTGGGAGCATTTCACGGTCGAGAGAGGAGGACAATCCACTCTGGTGAAGCCGTTTCCCATCAGCATTGCCTTTCCCGGCTCCCCCATAGGTTCCCCAGCTGGCCATGCTTCCAAACCCAGCAAGGAGAGTATCTGGAAGGAACTGGGGGTAAAGGGCAAATATCTGGGCGTGGGCGTGGACCGCATCGATTATACCAAGGGCATTCTTGAACGCTTTAAGGCCGTCGAGCGATTCTTGGAAAAATATCCGGCTTACCAGGGAGAATTTACTTTTGTCGAGCTCGGGGCTCCCAGCCGAATTCACATTAAAGAGTACCACGATTTGATGGCCACGGTGGAGGCCGAAGCAGACCGGATCAACTGGCGGTTTAAGGCCAAAGAATGGCAACCAATTGTCTTCTTAAAGAAGCACCACAGCCATGAGGAGATTCAGCCCTTTTATGAAACCGCCGACCTCTGCCTGGTGACCTCCCTGCATGACGGGATGAACCTCGTGGCCAAAGAATACATTGGGGCCCGGGAAGATGAATTGGGCGTCCTGATTCTCAGCCAATTCACTGGAGCCTCGCGGGAGCTCCGGGATGCCTTGATTGTCAACCCTTATGACATCGAACAGATGGCTGAAGCGATCCGCACAGCTTTGGAGATGGACGCTACGGAACAAAAGGCGCGTATGCAGAGGATGCGGGAGACTCTAAAAGACCGCAACATTTACCATTGGGCGGCAAATCTAATAACTGCCTTGGCGCAGGTGCGCCTGGGAAATCAGGGAAAAATGAGCTAATCTTTTTCCTGCCGAGTTTGACCATAGAAACCAACCACCCGGTTGAAAACCCGATCGAAAAACTGACCAGGATGGTTCTTCCCTCCCCTCTGTGATCTCTGTGCTTTCATATCCTTACCGTCCCAAAAAGTTCATCAAGGCCAAATAATCTCCCAGATGGCGGGTGATTAAAAAATTTCGCCGTACATACTCTTTGGCATCATCCCCCATTTTGGCCATCACCTCAGGATTGTCCAGCAGGTAATGGATGCGGAAAGCCGCGCCTTCAATAGAGTTGACTGTAAATCCGGTTACCCCATAGACGAGTTGCACGGTGATCCCGCCGGCGAACCCGCCGATGACTGGCTTGCCCTTCCACATGGCTTCGGCCACCGTCAACCCAAACCCTTCCCGCAAGGATTTTTGCAAGACGATGGTTGCTGCCCTTTGCAGGGCGTTTATCTCCAGATTAGCATCCGGAGGGAGCAATAAAATATGGATGTCTGGATCATCCCGGGCTTCTTCCTGTACTTCTGAGAGAACGATTTCACTTTCAGGGTCATCGGTGGCTTCCCCCCCAGCTAAGACCAATCGAATATCATGGTGCTTTTTGACCAGGCGATAAGCCTGGATTACGCCCAGGGGGTCTTTAAAGCGATCGAAGCGGGAAACTTGAAGGAGGATCGGCTTGTCTGTAGGGATGCTCAGCCGCCTGAGAATTTTGGCTTGCTCCTTATCAGAGAGGTCGCGGTTCTTTTCGCTCAAAGGGTCAATGGAAGGGTAGATGAGGAACTGGGGAATGGGAAGTCTCTGAGCAAATCGGGGCAGGGAAAATATGGCGGCATCATAGCGCACCACAAATCTCCGCAAGAAACTCCAGACCTTCCATTGGGGTCGTGAGATATCAATATGGCACCGCCAGATCCACTTGCCTTTGGAGGGGCGACTCTCAATCAGGGCCGCAGGTTGCGGGTCGTGGATGACCAAATAGTCAGCCTCGAGTGGGAGACGTCTGGCATTCTCCCGATTCACCTCTACATAGGTCTTGAGCATTCCCTGAGAAAGATTCTGCTCCTGGCCCTGAAGAGCATTATGCAGGGGCTTGGTGATTCTGAAGAATTCCTCGCTCCCGGAGATGACCTCCCATTGCGCGTCCAATCCAACATCTTGCAGCAAGGGAATGAGGCTCCGGAGGATTTCTGCCACCCCTCCACCCAGTCGAGTTGAATTGATGTGCAAAACCCTCTTCCCCTGAACCTTTTTGGCCACGAGCTTCAGGAAATCCACCGTCCCCTTTGGTGCTACCTCTCTATAATCATCGAGCTGGCTCATTCCAAAGTCCTCTTTTCCAGAACTTCATCACAGAGTTTGAGGATGCGGTGTCGGATGATCTCCAGGCTGGTCATGTAGGGATCGAGTCTGGAAATCTTCTGAGCCAGTTCAGGCAGGCCGAGCTGTTCTTCGATCCAGATGGAAAAATCCCCCTTCCTTCTCCCCAGGCGAAGGATGGCTTCGAAAGTGTGATAATAAATCACGCTGGCATCCACGGTGGCCAGGATTTCCCGGAATTCGGTCAGGGTGCGGGCTGCCAAACCCGTGGGGACTTCGATGATCCGAGATTGCATGAAATGAAAGGGCTCTCCGTAAATGGCTCGGGGAATGATTTGCAGCTGCGAGAGGTGCTCTTCTATGATGGTTACGATCTCTACTCGCAGGGATTCCAGGCTCTCAAACTCATAGGGATCCAAAACCCCCAGTTTTTCCCCCAGCACCCGGTCACGCACCTGGATCGCTGCCCAGGTGGCGAAATCGTTTGGGTAGGGACCGGCGATGTATTTATGGCGCAGAAAGAAGCTATGGGTATGGTAGTAGATGGAGTCGAGAGGAACTTCTTCAATAGCCTCCAGAAGCTGCTGTTCATCACGGGCACTGCGCCCGAGCATCTCCTTCAGCTCCCAGCAGCCGACGAACAGAAAGGGATGTTCAACAATTTTCTTCTTCACCGTATAAGCATCATCCTCATAGCTATTGCTTATGCTACCACGATCGGCCAAATGTGGAGAAGGAGGCGACGGTCTTCATTTCTCAATATCCCTGCGCATCGACGCAGGAATTCTTGGACTTCTGCCGGGTTATTCAGGTAATACTCAGCCTCGGTATCGGCCTGGTTTGATCCTACATAGACCGTGATGCCACCTTTCCCGATGGCGCGGAAGGCGTCTTCATCGGTTCGGTCATCTCCTAAATAGATGGGCAGAACCACCCGGGGAGGAAAGACTTTTAGCATCTCGCGCACAGCTTTTCCCTTATGGAAATCAAGTTTGGGCTGGATCTCGAAGACCATCTTACCGGAAGCAATCTTCCATCGGTCTTTCCACTCCTCTAATTGCTCTTCCAAGGCCCCATGAATCCTCCGGAAATATTTTCTGGCCACGTTCCGGTAATGAATGGCCAAGATGGATCCCTTATCCTCAAAAAGAATCCGAGGGATTTCTCCTAAGGTTTCTTTCAAGGCTCGCAAAATTTTGCTGTATTCTTTTTGCCGACTGATGGATAAAGCCTTCTTGTGCATTCCGGCGGGATTCTTTATGTCCAGCCCATGATTCCCTACGTAGGTGATCCCAGATATTCCTACTTTCTCAAGAATGTCTTCCAGAGACCGCCCGCTGATGATGGCCAGGTACACCTTCGATATATCGCGCAATTTCTCTAAAAGGGCTTTGACTTCCGGGGGGCAAAGAGCCAGCTCCGGCTTGGAAACTATTGGTGTTAGGGTTCCGTCGTAATCCAGGAACAGGAAAAGATTTTGAGCCATTTGAATTCTATTCTGAATGTCTTCCCATTGTTCAAAAAGATGCTTCATGATTTCCTCTTCCGGCCAGACCCGAATCGCCACACCCACCCCATCTCAGCGCCGAGGATACTGGCCCCCAACGATTCCAATGGCTTCACTTTCGGCCCCCTGCGCTCTTGAAAAATACCGCGGCCAGCGGCGGCAGGACAAGGTCAACCAAGTGGGGCCGACCGTGGATGGGGACTGGAGCCGCCTCCACGCCGCCGAAATTGCCAAAGCCGCTCCCCCCGTACTCCTGCGCGTCGCTGTTCAGCACCTCTTTCCAGAAGCCGCCCCGAGGTGCACCGACCCGGTAGTCCAGGCGCGGCACAGGGGTAAAGTTGCAGACCATCAGCAGGATATCATCATTGGAGCGGGATTTACGGATCAGGCTGATGGTGCTGCTGTCACTGTCATGGCAATCGATCCATTCGAAACCGGCGGGTTCAAAATCCAGCTCATGGAGAGCCGGCTCACTTCGGTAGAGCCGGTTCAGGTCCTGCAACCATTTCCGCAGGCCCTCGTGTGCCCCATACTGCAGCAGATGCCAGTCCAGACCCTCCTCATGATACCACTCCCGCCACTGCCCGAACTCACCACCCATGAAGAGGAGTTTCTTGCCTGGTTGGGCATACATGTAACCCAAAAGAAGCCTCAGGTTAGCGAACTTCTGCCAGTCATCGCCAGACATCTTTCCCAGAAGTGATCCCTTTCCATGCACGACCTCATCATGGGAGAGGGACAGGATAAAGTTTTCGTGGAAAGCATACAGGAGGCGGAAGGTCAGCAGATCGTGGTGGTATTTCCTGTGGATCGGGTCTTTGGACATGTATTTCAACGTGTCGTGCATCCATCCCATGTCCCACTTCATCCCAAAACCCAAGCCCCCAACATAAGTCGGTCGAGAGACCATGGGCCAGGCCGTAGACTCTTCGGCAATCGTCTGCACATCGGGATGGTTCCTGTAAACCTCTTCATTGAAACGGCGCAAGAATGAAATAGCCTCAAGATTTTCCCTTCCCCCGTATTGGTTGGGTATCCATTCCCCCTCCCTCCTCGAATAATCCAAATAGAGCATTGAGGCCACTGCATCCACGCGCAGGCCATCGACATGGTAGACCTCCAACCAGAATAGGGCGCTGCTCAGAAGAAAGCTCCGTACTTCATTGCGGCCATAATTAAAAATAGAGCTGTTCCAATCCGGGTGAGTCCCTTTACGAGGGTCTTCATGTTCGTATAGATGCGTTCCGTCAAAGTATCTAATCCCATGTTCATCGCTGGGAAAGTGCGCAGGCACCCAGTCAAGGATTACGCCTATGCCTTTCTGGTGCAGGCAATCCACGAGATACATGAAGTCCTGAGGCGTCCCGTATCGGCTGGTGGGATTAAAGTATCCTGTACTTTGATAACCCCAAGAGCCATAGAAGGGGTGCTCCATGACTGGCAAAAACTCCACATGGGTGAATCCCATACTTTTCACGTACTCTGCCAGCTTGGGGGCGATCTCCCGATAGGTCAATGGACGGTGGCCCTCTTCGGCAACCCGCATCCAGGACCCCAGATGTACTTCGTAAATGGCTATGGGTGCCGTGCGGGCATTATGGATGAATCTGTTTTTCATCCACTCCTCGTCGCCCCAGGTATATGTCAAATCCCATACGATCGAGGCGGTCTTGGGGGGAACTTCGCTGTAGAAAGAAAAGGGGTCAGCCTTGTCCGCCCGATAGCCCTTATACCGGGATCGAATGTGATACTTGTAGGGAGCCCCCATTTGAACCCCGGGGATGAAGCCCTCCCAGATTCCCGACTGTCCCCTGGAGCGCAAGGGGTGCATCGATTTATTCCACCCGTTGAAATCCCCCATTACAAATACTTGTTTCGCATCGGGCGCCCAAACTGCAAAATACGTCCCCTCCACGTCTTCTCTTTTCAGGGGATGAGCCCCCAACTTCCTGTACAGCCGGAAATGGCTTCCCTCGTTAAAGAGGAAAAGATCGTCATCATTCAAAAGGGTCATGTCGTAACAAACTTCCATTTGTGATTTAGCTCCTTTAATAAATTTCCGCCGTCTCCTAAATTTAAGTTTCTCCCTGAGAGATGATCTTTCTTACTATAAAATTGACTGCAGATGCCGCTCGATTTCTCCCTTGGGCAGGGCACCCAGGACGCGATCTAAAACTTTACCGCCCTTGAAAAAGAAAAGCGACGGAGTGCTGCGAATGCCATATTGCGAAGCGGTGGGAGAGTTCTCATCCACGTTCAATTTGGCAATCTTCACCCGGTTGGCATATTCCAAAGCAAGCTGCTCCAGGACAGGGGACAACCTCTGGCAGTGCCCACACCAGGGAGCATAAAACTCCAGCAAGACCGGACCAGGGAATTCCAGGACTTCACTCCGGAAGTTCCGGTCAGATACCTCCACGGGGTGGTTGGGAAACGCATTGCCGATGGAAAGGGGGGCCCGGCATTTGCCGCAGACTGGCCGTTCCTCTAAGCGATCTTTAGGAATTCGATTCTTTGTTCCGCATTGAGCACAAAGGACAATCACACCTTCTCCGCTCATTTCTTTATCTCCTTAGTGGCCAGGGGCCTCTTTCATCCCGCGGCTTCCAATAATATCCCTGGAGTGCTGATGAATCAAGTTGGCAAGCTGCGGATGAAGCCGGCTGTCTCTTCCGGAAGGGCGGTGTTGATGAACATCCCGGTCCCCAGCTCAAAGCCTGCGGGGGTGACGAGGCGGGGCAAGATCTGGAGGTGCCAGTGGTAATAGTCCTCATGTTCATCCTTGATGGGAGCGGTGTGAATGATATAGTTGTAATCCGGATTGTTCAGCCCCTTGTACAGTTTAAAGAGCGTGGTCTTGAGCACCCGGGCAAACTCTTTGGCGTCAGCCATGGAGATCGACCCGAAGGAGGCTTGATGTTCTTTGGGAAGAATCCAGGTTTCGAAGGGGGCGCGGGAAGCAAAGGGGTGAAATACGACAAACCGACCCGTCTCCATGATCAAGCGGGTACGCACCCGCAGGCCTTCCCGGACGGTGTCACAATAAACACAGGTTCCATCATCATCGAAATGGCTGGCTGCTTTCTCGAAGCGGTGACGGATGTTTAGAGGAACGATGGGCGTCGCCACCAATTGGGAATGGGAGTGTTCCAGAGAAGTTCCCGCGGCCTGGCCATGATTTTTGAAGATGATGATCAGCTTGAATCGGGGATCCTCCCGCAGAGTCAAATATCGTTCCCGGTAGGCCAGCAGGATCTCTTCCACCTGCTTGTCTCCCATAAGAGCGATGCACTGGTTATGTTGGGGGGTCTCAATGATCACTTCATGCTGGCCCACCCCATCCATCTTCCGGAATAGACCCTCTTCTTCTCTGCGGGAAAGGTTTCCCTCAGGGACCAGCGCGGGGAATCTGTTGGGCACGGCTCGCACCCACCATCCTGGGCCATTGGCCGAGCCTTCTCTACGATAAGCCAAAGTTTCGGGAGGAGTCATGCTCTCGTTGCCGGGACAGAAGGGGCAATCGGGCTTATAGGGCGGCAGGGGCTGGGGCGCACTGGGCTTCATGAATTCATGGGGCCTTTTGGCCCTCTCCCGGGCCATGATCACCCACTGTTTTGTGGCCGGATCCTGCCTCAACTCGGGCATGGGTTATCTCCCTTCTTACCCCTATTTTTCCTGGGATTTTTTCAGGCGATCGATCTCCGCCTTGGCCTTCCGAAGCTCTTCATTAGCGGCCGCCAACTTCTCTTCTTCAGATTTGAGCTCGGCCATCGCCTTGGCTAGCTCCGCATAGGCGCGGGCTAAGCGGGAAGCCTGAGTGAATCTAACTGGGTCCTTGAGGTTCCGCGCGTCGTTGGCCTTTACTAAAAGATCCTGTGTTTTTCTGAAGGGCTCGAGAGCATATCTTTCAGCCTGAGCCTTCCGGGCTGCTTCCAGGGCGAGCTTGGCATCGACAAATTCTTGTTCCTCCTCTGGGGAGATTTCTTGGGCCCTGGCAGACCAGGGAAAAAAGGCGATAAGAATAAGAAAAAGGATACCACATAAAAGAATTAACTTTTCTCCTAAAATGATGTCCCCCTTAGGGTTACCGAGAATCCATTGCCGTGACCCTGCGCTAATTATAGCATATCTTAACCTTTCTCGATAATTGCTCCGCGCTTGCTAAAGGCCACAGCGATTCCCAGCAGGATGAGGCAGACCATAACGATACCGATCCTCACCCCCAAAGGAACGTTCCCGATTACCATAGGAGCGATGAGGATTCCCACTAAGTTCATGATTTTTATCATGGGATTCAGTGCTGGTCCGGCTGTGTCTTTCAACGGATCTCCCACTGTATCTCCCACGACTCCTGCCTTATGGGCTTCGGTTCCTTTCCCACCCAAAAACCCGTCTTCGATCTTTTTCTTGGCATTGTCCCAAACAGCCCCCGTATTCGCCATGTACACTGCCAGAAGCTGACCCGTTAGAATAGCTCCCGCCAGGTAACCCCCTAACGCTCCCGCACCCAGTCCAAAGGCAACCATGGTGGGAGTGGCAATCGCCAGAATTCCCGGTCCCAGGAGCTCTTTCTGAGCCGTAGCCGTAACGATGGCTACGCACTTCCCATAGTCTGGCTTCTCTTTAAAATCCATGATCCCGGGCTTCTCGCGAAATTGCCTCCTGACTTCCTCCACCACCTGATAGGCTGCCCGCCCGACTGCTTTGATGGCAAAGGAGGAGAAGAGGAAGGGTACTGCCCCGCCGATTAAAAGGCCGATAAAGATCTGCGGCAAATTGACCTGGATTCCTACCTCAATCATCCTGGCTTCGTCAATGAAGGATTTGAAGAGAGAAGTCGCTGCAATGACAGCAGTAGCAATGGCCAGGCCTTTGGTTAAAGCCTTCGTGGTATTGCCAATGGCATCCAGCCAGGCGACGTTTTTCCCAATCTCTCCCGAAGTCACTTCTTTGGTCCCGGACATTTCAAAAACGCCCATGGCATTGTCCGTAATGGGCCCGAAAGTGTCCATGGCCAATATGAACCCCGTGGTGGTGAGCAACCCCAGGCCAGCCAGAGCAATGGCGTAAGAGGCCAAAGCCGGAGTCTGGTAAAAGATGAGATAAGAAATGAGGATTGTGCCACTGATGGTCACGATGGCCCAAACCGTGCTTTCCAGGCCGGCCCCCATTCCCGTCAGGATTAAAGTGGCAGGACCGGTCTTGGCGGAAGAGGAAGTTTCCGTGGCCGGAATTTTATCCGGGTGGGTGAAATAGTTGGTCAACCATAAAGTAACGATGGCCAGAATGATTCCCATAGTGGTGGCCCAGAAAAATCGCCAGTCCGGTGCCCCGGTTTTGGGATCGATGAGGTAAAGGTAATTGACGATGGCAAAGCCAATGATCGAGGCCACTCCCGCAACGATATACCCCATGCTGATAGGCCGCATGGGATCTTTGAGTTCTTTTCCCCGGACCTTCACGTTCCAGATCCCAATGATCGAAGCGAAGATACCGATGGCCCGGACGAGCAAGGCATAGAAGATCAGCTTCAGGGCGAAGGCATTCGCGTGATCTCCATAATACTTCTTGAACTCCGGGTCCAAAAGCGTAGCTGCTCCCAGGATGATGGCTGCTACCAGGGTGACTTCATAACTTTCAAACACATCGGCAGCCATCCCGGCGCAGTCCCCCACATTGTCGCCCACATTATCTGCAATGACAGCAGCATTTCGCGGGTCATCCTCCGGGATGCCTTTCTCTACCTTTCCGATGAGATCGGCGCCCACATCAGCTGCCTTCGTATAGATCCCGCCTCCGACACGCATGAAGAGAGCAGCCAGGCAACCACCGAAACCGAATCCCACCAGAACTTTCATCGCGTTTTCCTGAAAGATGATGAAAATGATGGTCGCTCCCAAGAGCCCAAATCCAATGGTAAACATCCCCGACACCGAGCCCGCCCGGAAGGCCAGCTCCATGGACTCCTTAAAAGACCGCAGGGCAGCATTGGCCACCCGCGCATTCCCTTTGACTGCCAGCCACATCCCCACGTACCCAGCGCCGTAGGAAGCGAATACCCCCATCAGGAAAGCAATGGAAATGCCGATGGGGATGTACTTCAGGGCCTCTTCCGCAGAATAGACGCCCCGGTACATGAAATAGAGTCCGATGGTGAGAAGGATCACAAACCAGATCATGGTTTTGAACTGTCGGCCGAGATAAGCCATAGCCCCCTCATCGATAGCCTTGGAGATCTCCACCATTTTAGGGGAGCCCGGACTGATTTTGATGACGTCCCGCACGAGGTAGAGTCCATATCCCAGGGCAATGAAGGCCGAGATGAGCACAAACCAGAGAAGCCCCCATTCTGTGGGGCCCATCTGGGGCAGCGTGATGTCCCCTTCTGCAGCCCAGCTCGTGGCAGTTAGAAAAAAGATGAGCAGCAGCGAGAAAAAAAACCGCCAACCGGAACTTGTAACCTTCACTATTCCTTCCTCCTTCTTAAGATTTTCTCGTATATCTTTAAGGCCTTCGCCTTTTTAGCTTTAATCCGCAGGCAATATAGCAAAAAGGTGGGAAAAACATCAATACCTAAAATGGTCTTTTTAAAAAAAAGGCATAATCCCCTTCTGGGAGATTATGCCCTTTTGATCATACTGAAATAAAGTTACTTCTTTACTTCCGGTTTTGCTTCCGGTTTCTTCTCAGGTTTTGGTTTCTTCGGGACAGGCACAGAAATGGCTGTGGCGATCATCTTATCGGCTTCCTTTTTGTAAGTCACCGTAACCTTGCCGCCTTCTTTGACTTCTCCCCTGATCTTGGTATCTTTGGTGACGTCGAAGGCCATTTCCTTCACTTCCTTACCCCTCACCACCTTCACCTTGATCGTCTTTTCTTTCTCATAAGCCGCCACTGTCCCAGAGGCTTTTAAAGCCTTCGGAGCTTTGGGCTTCTCGACTTTGGCCTTCTCCGGGGCGGCAGCTGGCTTTTCAGCCTTCTTTTCCTGGGCCACCACTCCACTGACAAAGGCTACCATGGCGAAGAGAGCCACCAGAAGGATTAGAATCTTCTTCATCTACTATTTCACCTCCTTTCCATTGAAGGTATTTACTGCTTTCTTGGGGTGTAAAAATCCCGTCCTATTTCTTCTCGGCAGGCTTCGCCTCCTCAGCCTTTTTCTCAGGAGCAGGGGCAGCTGGTTTCGCTGGCTCCTCCTTCTTGGCACAACCTGCGGCCACGAATACTGAAGTGGCAAACAGCACAGCTACGAATAGGGCAATCAGTTTTCGCATCTTTGACTCACCTCCTTATTTTCGGTTTAACTCCCTTCTTTTAGGGAAGGAAGGCCCGGCTTAAGACTTCTTATTTCTCTTATCAACTCCCTTTACCCGGACTTTAAAGGAATTGAGGTCTTTCTGCATGTTCTTGATTTCATTTTGCAGCGTGGCAATTTGCTGACCCAGCTGCGCTAACCGAGCGTGCATGTTGGAATTTTCTGACCTCAGAGCATTAAGCTCTTTTCTTAATTTTTCATTTTCCTTGTTGACATCCGTGATTTCTTCCCTCAATTTCTCACTCTCAGATTTAAAAAAACCACATCCCCAAGTGGCAAATAGGCAAAGGAAAAGGGGAACCAGAAAAATATTCAGATTTTTTTTACGATTGAGTTTCATGGAAAGGACCTAACCTGGGCTTGACTTTTTAGTCCTTCAAATCCCCTCCGCCCCCCTTTGTTAAAGGGGGGCGGAGGGGGAATTTTGATCGTTCGAGGCTGACGGTGCCATCACGAGTAATTTGTATATAACGCAAGAAAAATACCAATAAAAGCAAATGCCCTCGAATTCCCCATAAGAAATAAATCAATAAAAAATTCAACTAATTAGCAATGACTTCGGGATAAAAATTTCTTGAAGATTCAATGGGAATGCGTAAAAAGGGGAGCATTATTGCCCCAATTATAGTCTATAAAATAAATAATTTAATTATTTTAAGGAGTTATTAGATTGGGGCAAAATTACTTTGTGGGGCATTCTGCCTCATTTATTTTTAATGCTGATACCATAGCGGGCAGCCATGCGATAGAGAGTGCGGCGGTTAATCCCTAAGATATCTGCAGCTTTCTTTTTATTCCCTCCGGTCTCTTCCAGAACCTTCTGAATGTAGAGCTTTTCCAGCGTAGATAAGGAGAGGTGCGAAGGCAGTGAGCCGATGTACTGCTCAAAAGGTCTCTCTCGAAGTCGGCGGGGAAGGTCTTCTGTCAGAATTACAGTATGGCGGGAGAGGGTCACGGCCCGCTCGATCACATTTTCCAGCTCCCGGACATTTCCCGGCCACCGATAGCCCTTTAAAAGATCTAATGCTTCCTGGGATACCCTGGAAACAGGCTTTTCATTCTCTGCGGCATATTTGCTCAAAAAGTGGTCAACCAGCAGGGGAATATCATCAGCACGTTCCCGAAGGGAAGGAAGGTGAATGGAAACAACATTAAGGCGGTAGAAGAGGTCCTCGCGGAATTTCTTCTCCTCTACCAGCTGCTCCAGATTCTTATTCGTGGCCGCGATGATCCGCACATCCACCCTTACGACTTCCCTGCCCCCTACCCGCTTGATCTCATGCTCCTGAAGCACCCTCAGAAGTTTGGCCTGGGTTGAAAGGCTGATATCGCCAACCTCGTCGAGGAAGCATGTTCCATGGTCCGCTTCTTCGAAAAGACCCTTTTTGCTGGTAATCGCGCCGGTGAAAGCTCCCCGCACATGCCCAAAGAGCTCGCTCTCCAGAAGAGTCTCTGCCAGAGAGCCACAATCTACCGCTACAAAAGGCTTCGAGGAACGCGGACTGTTGAAATGGATGGCCCGGGCGACCAGCTCTTTCCCCGTGCCACTTTCTCCGGTGAGCAAAACTGTGGAACGGCTCTCGGCTACACGGGCGATGGTCTTGTAAACTTGGAGCATTTGGGGGCTACGGCCCACGATATTCTCCAGCTTATACTTGGTGATCAGCTCCTGGCGGTAGAGAATGTTTTCCTTAAAAAGGCGGCTTTGCTCCAGAGCGCGGGTGATGGTCAGCCTGATCTCTTCGAGCTTAAAGGGCTTACTCACATAATCGTAAGCTCCTTCCTTAATGGCCCGGATGGCTGTATCGATGGACCCGAAAGCGGTCATCATGATGATGATCGTCTCCGGGCTCCGTTGCCGGTAAGCCCTGAGCACTTCCATGCCATCCACACCAATCATTTTTATGTCCGTAAGCACAACCTCGTAAGACTTGTGTTTGCCCTTGTCTATCGCTTCCTGGCCGCTCAAGGCTCTATCCACCGCATAGCCTTCCTTGCCCAAGACCTCCTCTAAAAGGTTACAGGTGATTTCATCATCATCTACTACGAGGATGCGAACCTGGGGGGACATGGATTAAACCACCTCCGCAGAAAAAATAGGGAGCTGCACGCGGACGGTTGAGCCTTTCCCTTCCTGGCTTTCGATCTCCAGCTTCCCATGATGGCTCCGAATAATTTCATCGCATATGGCTAAACCCAGGCCCGCCCCCCTCCCAGGATCTTTGGTGGTGAAAAAAGGCTCTAAAGCCTTCCGCTTCACTTCTTCAGACATGCCCATGCCGTTGTCTTTGACTGCCACCTCAACAAAGCGCCCGTTTTGGGGAAGACCGTCTCCGAGGCTGGTAGAAATGGTAAGGACTCCCCCGTTGGGCATGGCGTCGAGGGCATTGGTCAGGAAGTTAAGAAATACCTGCTGCAACAGTTCTGGATCTCCGGCCACAGGAGGAAGGGAGGTGTGCAGCTGCCAAATCAGCTGGATGCCCCGAATGGACATGCCTGGTTGGGTAAGATTGACCATGGCTTCTAAGAGCTGATTGATGTCCAAGGGCTTAAGTTGAGGCTCTGGTTGCCGGGTAGATTGGAGTAAGTGGCGGATGATTTGAGCGAGACGATCAAGTTGCGACTCGATGATCCTCAGCCGTTTGGTCATTACTTCCGAACCAATCCCTTCGGTGAGCATGAGCTGGATGTAACCAGAGATCGAGTTCAGGGGGGTGCCGATTTCATGGGCCATGGTCGCGGCCACATGCCCCAAGGCAGATAGTTTTTCGGCCTGCACGAGTTGCCTCTGGGCTTGGAAGAGGGATTCGTTGGCCAGACGCAATTCTTCATTTCTTTGGGCAAGCTCTCGAGTGGCCGTCTCTACCCGGCGGGTCAGCTCCTCATTGAACTGATTGATGCGGGAGAGCATGCGGTTAAAGTGGTCAGCCAGGAGACCTAACTCATCCTTGTATGTAATGGGGACTTCCACGTTCAGCTTTCCCTCTTCTGCCTCGGACATGGCCCGAACCAATCGCTGGATGGGACGATTGATCGCCCGGCTGAAAAAAAGCGTGAGGATGAGGATGAGAATAGCCACGCTCCCCAAAGTGAAGAAGATGGTGCGCGTGCGTTTGCTGGCCAGGTAAGCGTCGGCTTCTTCCAGAGAAGTGAGAATGCGAATGCCACCCACTACTTTCCTTCCTATATGTAGAGGGGCGAGGATTTCCCAATAAGACTGTTGATTCTTCTTGATCAAGGTGGAAAGCACTAAGTCGCGTTTCAAGGATTGCAGACTCTGGTGGCTAAGACCCAGGTCTACCTCTCCCGAACTCGAGACTTGCACCCTGTAGCTATTCTTATGGAAAACAAAGAAGTCGATTGCTTTGATGGAGGGGCGGGCGTACATCCAGCCGGCGATTTCCTCCTCCAAAATGGGAATGTTCTCCAGGTCCTTCAAGCTATAAATTTTTGCATCCATTTCTCGAGTCACGTAGATGGTCCTCTCCCGGAATAGTTCCCGCTGGGAATGTTCCGTGAGGCGAAGGTCCAGGTAGGAGAAGAGCGCCAGCACGCTCACTACGATCATGGCCACAAGCATGGTAATGCGAGTCTGCAGCCCCAAAGGGCGCTGCAGAAAAGGGGACTCCCCCCGCCGGATATTGCGGAGCTTCCAAAAAGCGGCTTTCAACCACGTCGATATGGAAGAGACCTGAGTTGACATTTTACGGAAATTATACGCCGATTTTATCCCCTGTCAAAGAGAATCCCTCCCTGAAAGTCTCAAGTTCCTAACTAAAATCTCATAACTCGTTAGTCGCTTTTTATGGAGTGAGGGTTTTTCTGAAGATCAGCTTATGGTCCCCTATGGCGTAGTAATCCAGCACCCGGGCTTGTTCTTCAAACCCATTCCTCCTGTAGAAGGCCCGCGGAACCTCGTAGGAGGGCTGGGAAGAGGTCTCGATAAGCAGGAGACGAGCTTGGCGACGCCTTAATTCCTCTTCGGCTTGACGCAGAAGGGATGTACCCGTTCCTCGATTCCAGGAAGCAGGGTCAACTACAATCCAATAAAGATCATAGACGGCATCTGTCAGGGGGGCCTTCCCATAGCAGATGTAACCCAAGATCTGCCCTTCCCCTCCCTCTGCAATGCGGATGATGTAGTCTTCCTGGTTTGGCTGGGTTAGGGCAATATCAATGAGATCCAAGGCAACCTGAACTTCCACAGGGCGGAAATGTTTTTGAGCCTGAAGGATCGCTTTCAACCTGGGCCGATCCCTTTTTTCGATCCCTCGAATTTTCATGGTCCTACCCCAAGGATGAGAACCTCTTCCAGTCTGGAAAAGTCCACCGCAGGGGTAACTTCGATATACTGAAATATACCCGGGCGCTTTCGGTCCGCCTTGGTTACCATGCCAACCATCAACCCTTTGGGGAAAATTCCCCCCAGGCCTGAAGTGATCACGTTATCGCCCACTTGAACGTCCTCGCTCTTCTGCACGTATTTGAGGACGCAGACTTCACCGACTTTTCCCTCCATGATCCCCTGGGAGCGGGAGCGCTGGATGAGCACATCCAGAGCGCTGTTCGGGTCAGTAATCAATAGAACTTTGGCTGTGTCTCCCGAAACTTCGATCACCCGGCCAACCACCCCCTCAGCAGTGACCACGGCCATGTCTTTGGAAACATCCTCTTTTTCTCCTTTATTGACCAACACGGTTTTGAACCAATTCGAAGGGTCGCGGGCGAAGACCTGAGCCACCATGCTGCGGGAGGAATGTTGGGATTGCAAATTATAGAGCTTTTTCAGCCGCTCATTGGCCCAGATCGTTTCTTTCAGGCGGTTGTTCTCCTCTTGCAGGGCGCTGACGATGCGCTTCAGTTCTTGATTTTCCTGGTGAACCCGGGTGAGAAAGATGTACCGCTGTCCTCCTGCTTTCAGCCAATTGATCCCCTTATGGGCCCATTGCTGCAGGGGGAAGGAGACCTGCATGAGGACTTTTTCCACAATCGAGGTTGGCCGCCCTTCTCTTTTATGGAGGGTGAGGATAAGGAATACGGGAAGGAGAAAGAGCAGAGCGATTATAAAAAGGCGAAAACGTTTCCAAAGCTCAATCATCAGGCATTTTCCCCCGTCCTCAATCCTCTCGCATGACAGGGGTTCTTCAGGTCTTGATCGTCACTTCTTTCAGGAGGTCGAGCTCGTCCAAAGCCTTTCCCGATCCCAGGACAACTGCGGAGAGAGGATCTTCGGTAATCGTAATGGGAAGTGTGGTTTCCTCCCGGAGGAGTACGTCCAGGTTTCGGAGCAGGGACCCTCCCCCAGCCAAGACAATCCCTTTATCTACGATGTCCGCAGCTAGCTCCGGTGGGGTCCGCTCCAGCGTGGTCTTGACCGCCTCCAGGATGGCATGAAGAGGCTCGGCCAGAGCCTCGCGCATCTCCTCGGAGCTGACCTGCAAGACCTTCGGAGTACCTGTCAACAGATCCCGCCCCTTGATCTCCATGGCCTTTACTGCCTCCTCGGGATAAGCTGTGCCAATTTGAATCTTGACTATCTCGGCCGTTCTCTCCCCGATGAGCAGGTTATACTTGCGCTTGATAAACTGAGAGATGGCTTCGTCCATCTTATCTCCGCCTACGCGGACCGACTGGCTGTAGACAATCCCTGAGAGGGAGATCACGGCCACTTCCGAAGTCCCTCCCCCGATGTCCACGATCATGTTTCCTGAAGGCTCGCTCACCGGGAGACCGGCGCCAATGGCTGCGGCCATGGGTTCTTCGATCAAGTAGACCTCCCGCGCCCCGGCGGACTGCGCGGACTCCCGCACCGCTCGCTTTTCCACCTCCGTGATTCCCGAGGGAACGGCAACGATGATCCTGGGCCTCACCAAGGTCCGGCCTTTATGAACCTGGGCAATGAAGTAACGCAACATGGATTCAGTGATCTCGAAATCGGCAATGACGCCATCCTTCATCGGACGAATCGCCACGATATTGCCCGGCGTTCGGCCGAGCATCTTTTTGGCCTCTTTTCCCACGGCCAGGATCTTTCGCCCTCCCCGGGAATCCTTGCGAATCGCCACCACTGAAGGCTCACAGAGGACGATCCCCTTGCTTTTCACATAGACCAGAGTGGTGGACGTCCCCAGGTCGATGGCTAAATCATTGGAAAAGAGGCCCAGAAGCGAATCGAAAATCATTCGCAGCTCCTTTCATGATATTCTCGCAAACAGAAAGAAATGCCTCTAAGCAAGAGAAATTTGACACTATACTAACAAAATTCGATTTCTGGAGCAAGAAAATTAAACAGAAAACCTTGCCCACCTTAATTTTATTTGCCTCCAATAAAACCTCCCCTCCCCGGGCGGGAGGGGATAGAGGGGAGGGGGAACCCAATTCAATTTTATTCACCCCCACCCTGCCCCTCCCCCATCGAAAGGGGGAGGGGAACAGACGAAAATTTCAAATATCTTTGGCTAGCTTTTGATTCCACATTTTCCATTCCGCATTCCGAACTCCGCATTTGTAGATTTCCCCTTGCCTTTTTGCGGATGGTCATTTAACATGATAGGCGTTATGAAGAAAAGGAGAATATAGATTATGCTCGATTTCATGAGGCGACATGCCCAATCCTGGATGATCAAGGCTGCCCTGGGCGCGGTGGTGGTGGTTTTCATCTTCTGGGGAATCTGGAGCCCCCGGGAGGGCCGGGAGCGAGACCTGGTAAGGATTGGAGACCAGATAATCACGGTTGCCGAGGCCAGGAAACACTATCAAAACCTGCGGGAAAGTTATCAGTCCATCTACGGGGAAAAGTTCACTGAGGAGATGGCCAAGAAACTGGGCCTGAAGGAACGGGCAGTGAAAGATTTGATCAATAAAATACTCCTGCTACAAGAAGCTCAACGCCTGGGACTGACCGTATCCTCGGAGGAGGCTCAGGCCTCCATCCAGAACTACCCGGCCTTCCAGAAGGAAGGCGTCTTCGACAAAGACACCTACCTGCGCGCCCTGCAGCGCGCGCGGCTGACCGCCAAGGAATTCGAAGCCAACCACATGCAAATGCTCTTGATCTCCAAAATCCAGGGCTTGATCCTTTCCTCGGCCCAGGTCTCAGATAAAGAAGCCTCGGATTCTTACCGCGCTACCTTCGAGAAGGTGAATCTGGATGCTATCTCCCTCCTTCCCTCGGACATTAAAGATGTCTCTCTAACCCCTGAGGAAGTGAGGGGGTACTTTGCCAAGCATCGAGAGCAATTCAAAATCCCTGTCAGGGTGAGAGCAAACTACCTTCTCTTCGACCCCAAAGATTACTCTAAACAGGTGCAGATAGCCTCCAAGGAGGTCGAAGATTACTACCAGAACAACCGGGAAAAATTCAGTCAACCCAAGCGCGTAAAAATCCGCCACATCTTGATCAAAGCTGACGCCAAAAAAACTGAAGATTCCGCTATAGCCAGGAAAAAAGCCGAGTCCATCCGGGAAGAAGCCGTTAAAGGAAAAGATTTTGCTCAGCTGGCCAAGCAATATTCCGAAGATACGGGAACCAAAAAACAGGGGGGAGAGTTGGGTTATATTTCCCGCGGCCAGGTTATACCCGAAATTGAAGAGGCCATCTTCTCTTTGAAAGTCGCCGGGATCAGCAACGTGATCCAGACCCCTTACGGGTTTCACATTGTAAAAGTGGATGAGATACAGGAAGCCAGGGTCGAACCCTTGGAGAAGGTCAAGGATCAAATTCAATCTCTCCTGCGGACCCGCAAAGCCAGGGAATTGGCCTATGATGAAGCTGATCAGGCCTATGCCGTGGCTGCCAAAGGAAAGGCGTTGGACATTTTTGCCAGAGAGAAAAATCTCGCGATAAAAGAGACGAGCCTCTTTTCCTTAAGCGAGCAGATTGAACTCGAACCGAAGCTGAAAGATGCGGCCCTCTCGCTGAGCAAGGGAGAAATCAGCCCGGTGCTACGGTTGGGCGAGACCTTCGCCGTACTCCAAGTCTTAGAAAGACATGAATCGCGCGCTCCGGAATTAAAAGAAGTGGAAGGAAAGGTCTCTGAAGCTCTGCGCCAGGAAAAGCAGAAGGAGAAAGCCTTGGCCAAGGCCGGGGAAATTCTGGAAAAATTAAAGAAGGGAGGGGATTTCAAATCCTTGGCCGCAAAAGAAGGCTTTAAGGTAGAAGAGACGGGGTTTTTCGAAAGAGGTGCAGAACCTCCAAAGATTGGTTCCTCGGAGGAACTCCAGAAGGCTCTTTCTTCCCTTAACCTGAAAAACCCTTACGCGGAAAGCCCTATCTTCCTTAATGGAAAATACTTCGTCCTCCGCCTTAAGGAGATAAAAGGCATTGATCAGGCCCGGTTTGACTCCCAAAAAGAGAATCACCGTCGCGCCCTCCTCCAGCAGAAGCAAGAGATAGTTCTGGAAAATTGGCTGGAGGGGGTTCTGGAACAGGCTAAGGCCAAAGGCAAGTTCAAGATGATCCAGGAAGTTAACGAAGCCCTGTAAATACAGGGTTCAAACAAATTCCTGCCCCAATATTTCCCGGGCGATGACGACCCGTTGAATCTCCGAGGTCCCTTCATAGATCGTGGTGACCCGGCAATCACGGGAATAACGCTCCAAGGGGTACTCTTTGACGTAGCCATATCCTCCCAGGATCTGTAAGGCCTTATAGCAGACCCGATTGGCCGTTTCCGTGGCCAGAAGCTTTCCCATGGAGGCTTCACGGGTGAAATGTTTTCCTTTTTCTTTCAGATAAGCCGCGCGCAAAACCAAAAGCCTGGCTGCCTCCAGCTCTGTAAAACTGTCGGCAATCATCCACTGGATGGCCTGGAACGAAGCGATGGGTTTCCCGAACTGGATACGGTTCTTGGCGTACTGCGCGGCATATTCGATAGCCGCCAGCCCGATACCGACGGCCATGGACCCTATGCCAATCCGCCCGCCATCCAGGGCCATCATGGCGATCTTAAATCCGTCCCCTTCTCGACCCAGAAGGTTCCCTCTGGGCAAACGGCAATTCTCGATGACAATCTCATTGGTGCAAGAGCCTCGCTGGCCCATCTTATCCTCACCGCGACCTACTACAAACCCGGCGTGTCCTTTTCCTACAAGAAAGGCGCTGATGCCTTTAGCCCCGGCATCTTTATCTGTCTTGGCCCAGACTACGAAGACTCCGGCGTGTTCGGCACTGGTGATAAAGGTCTTGGACCCATTTAAGACGTATTGGTCGCCGTCTAACTTGGCGCTGGATTTCATCGATGCCGGGTCAGAGCCAGCCGTTGCTTCTGTCAAAGCAAAAGCCCCGCCTGCGTATTGCCCGTCGCATATTTTAGGGATGTGAGCCCTCTGAGCTGCCTCATTTCCGAAAGTGTGGATCACTTCTGCCACCATATTGGTCACTGACATGGTTACGGCTGTAGAGGCACAAGCTTTTCCTATTTCAGTCATGGCTAAGCTGTAACTAAGTATTCCGGCCTCAGAACCTCCATATTCTGCCGGGACAAGCATGCCCATCAGCCCCAGCTCAGCCATGGCCTTCAAAACGGCCAGAGGATACAGGCGAGTGGCGTCGATCTCTGCGGCCCTGGGTTTCAGCTCTTTTTCAGCAAATTCCCTGGCCATATCCTGCACCATTTTTTGCTCTTCAGTCAGATGGAACTCCATGGCCAATTCTCCTTAAAGCAGACAATGGTTAGTTATGAGTTGCAAGTTGTAAGTGACAAAAAGATAAAATTTCTTTATAAATTCTGACTTCTGGCTCTTTTCCCCTCACTCTTCCCTTGTTTTCTCAGCCGGTGGGTAATATACTCCAAAAGAAATATTCTCTCAAGATTAAAACCCTTATGATCGTTGCCGGAATAGACATCGGTTCGATCACAACCGAGAGCGTGATCCTAAAAGACAGTAAAATCCTGGCTTCCTCCATCCTGCCCACAGGAGCAAACAGCCGGATGGCGGCAGGTCGCTCACTGGCAGTGGCCCTGGATCAGGCCGGAATTAAGGAAGAAGACCTCTCTACCATTGTCACGACCGGATACGGAAGGGCCTCTTTCCCTCTTGCCCATAAGAGGGTCACTGAGATTACCTGCCATGCCCGGGGAGCGTTCTTTGTCCATCCGGAAACCCGCACAGTGATTGATATAGGTGGCCAGGACAGCAAAGTCATCCGGGTGGATGGCCAAGGGCGAAACGTGGACTTTCAGATGAACGATAAGTGTGCTGCTGGAACGGGGAGATTCTTGGAGGTTATGGCTCGGGCTCTCGAAGTTGGCCTGGAAGACCTCGGAAGGCTTTCCCGGAGCGCCCGGAAGACGATCAAGATCTCCAGCACATGCACTGTTTTTGCCGAATCAGAGGTCGTCTCTTTGATTGCGGAGAATCAGCCCAAGGAAGTGATCATCCGGGGGCTACACGACGCCATCGCGGACCGCATCCTGGGCCTTGTTCACCGCGTCGGGGTAGAAGAAGATGTTACCCTCACGGGTGGAGTAGCCAAGAACGAAGGAGTTGTCCAGGCCTTAGAAGAGAGGCTCAGAGTAAAACTTTTCATCCCCCCTGAGCCACAGATTATCGGCGCTCTGGGTGCCGCCCTTCTGGCCAGAGATCTTGCACTTTAATGCTGTTTCGCCTTTCTCGCCTCCACGCGCTGAAAACTAATTGCCAAAAATCATTGAATATGACATATTATCAGGGTAAAGAAATTTAACCGAAAAGTTTGTTGATTCATTTCAATGGAGCGCTGTTAATTTCTCTGCGCCCTCTGTGGTTAGATCTTGGCAATACAAAAAAATCAAGGAGGAAGGAAAAATGAAGATCTTGCTCGGTGGAATAGCGGCCTTGATCATCGGAATTGTGGGTTTAGCCATATGGTGGACTGAATTTTTGCTAATCTTGAAGGGAAGCATCCCCATCCTTCTCGCCCTCGGTGGCGCCTTGGCGATGTATCTCGGAATTGAGGATATAAAAACTGCATCGGCAGTCGAAAAGCCTGAAAAAGAAGAGCCAAAAAAAGAGTCTGCCCAGTAGAGCCCCTTGGACCAATCAGTTCAAAGGGAAGCGCACTGTGTTCTCCAAAAGAATTGATTAAAATAGATAATGCTTTCAAATCCCCCCAACCCCCCTTTACTTAAAGGGAAGGTGTGAAAAAATTCAAAGGGGGAGGCGAAGACCTCTCTCGTTGTCCAGTCGATAAGACCCGACCACGGGGGGACGGGAAAATTTGCGCCGCCAAAATCGGCGGGACATTCGCTTTATTTAAAGGACTCACTCGACTTCCGCAAAGGAACGCTGGCAAACTGGAGATAACCCGGGGTAAATACAATAAGATTTTCGTTAGGGATAGCATAAGTTCATGGCACCAACTCCCCGCTCCTGAATTTTTTCACAGCTTCGGGGGAAAGGGGGGATTTTCATGGTTAGATCATGACATTCCCGGTCGGGGAAAAAGGAGGGTCCAATGCCCATCATTCACGTCAGTATGTTCGAAGGAAGAACTGTGGAACAGAAAAGAAAATTAGCCACGGCCATGACGGAAGCTGTGGTGAAATCCCTGAATGTTAAGCCCGAAGTCGTGCGCATCATCCTGCACGATATGGCCAAGCATGACTACGCCGTGGCCGGTGTATTAGAATCGGATAAAAAACAGTAAGGGCGCTGCAGTCAAACCTCAGGAGCATAGTCTTCGCCGATATGCCCTTCATTTTCCAGTTGAGCATACTCTTCTTCAGAGATTCCGAGAATTTCTTTGTACACATATTCATTATGCTCCCCCAGGCGGCAAGGAGGCAAACGTATAGCTCCTGGAGTCTCTGACATTTTCCAGAGCACCCCCGGATAAAGGTGTGTCCCACAATCGGCTTGCGTGACTTTTTCAAAGAACCCTCTCCGTTTGAGTTGAGGATCAGCGAAGGCATCAGCTTCACTCATGATGGGACCGGCAGGGATGCCAGCCTTTTGCAGCATGTGAAAGAGCTCGGATGGATCCCGTTTGGAGGTCCATTCCTCTATTATCTTGTCCAGCTCATCATGATTCTGAAGACGTCTTTCTCTGGAACTGAATCTCTGATCTTTGCTCAGATCTGGACTGCCCATAACTTTACACAGGGCCTCCCATTGATCTTCAGTGTAGATTGAGACGGCTATCCACCGGTCTGTGCCCAGACAGGGATAAGCTCCCTGCGGGGCCATATAGGGATCCCTGTTCCCGAGGGTCCCTTGAACCCTCCTATTCATGGCATAATCCATATGGGCCTGGGGAAGAAGGGAGGCTACACTCTCTACCTGGCAGAGATCAATGAATTGGCCCTTGCCGGTCCTGTTCCGATAATGGAGGGCAGTAATTGTGGCCAAAGCTATGAGGATGCCGGCTACGGCGTCTGACATGAAGACAAGCGTTGTGCTGGAGGCGTCGCTATCGGGGTAGCCCCTTAGAAGGCTATGGCCAGCCAAGGCTTCAAAGTGTTGACCTAAGCCCCGGTAAGACTTATAGGGCCCGGAGCTACCAAAACCGCTGGCTGACACCATAATGATTTCAGGTTTTACTTTTTTGAGGGCTTCGTACCCTATGCCAAGTTTATCCATAACGCCCGCGGCATTATTTTCTATTACCACGTCGCTCAGGGCCACTAAACGCTTGAATATTTCAATACCTTTCGGCTTGGTTAGGTCAACGGTCATACTGAGTTTGTTGCGGGCGTGACAGTTGAACATAGCAAAGCGGTTCCATGGCCTCTCCCCTGGATCAAGGTCAGGAAAGCCGCTCGCTAAATAGCCCCATGTCGACATCATCTCTTTAGTGGGCCGGGGTATCAACCCTCGGGTAAACACCGGGAAGCGCTTAATGGACTCTACCCTGATGACCTCGGCACCCAGATCGCCCAGGAACATGGTGCCATAAGTGCCCGCCCATACTACGGTGATGTCAGCCACCCGTATCCCTTCCAGAGGTAACTTAGCCATTTATTGGAAACCCTCCATGCGAATAATTCCTTTCTTATCTATTTAAATGACTCCATCTTGTTCCAGCCGAAGAAGATCTTTTTTGCTGTAGTCTAAAATGCCAACCAAAATTTCCTCATTATCCTGCCCAAGAAGGGGAGCAGGGCGTCTAATCTGCCAGGGAGTTTCGCCCATCTTAAAAGGAGCCCCGGGGTATCTGATGGGTCCGGCCTCAGGATGGTCCACCTCCATAAAAAAGCCTCTACTGTTGAGGTGATGATCTTTGGCTACATCCTCTGTGCTATTGCACATGCCGCAAAAAACACCATATTTCTGACAGGCCTCAAATGCCTCTCGCCTTGTCCTTTTAAGGAGCCAGGGAAGGAATAGGGTACGTTCGAACTCCTCCTTGCGTTCAGGGTTTGTCTGCGCCTCAGGGGTCGAAAACCGTGGATCCTGCGCCAGGTCTGGCATTCCCATGGCATAGGCCAGCTGAGAGAAGGATCGGACTGGTGAGGCGATATCGAGAAAGCCGTCAGCACAAGGGTAGATCCCGTACGGAAACCCTAATCCGGATATGCTCTGACGGGGGGCTATTCGCCCGGTATACTGATAGTTCACCAAGTTACTCGTGCGCCGGTCAATGGAGCCGGCAGCTGTTTCAAACAGAGAAATGTCCACATATTGGCCTACCTGTTGATACCTAAGTGAAAAGAATGCAGCTAAGGTAGCCACAGCAGCCACACTTCCCCCTTGTAAGAGTGTCACTGTCCCACCCAGCTTAAGGGGGTAGCGACCTGGTTGCCCTGTCATGAGCATAGCACCCCCCATACCATAGATGATGAGCTCCGAAGCTTCATAGTCTCGGTAAGGTCCGGTCTGACCGAAGTTAGATATCGAAGTCATTACCAGTGGCGATTTGACCTTGACTAAGGCCTCATAATCGAGCCCAAAGCCGGCCATGACGCCTGGTCGAAAACTCTCCACTACTACATCCGCCCATTTTTTGACCAATTCCCTAAAGATCTGTAAGCCCTCGGCACTATTCAGGTCAAGAGTTAAACCCCTTTTGTTGGTGTTGAGGTATAGAAAAAGACCACTTTTCTCAACATGGGGCTTATCATCAGGAAAAGGTCCCACTTGTCGGGCGATATCTCCTCTATGAGGTTTTTCCACCTTTATCACATCGGCACCGAAGTCAGCCAAGAGTTTAGTGCAATAGGGTCCGGGGATATATTGGGTGAGGTCAAGCACCCGCATATCTGAAAGTGCTTTATCAGCCATGATGCCTCTCCGCAAACATTATTTTCTTCACCGTATGGAAACCACAGCAACAGCAGGGGATACGATTTTTTCACCTTTCTGATTTTCAATCCAGAGATCTAAGCTCAAGAGTTTCTCCTTATCCCGGATAAACTTTTCGCCCACTTTCCCCCGGCAGGTAAGGACATCACCAGGGAAAGCCATGGCGCGAAAGCTGAAACTCAGCCTCTTCAAAGTGCTCTCATCCCCCATCCAGGATGTGACCATCTGAGCAAGAAAAGCCCCTAACATCTGGCCATCGACAAAGGGGGCAGGGTATCCTTTAGCCCTGACGAATTCATAATCATAATGATGCCGGTAGAAATCCCAGGTCGCGGCAGCGTACATGACCATTTGGATAAGGGATATCCTCTTTCTGAGGGAAGGGATCTCCTCTCCCACGCTGATATTCTCAAATGAGAGTTGTTTACTCATGTTGGAGCACCTCTGCTGGACATATAAATCAATGTTTCTCGATTAAAACCCAATATCTGTCCTTTATGATTGGAATAGGTGGTCTCATAGATGACGAAGAGCAACGGACCCTTCTTGCCTTGTTTCTCATAGATTTGGGCTATCTTGCGCCTTGTGGAGATTCGGTCGCTGGGCCGGGCTGGCCTGAAGAATTCATATTCGTTGCCACCTCGAATGATCATATCCAGTGTGGGGGGCAAGTTGACCCTATCCATATACCCACCATCTTCTTCTGCAACTTCCCCGCGTAAATTGTAGTTGAGTTCGAAAATGAGGGTTGGGGGGGCGATGATGCCTTTAAAGCGGGTCTTTAAAGCATACTCATCATCCCAGTAAATGGGATTAGGGTCCCCTATGGCTTTAGCAAATCTTCTGATGGTTGCTTTTCCAAGTTCTTCCCGGCCTATAAAGGTATCTTCTCTGCCAATCATAGCCATTATCGCCGGAGTAAGATAGGTAAATTTATCCATGCCTCTCTTCCTCCCTGATGACGGTTCAATTATTAAACTATGGAAGAAACCGTCTCTCCAAGATACACTCGCTGCACTTCCTCGTTGCGACGAATCTCCGTTGGAGAACCTGTGGCCAATACTTGCCCCTTATGCATAACCGTAACCGCGTCAGCCACAGCAAACACCACATCCATATCATGTTCTGTAAACAGCACTGTCACGCCCACCTCTTCAGCAATGCGGCGCACCATGCTGATGGATTGAATCCTTTCTTTTGCTGCCATTCCGGCGGTTGGCTCATCCAGCATCAGCAGCCGCGGGTCATTGGCTAAGGCTATCGATAAATCCAAGCGTTTCTGATCTCCCTGGGACAAGGTGCCTGCTAACTTCCCGGCCTCGTCTGCCAAGGAAACGGCCTTAAGTAATTCGAAGGTTTTCTCCCGCGCAAGGCGTCGGGCAGGGTAAAACATCTTTAGGGTTTGCCTTTTATGGGAAAGGACTGCCACGTGCACGTTTTCAAATACAGTCAAATTCTTGAAAATAGAAGTAATCTGGAAAGTGCGGCCGATTCCTTTATGGTAGATTATATGTGGGGGAAGGCCTGTAATATCCTCTCCGTAGAAATACACCTTTCCTAAGTCCATCCTTAAAAGACCAGTCATTACATTAAAAAGAGTGCTTTTCCCGGCTCCGTTAGGCCCAATGATAGCCCGAAATTCTCCCTCGCCCACTTTAATGCTAACCCCATTAACTGCCCGCACGCCTCCAAAATGCTTGTGCAGCTCGCGCGTCTCTATAATCAAATTACCTCCGACCATTGGGCGGTCTCTACTTTAAGAAAGGCCTGCGTTCCACCAAACTTACCAATCCATTGGGTATAAGGATCACGAGAAATAGAAGAATGATGCCCATGATCATAGGCCAGTATTGAGTGAACCCAGTGATAATAGTCTCCAAGAGGACATACCCCGCTGCCCCGACCACCGGCCCCCAAAAAACCTGAATTCCTCCAAAAACCGCCATAAAGATGGGGATGGCGCTCGCAGTCCAGTACAACCAATCTGGGAATACGCTACTTTTGGAAAACGCATAAAGGGCCCCAGCCAAGCCAGCGAAAAAGCCTGCCAGCACAAAGGTTAACCAACAATACAGGGTGACATTGATTCCCACGTACTTACTGCGCAAAAGACTCTCCCGGATGGCCTTCATCGCATAACCAAAGGGAGAATTTACGATCATATAGAGCAAGATCAATCCCAAAATCACCATGATGATCGCGAAATAATAATAATTTATGGGACTGCCAATGAAGGCTGGGGGAAAGACACCCGAAACACCATCGTCACCCCCGGTAAAGCTGTACCATTTGAAGATCACCGTATAAATCAGCATCTGGAACGCAAAAGTGAGCATAGCAAAATAAACGCCTCTTAAGCGCACACAAAAGAAGCCCAGGAGCCCTGCTGCCGTCGCTGATACGAACGGGGCTGCCAAGAAAGCCAAGGGCATGGGAAACCCCGCCTTTTTCATCAGCAGGGCGGTTGTATAAGCTCCAATGCCGAAGTATGCTGCATGCCCAAAGGAGAGCATTCCCCCGTAACCCAGCAGCAGATTGAAGCTAACGGCATATAGCCCGAAGATGAAGACCTCAGTGGCCGTGATAACCCAAAATGAGGAGATAAAGTGAGGGAGTATAAGGACAGATATTCCTAAGACAGTCAGGAAGGGATACTGCTGAAGAAGGCCTTTTCCCAGGGCTACTCCAGGCCTCAGGCTTTGCCTAACAATTAATGGCCATCCCATATTCTCTCAATTTTTCTTACTCTGGACTACCCATTAAACCCCAGGGACGCACAATAAGAACAAAGGCCATCAGCAGAAAAGTGACTGCCAGGGCGGCTGCGGGGAAAGCCAGCAACCCAAAAGCATTTACCTCACAAACCAACAAAGCACCAACCAGCGCCCCTCCGACACTACCCAACCCGCCTATGACTACTACAATGAAGGTGTCAATCAAAGCAGTGGCATGCAAACCCGGCCCTACAGCTACCACAGGGGCCGCAAGCGCTCCCGCCAGGCCCGCTAAGCCTGCACCCAAGGTGAAAACCATGGTATGGAGTGCCTTTACATTCACGCCTACGACGTCCACCATGTCGCGGTCAAAGGTAGCGGCCCGCACTGCCATTCCCCAGCGGGTGCGGTATAGAAGCACCCAAAGGGACAGGGCGATGACCATCCCAATTCCAATGATCACCAAGCGGTAAATGGGAAAGGTTAGCCCGCCAGTGGTGATATTACCTTGAAGAAACCCTGGCACTGGAACCTCATGGTTTTGGCGGCCCCAGGGAATTTTCACGAATTCGCCCAAAATCAGCACCAGGGCAAAGGTGACGAGCAATTGAAAGGCGTGAGCTGATCGGTAAATGCGACGCAGGATTAATACCTCAAAAACAGCCCCCAATGTGCCTACGCCGACAGGAGCCAAGAATAGGGCAAAAATGAATTGAGCAGGGCTTTCAGGCAAGCTGCGGACAGCGGTTAAAGCTAAGTAGGCTCCCAACATATAAAGAACCCCATGAGCAAAATTTAGCACGCGAGTCACGCCGAAAATAAGGGATAAACCTGAGCTAATCAGAAATAGCAGCATGCCCGTGCTCAATCCGGATAGAGCCTGCCTGCTTATTACGGCGGTGTTCGTGATCCAATGAAAATGGTCTAAGAAAAAGTCAGCCAGAATTTCCATATAACGATTCCGCCCCTCATCACCATGGCCAATAGGCTTTCAATGATCAAATCGGCTGGTTATAAGGTTATTGTTTTTAACAATTAACTTACAGTTTGTCAAGCCGATCTGCCCGGTTGCCACCTCCCAGTTTTTCATCAAGGCTTAGCTCATGTTTGACTCGGGCGCAGGGAAGATGCCCGCAGCCCGAATCGGCGGGAAAGGACCCTCCTGAAGGATTCCCCTTCCTTTCCGCAAAAAGATGCGGGGTGACTCGATGGTGGAACTCCTTTCCCTCCACCATCGGGAGCCCCGGCCCATGCTCAGGAGCAATAAGTGCCTTATGCGGGCGAGGACAGCGGCCCTGCGCCCGAGTCCGCCTCAGGTCTATTAAGAAACGATTCCCCTTCCTATGGAAAAACTGGGGGGTGGCCAGGAATTTCGGGCTATTGACAACCTACCAGGTTATCTATATAATTCAGCCCTAAATCGATCCTGCTATGGATACAAATGCTATGACAAAATCCAGTAAGGAAGGAGGCCCAAAATGCATAGCCTGAAAAAAAGGGGGTATGTCAGAGTTTTGTTTTTTTTAACGATGGTAATGCTTCTCGGGACCAGTCCGTTAGTTGGAAGCGCCCAAGGGCAACCGCCCAAGCCTGCACCTTTAAAACTGGGGCTTATTGATATGTATACCGGCGCTTTCGCGTTCTCCGCCAATTCGATAAAAGCAGGCTTTGAGATTGCTGTGGAGGAAGCAAACGCGGGCGGTGGAGTGGCGGGCAGAAGGATAGAGCCGGAAACCGCCGACATGGCTCAAAGCACGGAAAAGGCCATCACCGAAGTAAGACGCATGGTCCTCGATAAAGGAATATCGTATGTTACCATAGGCATTCATAGCGGGGCAGCGGTGGCCGCGGCCAGGCTGGCCAAGGAAATGAAGTTTCTGGTTAACGGTGGCTTCGCCACCACCAAGAGATTGACCGGCGAAGCTGGAAGCCGGTACGTATGCCGGGGAAACATCAGCACCGTGGAGATCGGAACCACCATGGCCGGTTATTTAAAGGACAAGCCCGCGGTCAAAACAATCTCTACTATCTCTCCCGACTATGAATACGGGCAGCATTTGATCGCCGACTTCAAAGCGCAACTGGCCAAGGTCCGCCCTGACATCAAGGTTATCCGTGAGGAATGGCCCAAATTAGGCACTGCCGATTACACTCCTCATGTAACTGCCTTGCAGGCCAGAATCCCCGATATCTTGGTGGGGGGTATCTTTGGCGGAGATATGCTGAACTTCCTAAAGGCAGCCAGGGATTTCGGTCTGGATAAACAGACCCGCTTCTTCTGGCACGCCATGGCCTTGGAGTTTCAGCCCATTAAGGACTTGGTTCCCGAGGGGTCCTGGGGCACAATATGGTATCCCTTCTACCACATCAATAACCCCTTAAACACCAAATTCCAGCGGGAGTTTGAGAGAAAGATGAGAACTTACCCGAACGATAATGCTATCGTGGGATATTACGCGGCTAAGATGATGATCGAAGCCATGAGGAAAGCGGGCACCACTAATCTGGAACCCGTCATTGACGCTCTGGGTGGACTGGGGATTGAAACTCCCACTGGCGGTGTCAGGGTGCGGGAGTGCGATCAGATGGCCCTGACCCCCTTCTATGTGGGCATTGTTAAAAGGGATGCGAAACTCCCGGATGGCGTCGGGTTTGTCGAGGTAAGTGCTTTTGACGTAGATCGGCTAGCCCGTCCTTGCGAAGAGGTTATGAAGGATCGAATAAAGAAATAAAGACGAGGCCATGCCCCCGGTCCTTCGACACAACTAACGATTTTGGCTACTTATTTGCGACACAGGACACTAGATGTTACTACTTGAGGTCGAACGCATAGATGTTTTTTATGGACCCAGCCATGTCTTATTCGATCTCTCTATCTCTGTAGACCAAGGCGACGCCGTGGGATTGTTAGGTCGAAACGGTGCGGGTAAAAGCACCACCATGAAAAGCATCGTAGGACTGGTGCCACCTCAGGAAGGGACCATCCGATTCCGGGGCCACAACATTGTGGGCCTGAGCCCGTATCAAGTATGCCGGCGAGGGGTAGGATATGTTCCCGAAGAGCGGCGAATATTTGCCGGGTTGTCGGTTTGGGAAAACCTGGAAATAGCCCGCCGCACCTCCCGCCAGGAAGGTCAGGGGGTATGGAACAGCGACCGGGTCTTCCGGTTGTTCCCGGTGCTGGAGCCCCTGATTAATCGAAAGGGAGGAACCCTCAGCGGAGGGGAACAACAGATGCTGTGCATAGCTCGGGCCCTAATGGGTAACCCGGAGTTGCTATTGCTGGATGAGCCTTCAGAGGGACTCGCACCTCTCGTAGCTCAGGAATTGTTGAAACAGCTTCTGGATCTCAAAACTACACATGTCACACTTCTATTATCGGAGCAGAATTTAAAATTCACTACCCAGGTAGTAAACCGCATCTATATCATCGAAAAAGGTCAGATCAAATACGAGGGTACTCCCCAGGCTCTGGAAAACAACGCCGAGATACGAAGGCAATACCTCACGGTTTGAGGGGAAGATTTCAGATATCTTTGGCTCGGTATTAGACTGCCTTGGGGACGAGGCCCGGGAACACTTTCTTCCAGTTCTCGGATAGAATATCTTCCAGAGACTGCTGGGGAATCTCAGGAAGATTATACTTATTCAAGAGGGGATTCAAACTTCTGATGATATTTATCGAATCTTTCGGTGTAGTCCCCGTCCAATCGGAACCCCATATCAGCTTATCAGTAGGACCAAAAGTCTGGCTGAAATAATAGAGGAGTGGATAAATAAGATTATGATAGGGATCGGTAACCACCGGTAAGTAACGAGGAAGAGCAAAGCGATCCAGGCCACAGAGGCCCGCGAGCCAAGAGACATCCAAATAAATATTTTCATGTTTCTGACACAGAAATACAGCATCCTCATATTTATAATAGCCCATGTGGCAGATGACTATCTTTAGATTTGGGAATTTGATAGCCACCTCGTCTACCAATAGCACATCCCCCTGCGACATCTTGAGCATCCTTGCCTGGCTTGGGCCAGCGTGAATGATGACGGGTATATCCATCTCTTGCGCCAACGCCCATACCCTGTCAGCTCGTTTGTCATGGATGTAATAATCGCCATAGGCCGGACCTAATTCTCCGATTCCTATTGCTCCCCTCTTGATTTGGCGCTCAACTTCTCGTTCCGCATCATCCTCTGTGGGATTAACAATACAGCACCAGGCGATTTTATCTGGGTATCTATCCGCCATCTCTTTCAGATAGTCATTGGGCGTATCTACGGCGAAAGTATTCCAGGATTTGAGACCCAGTAATATGGCTTTGTCTACGTGGCCTGGCATCTGCTGGATGTAGCGTTCAATTGGATTATCCCACATTTGGGCCCATTTTTCTTCGTTCCATGACCTACGCCTGGCAGGTTGATTTAACAACATCACTTCTTTATTGAAATGACCTGGCCACCTCCACGAATGAATATGACAATCCACTATCATAAATTTACCTCCTTCTCAATTCTAACCCTGGTAGGCAACAATAGAATTAAACGTTTCCCCTCCCATAATTTCATTGGGAAATGAGGCTAATCTTCACTCAAATATACTTTGCGCACCACGTCATCTTTGACCAGCTCCTCGGATGAACCGCTGGCTACTATTTTCCCTGTTTCGAGAACGTACCCGTGCGTAGCAACGCTCAGGGCCAACCTGGCATCTTGCTCAACCAAGAGAAGCGTAACTCCCCATTCAGCGTTGATGCGCATTAGGGTGTTGTACAGATCGCGAACCACGAGCGGGGCCAGCCCCATCGAAACCTCATCAGAGAGGAGGAGTTTGGGATTGCTCATCAGGGCCCGGCCCAGGGCCAGCATTTGTTGCTCTCCGCCACTCAGAGTGCCCGCGTTCTGCTTTAAGCGTTCCTGGAGGCGAGGGAAAAGATGATATACTTGTTCCTGAAGCTCTTTCTTTTTCTGTTTATTTTGCACGGGCGTGCTCCCCAGTTCCAGATTCTCCCAAACAGTCATTTTCGGAAAAACCAGGCGGCCCTCCGGAATCTGAGAGATGCCCAGTTGCACAACCTCATGGGGGGGGATCCCGTTGATCTTCAAGCCGGCAAAAAAAATTTCTCCTGCCGCCAGTGGCTCAAGGCCCGAAATGGCGTTGACAATGGTACTTTTCCCCGCCCCATTGGCCCCCAACAAGGCAACGCATTCACTTTTTTCAACCTTTAAGGAGATCCCCTGCAGGGCAACAGCCACACCATATTTCACGACAATATTTTTTAGCTCCAATATGACCATCATGATTCCCCGAGGTAGGATTTAATAACTTCTCTATTCTGCCGGATCTCCTCCGGTTTCCCCTCGCCGATTTTTGTTCCAAAATTCAGCACCACGATGTGATTGCAGTGTCCCATCACCGCTCGCATGTTGTGCTCGATGATCATCACGGTTAAGCCCCGGCCATGCAAAGAATTGATGCAAGTCATGACCTCTTCAACTTCGGCCGGGATCAGCCCGGTCAGGGGTTCGTCCAGGATCAAAAGATCAGGATTACTTGCCAAGGAGATACCGATGCTGACCACCTTCTGCAGACCATAGGGGAGGTTTCGGGCATACTCATGGGCGTAACGGCCAATTTTGAGGAGGTCGATGATTTTTTCGGCTTGCTCTCTAATCCGTTTTTCTTTTTGCCGGTTGGAGCCGGTTTTGCAGAGGGCTTCTAAAAGGCCGACTTCGGAGGTTGTCCGGACTCCCATCGTGATGTTATCGATCACCGGTAAGTCGAAGAATAAAGTAGAAAGCTGAAAGGTCCGGCTGATGTGTTTCCGAGCGATAACATCCGGACGCAGCCCGGTGATGTTTTCTTTCTTATAGAGAACAGTGCCCTGGCTGGGTCGGTAGAGGCCGGTAATGATGTTTACTAAAACAGATTTTCCTGCCCCGTTTGGACCAATCAGACCCAAAAGGTCGTTTTGTTGAACCGCAAAGCTAACCCCATTTAAGGCGACCAGTCCAGCAAAATTTTTTACAATCCCCCTGACTTCAAGCAATATTTCCTGAGCCAACCTCAACCCCTTTTCCTTTTTTCCACTTCCCAATGGCTGCTCGAATGATGGCCGGCATAGAAATTAACCCCCCAGGGAGTAAACGAATGACCAGGATAATAATTAACCCATAGACGATCATCTTATAGTATCCGAGGGCGAAAAGATATTCGCTCACACCGGTGAGCGCGACGGCTCCGACAATGGGTCCGGCTATATGTCCCATGCCGCCAATCAAGTTGAACATGATGATGTCCAGGGAAGTGAAAAAAGTGAAAGTCTCCGGGGAGACCGCGGTTAAGTAGCTGGCCGTGAGGCCCCCACCGATTCCGGTCAAGAAGGATCCCAAGGCGAAAACCTGCAACTTGTATTTGCGCACGTATAGTCCACAGAAATTTGTCAAAAGATCGTTCTGGCCGATGGATTTATAAATCAGACCAATCTTAGAACGGGAGACGCTCCAAATCACCAGCAGGACAAGGGTAGCAAAGAACATGGCTAAAAAATAATGGCCAGTCCAAGGTTCCGGGAACAGGGAAATTTCTTTTGCCGCAGGAATATTGGTAATCCCTGTTGCCCCACCAAAAGGATCCTTAAAGGAGATCAGGATCGGATGCAGCATCTCTCCAAATGCCCAGGTGACCAGCAAAAAGAAGATCCGCCGCAGATGCACGGTAATCAATCCGAGCAGAACCGCCAAGAAAGTAGCGACCAAGGCCCCAATGAGATAGCTCAGCCAGAGGCTCGAAACCAGCTGGTATTTGGCGGTCAGGATGCCGGTGACATACGCGCTAATGGCAATAAAAGCACCCTGCCCCAAGCTCAGCATGCCCGCTTGCAGCATAATCCATAAGCAAAGTCCAAAGGCGATATTCAAAAGAATCTTAATCATAATATGAGCGACAAGTTCCCACCAAGTGGGAACCAAGACCTTGATCAACATGGGCAGAATTGCTAAGAGGATACCGAGGAGAATAAAGACTCCCCCCCGCCATACTTTAGGATTCATGGCCGAGAATCCCCGCTGGTTTGAAAATAAGAATGATGATCACTAAAGCAAAGCCTAAAAAATGTCCCGCCTGTGGGCCAAACAAGGTACCGCCGAAGGAATCAATAAAGCCTAAAATAAAAGAAGCGATCAGGCTGCCCGTAACACTCCCCAATCCCCCTAAGATAATGATGATAAAAGCTTTGAGCATGGGCATATTTCCACAGGTCGGACTGATGGAATAGAGCGTACTCACGAGGCCACCGGCTAAAGCCGCTAAAGTTATGCCGACGGCGAATCCAACAGCGACCGCTCGGTTGCTGTTGATGCCCACCAATTGGGCCGCTTTCGGCTGCTGTTCAATGGCCCGCATTTCCCTTCCAAGTTTTGTCTTTCCCACGATCCAGTAAACCGCCGCGATAATGACTAAAGCCAAAATACCGACGATCAGCTTGCTCAGCGGGATGGTAACCCCTCCAGGCAACTGTAAGAGGATTTGGATTGGAAATGACAGACCCTTTTCTACCGTACCAAAGAACTGCCATCCCAGGCCCTCAATCAAGATCCAAACCCCAATGGTGGACATGTAACCTGCCAACCAGAGGTGACGGATCGGACGAAAAATGATCCGTTCGAAAATGATCCCGATGAAGGGGAAGACGATGAGAATCAGGAGAAGAGATATGAAGTAAGGAAACCCGGCAACCTTGGTGGCGTAATACGCCAGCATGGCTCCCAACATAAAAAAAACCCCGTGGGCCATGTTCACCTGGTGCATAATCCCGTAGATCAAGGTCAGGCCGCTGGCCATTAGCATGTAAATGGAGCCCAGAACTAAGGCGGTTACGAGCATCTGGCTGATCAGCTGATGGGACATAATCCTCTTTTACTTCTTTTGGTGGGTTTTTAAGCCCCTGGGCCCGGTAGAAAACTAAACCGGACCCAGGGGACCTTCATTCCCGAAGATCTTCAGTCTTAGTCAACCTTGAAAATTATCGGTTTGCCGCTGGTCACGCGGGTGATGGGCATTGGCGAGGTAAATTGATTATTGATCCCATATCCCGGAAGCAGGGGGTTATCCTTGCCAATAAGTCTTAGGTCACCGAGCATGGTATTGAACTTAAAATCTCGCATAACATCCACGATCTTGTCGGGATTGAGAGTCTCAGCCTTTTGTATTGCACCTGAGAGGAACTCAAAAGCCACATACCCTTCCCAGGAATTGGCCCCTGGGCTCTCTTTGAACCGAGACTGGTATTCATTCCAGTACTTCTGGAATTCCTTAGTCGGAAGCTGGTCAGGCGGCCAGAGTCGGGCCAGAAACAGACCCTCAATGTTTTGTACTCCGCCGGTTTCGATAAGAGCTTCCATCTCTGGAGCACCGGTCAGGTTAGTGAAGTAACCCCTGTAACCGAGCTCACGGGCCTGTTTAATGACCAGGCCGAGCGAGGCGGCGGGCCAGGCGCCGCCCTCGATTAAGTCCGGGTTCTTAGCTAATACCCGGGTTAATACGGGTGTAAAATCGCTCGTGTCAATGGCCACGAACTCTTCGGCCACCAAAATGTCAGACATGCCCTGCACCTTAAGGGCATCTTTTAGGGTCTTGCTGTCGCTGTACCCGGTTACATTATCAGCCATGAGGGTAGCCAACCTCTTAACACGCAGCTTTTTGTAAAGTTTGATCCCCTCGATGGACAACAACAGGTCAGCGGACGGCATGGTTCTGAACAAATAAGGGTTATTCGCATTAGTATAGTTAGCCCCTCCGGCCAAGGCCGCCAAAGTGACAATCTTGTTGCTATTGGTCATGGGAATAAGAGGAAAGGTCACAGCCCCACCCAGGACGCACATAAAGGTGCAGCCGTCGGCTATGGCTCGCTTTAGGCAGCTTACAGCTTCAGCCGGGATGAAGCGACTATCATAGCTGCGAATTTCCCACATATGGGTATCTTTCCCGATCTTGATGCCACCCGCGCCATTAACTTTTTCGGCAGCCATTTTGACGCCGCGGTCCTGCGAAAAACCCCAGGCAGCGGCTTTACCCGTGAAAGCATTTATTGAAGCCATTTTAATTTTCTTCGGTTCGCTCCCTAAAGCAGGGCCATAATAACAGAGAAAGAGGAAGCTGACGATTAAGAAGAAGCTAAAGCCAATCCCGGTTTTTTTTAGAAAATTTTTCATAAGAAAATCCTCCTTTGAATTAGAGTAAATGCCCTCCTTAAATGATTCTTAAGGGACATCTTTATATCCTTGCTCACCGATCCCCCCGATGAGATTTCCTCAGCAAGTTCTTATCCAGTTCAGCTTCTTACTTTCATTCCAAAACTGCGATCGCATCGATTTCAATCAGGGCATCTTTCCGTAATAACTTATTCACCACAACGCCAGTAGCCGCCGGAAACCCATTTTTGAAGTATTCTTGCCGGATCCTCGATGTCTCTTTGTAATTATCCGTAGTGGTTATATAATCCACCGTCTTCACCACATCAGCAAAAGATGCCCCTGCCGCTCTTAGAACTTCCTCCATCTTCTGGAAAATGAATCGAGTTTGGGCTACGATGTCTCCTTTTCCAACGATTTGCCCGGTTTTGGGATCTACGGAAGTCATTCCCGAAATAAAGAGTAGATTCCCTTTCTTTACCGCCGTTGAATAAGTATACCGCGAACCAAGATTCCAGGGGTCAAAGATCTGATATTTGGCCATTTTCCCCTCCTTTCGTCATTTCTTTCCCAAGCCCAGTTCCTGAATTGCCATCTCCCTTAGCTTAAATTTCTGCACCTTCCCACTCGCTGTCAATGGATACTCCCGGACAAAACGGACATAGCGCGGAATTTTGAAGCGGGCAATTTTCCCCTCACAGAAATCCATAATCTCTCTTTCAGTGCAGATTGCTCCCTCCTTAAGTTGGACCACGGCCATGGGGACTTCCACCAACCTTCGGTCAGGCACGCCAATCACTTGAACTTGTTTTACTGCCGGATGCCCCAGAAGAAATCCCTCAACCTCCAATGGGGAAACGTTCTCCCCGCCCACCCTCAACATGTCTTTTATTCTTCCTGTAAATTTAAAATTTCCCGCCTCATCCATGAGGCCGCAGTCGCCTGTATGAAGCCACCCTCCCTTATCAATCGCCTTGGCAGTCTCTTCTGGCATCTTGTAATAACCTTTCATTACATTGAACCCCCGAATGCAAATTTCTCCCTCCTTTCCTGGGGCTAACCGGTCCCCGCTTGTAATATCAATAATTTTCATCTCGATCCCTTCATGGGGTTTGCCATTCCATTTCAATTTCAACTCTAACGGATCATCCGCTTGAGTAGTGCCCGTATTCCCAGAGCCTTCGGAAAGACCATAGGTGCTGACGATCTTTTGGGCCCCTATTTTCTCATAAATTTTTCTAATAATCTCCGGAGGACATCCAGCCCACCCCTTCTGAAGGGATCGAATGTTGAAGCTCTCAAAGTGAGGATGCTGATACAGGGTAAGCCAATGGGTTTCAAGTCCATTCATGGCCGTGCATCCTTCTTTCTCTATGGTCTTTAGGGCCATCTCAGGGTCGAAGTATTCGTTGATCACCAGTGTGGCTCCCTTAAGGAAAGCAACCATCGTACTCATTAATGATCCACCCACGTGGAAAAAAGGAAGGGGACAGTATAGCTTGTCCTCAGGTCTTATATTCAAATTGCTACCCAGAGCCTGGTAGGTCCTGATCACCTGATCGTGGGAGATCATCGCCCCCTTGGGAAAAGATGTGGTTCCAGAAGTATACTGAATCATGAGGATGTCATCAGGTTGGACCAATTCCATCCTGGTTCTCAGAGCTTCAACCGATCCAGTTTTATCGCCGCTATTCATCACCTCCGAAAATGAAAACATCCCATCATATCTCTGAGGGCTGAAGCAAATGATATTTTTCAGTAAGGGAAGCCCTGTGGCGAACAGCTCTCCCTTTTGATAAGAATTGATTTCCGGGCAGAGCACTCGAACCATTTCCAGGTAATCCGTTCTTGAAGTTCGGTCTTTGAAAATTAACGCCGAACTCTCAGACTGTTTTAAGATATATTCTACTTCCTGGGTCTTGAATCTCGCATTCACTGGGACTAAAATTGCGCCAACCTTCGCCAGCGCTAACTGGGCATAAATCCACTCTGGATGGTTGGTCATCCAAATAGAGACCTTCTCGCCTGGTTTTATTGCCAGGGCAAGAAATCCTTTCGCCAGACAGTCGACTCTATGCTGCAGCTCCTTATAAGAGATTCTCTGGTCTTCAAAAATCACGGCTTCCTTTCCAGGAAATTTCTTGACGATTTCCTCAAATATTCCCCCTACAGTTATTTTCCTATCCTCAAGCATCCCCGTCTTTTCCCGCTAAACTCCGATTTCTTATTTTTGCCCGCAGCTTCGATCGGCTGCTGATTTTTTCCCAGGGAGGACAACCACAGCCGTCCCTATCGTCGTTTTCTCTCCTTTAATCGTCTCTGAATGCAGCTCGCATTCAACGACATGCTCATCATCCTGCAAGTACTTTTTAGTAACTTTTCCCTTCAAAATCATCTTTCCCCGACAGAGGTCTACCCGTCTATACTGGCAAGAAAACTTTTTCAGCCATCCCTCAGGCCCCATCCAGTCCGTGACCAATTGGGTCATGTATGCAGCCTTAAGTTTTCCTTGCACAATAGCATCCGGGAAACCCATTTCCTGAGCAAATGCTCTATCGTAATGGAGAGGATCGTAATCGCCCGAGGCACCTGCCCATCGGCCCATCTGGATGATCGGGGTATGCTTTTCCAAAGCAGGCAACTCTACACCAATGATTACGTCCTCATAATAAACCTGCTTGCCCATTCTTTTCCTCCCTATCTTTCCTGCGGAAATTTCAATAACGGATGATGGTCCGAAAGATGTCAGCGACCTTTTCTCCCTTATGGTTTGTCCAGTTTACTTTATATATTACAAAAAGCATTGTTCCTGATGAGCCGCTTCTTTCATACAGGTTCGCAAGTGTTACAGTAGAAAAAAGGATGTCCCCGGGCCTGATGACCTTGAAGAATTCACACTCTATGCCTCCATCCAGATATCGCGGTAGCGTCTCCAGTTTAAACGGCTGTAGCTCCCAGAAAGCCTCTATGGCTGGCTTCCCGTAATAGTTCAACCCATAAAGAAAGCTGGGGGGCGCTATGATGGTGCCATAAGGAGTTTTTTTAGCAAATTCCTCATCGCCCCACAGGGGATTGGGGTCTTCCATTGCCTTGACAAACCTTTCTATCATGCCTTTCTCTATTTCCACCACTTGCGTGCAGAGCAATTGTCCTATCAATCTTCTCATTTCCTCGGTTACTACTTTTTCTTCCGCCATTGGAGGCATCTCCCTTCTATGTCAATGACAACCTTTTAACCCTCTCTCTGCGCAAATCTCACTGGCCAGTCATTTTTTTTCCGCTATCTGTTTCTTCTTAGCTTCAAAGCCCGCCATAGCTGTGCCAGCGAGACTGGTTATTTCAGCAACGTTACTTTCAAGTTGCAGAACTGTATCCATGCTCGATTCAAAACTGCGGTCCAATATGCCTCTCAGTAGCCGTATAGCCAGAGGTGAATTTTTGGCAATTTTTTTGGCCAGTTCTACCGCCGCCTTGTCCAATTCCGCCGGGGGGACTACTTTATTCACTAAGCCTATCCGTTCCGCTTCTTTTGCATCTATCATCTCGGAGGTGAAGATCATTTCCTTAGCCCTTCCCAGTCCTACTAACCGCGGCAATATCTGGGTCCCGGCAGTAGTCACGGGCGCGCCAACACTCGCTTCTGGAAAACCGAATTTTGAGCCCTCGGCTGCTATTCGGATATCACAAATCATGGCATATTCACAGCCTGCCCCTAAAGCATACCCATGTACGGCTGCTATGATCGGTTTGCCCAGATCGCGGACTAATTGAGCCGTACTCTGCAAACGCTTTATATGGCCTCTTTTTTCCTCTTCAGTTTTAGGGATTACCTGCTCTTTAACATCAGCTCCGGCACAGAAAGCCCTGCCTTCCCCTTTAAGTATGATTACCTTTATATTATGGTCTTTTTGCGCTTCCTCCAGGGCCAGAAGGAATTCTCGAGCAAGCTGGTCATTCTCAGCGTTCAAAACATTTGGGCGGTTGAATTTTATCCATGCTATTTCATCTTGCCTTTCATAGAGAATAGTCTCCAGTTTAACCATCATTGCCTCCACTTGCCTCTGGCCTGACCTTACCGATGCGATCATCAGCCATTATTCAGTACATGACCCCCCTTAGCCTGCATGCTCTTTTAATGCTCATCATGGGAAATTTGACCGGGATTAATACGCCCTTTGTTAGGTAGGCTGCCAAGAATCTTCTTATATTAGAAAACGAAGAAAGATTTTTCCCCGCCGTAGGGATAACACATGCCTAATAATTTGTCAATTTTTTTCCCAAAAAATCCGGCCCCCACCGTTAGGCTGCCTTCGGCCATGAGCTCAGGCCGAATGGAGCTCAGGCCGAATGGAGCTCACGGCCGAAGCCCTTACCCTCCCCCTCCTTCTCCCCCTTGCTTTACCCTCTCCTGCCAGTCGATTAGACCCGACCACGGGGGGATAGGGTAAACCTACTGACATAAAAAAGAAATTCCCTCCCCCTTGATGGGGGAGGGCTTCGTCGTGAGCTCCATTCGGCCTGAGCTCATGGCCGAAGGCGGCCGAACGGTCAGGTCGGAATCGACTCGTACCGAGGTGGGGGTGATTAATGGGATTTTTTCACAGATTCGGTCCGGGAGCGGGGACGGTGAGTCCCGCCAATGGCGGGAGAAGACTCTGCCAAATGGTTCATTTCTTTCTCACTTCTTCTCTTAATAGGCGGAGTTGTTCCTCAAAGCTCGGCTTGAATTGGGCCAAGGCATCATTCCACTGCTTGCATCCTTCGACCTTTGGCTGGACTGCCGAGCCGGAAATGCCCAGCCGCTCAAATTTTTTGAGCAAATTTTTCTCTACCTTTTCGCATTCCTTTTCCCTCCGCTCTTTATAACGTTCGATCAACTCCTGTATTTTGGGGAGAAGGTTTTTGTTCTCTTGCCGGAGAGCCTCGATTCCTTGAAAGATAAGATCGTTCTCACCGTCTATCTGGATAGCCTCAGAGAGGTATTCGAGCATGAGCTTTTCAATTTGGATTCGCTGGCTTGGGTCCAGCCTCGATAATTCTTTCTCCATTTCCCTGAAATGATAATCTACCTCCAGGAAACGGTTCACCAGGCTATGAGCCTTGGATTGGAGCTCCTCCTCTTTCAATTTTTCCATCTCTTCGCGGGAGAGGCTGAGGCCCTCCGTTTTTTCCATGGCCAGCTCGATGGAACTCTTGATTTCTGCCATGACTTATCCTCCTGCAGGAATATCAAACCGCTAATCCAAAAAAATTCTACCAGAAAAATCCCTCTTCTTCAAGAAAACCCCTTTGTTTTGCCCTTCCCTTTTCATGCTAGCCCAAGTGCAAAGGCCCTTTTATTCCGAATTCCGCAATCCGCAATTTGCAATTCGAAATCCCCATTCCGCACTCCCCATTCGCCACCCTGTGTGAAAAAAATTAGCGGTTATTGTTTTTTGGTCTTGACAACTCTCCATTAATTTGGTAAATAGAAAATTCCCTTGAGAATTTCCCGAAGGAAGTAGCCAGAATGAATAGGAAAAAAGAAAAACCTCTATGGCGGGAGAAGCTCTTTTTCATGGGGGTTTCTTCATGTATGGATTAGCCGGGCGGGCAGCATGAAATTTATTAAAGGGGCTTCCTGAGCTTTTCGCTGATTTCCGTATTCCATTAACAAACAAGAGACTCTTTCTTATCACGCCAGTTAAAAAAGAGCCAATTAAATCTTTTGGTTACAAATCCATGTAATCGAGGAAGCGAAGCTATATCTTTTTCACCTTTCCCGCTTTGGTTTAAACTCAATAACCCAATAACCCTATGACATGACTTTATGACTCAATGACCCAATGACCCTAAAATTTTTTGCCAAATTTACTCTTTTCTTCTTCCTCTGGAGTTCTCTATGCCAAACCATTCCCTCCTTTGCTCAGCAACCGACCCCCTCTATGGGTATTTCGCCTACTCCAGGTATTTCGGCTCCCCAACCAGGCATAATATCCCCGACCATACAGCCAACCCCACCCCCCGCTATGGCGGCACCCCAACCAATAATTGTTCCTTCTGAGAAATTCCCAGCTCGTACTGAGGTAACAGCCGTTCCGGGGGACACTTTCGTGGATTTGAGGTGGATCCCCTTTTCCGAGGAAGAGATCAAGAAACCTTGGATTCAAATACCTGAAATCGAAAAAGCACCCAAGCCAAAAGCCAAAGAAACAATGCCCGAAGAAAAGGAGATTGCTGGATATGTTATCCATTATGGCAAGGAGTCAAAGAACTATACCAATAGAATTGATGTTGGTAATGTAAGCAGTTACCGTGTGCGGGGGCTAATCAATTACTCGACCTATTTCTTTGCGGTTCAGGCATATACGAAGGCTCGAGAATTTAGCGAACTCTCAAGAGAAGTTTCTGCAACCCCCAAAGAAGAGAAAGACCTTCTTTCATCGATCGAAAAAAGCTTTTTTGAAGAAAAAATACCGCAGGTCATCTCCAGGGAGATAAAACAATTCGGGTATGATTTTTTCCTTTCCAAAGTAAGCACTTTTGCACCCGTGGCAGATGTCCCTGTAGGGCCGGATTACATTATTGGCCCAGGGGATGCTTTTACCATCACTCTCTGGGGCAGAATCGAGGCTTCTCTTCCCGTTGAGGTAGACCGCAACGGAGAAATCTCCCTCCCCAAGGTTGGCGTTTTAAAAGTCTGGGGTATGACCTTTTCCCAGCTCCAGAAATTCCTTTTTGTGCAAATATCTAAGTATTACAAAGATTTTCAAATGAACGTCACCATGGGGAAGTTGAGGACTATCCGGGTTTTTGTCGTGGGGGAAGTACAGTCTCCCGGGAATTATGTCTTAAGCTCCCTGTCCACAGTTTACCATGCACTGATTGCTGCTGGAGGCCCTTCCAAAAGGGGATCCATGCGCAACGTTCAATTGCTTCGTAACGCAAAGGTGATAGAAACAATCGATCTCTATGATTTCTTTTTAAGGGGGGATCGAAGCAAAGATATTCGCTTAGAGTCTGGCGATACCGTTTTTATTTCTGTTATAGGCCCTACGGTTGCAGTATCTGGAAGTGTCAAAAGGCCGGCCATTTATGAATTAAGGGAGTCTATGGCTCTCAAAGAATTTATCGAGATGGCCGGTGGAGTCACTTTCCAGGGATACCTCCAGAGAGTTCAGGTAGAAAGGGTCGAGGCTCACCAGAAAAAGGTGGTGGTTGATTTTGACATTTCTCCGGAAGTGAAAACCCCGCATCCTCATTTATCCACGATTCTTCGTGATGGAGATTTTGTCAAAATTTTCCCCATTTTCTACCGACCTGAAAATATCGTCTTCCTCGAAGGCAACGTAAAGAGGCCAGGGAGCTATGAGTTAAAACCAGGAATGAAATTATCCGACCTCATACCTTCCTTTGAAGAATTACTCACAGAACCTTATCTGGAGCACGCGGAGATCCACCGGCTTCTCCCCCCGGAAGGAAAGCTGCAAATAATTTCTTTCAACCTTGGCAAATTATTGCAGGGGGACAAGCGAGAAAACCTTCCTCTCGCCAATCAAGACCGGGTGATCATATTTTCCAAATCAAGTTTAAAGGAGATACCCCGGGTAAGCATAAGTGGAGAAGTTCAGGCTCCGGGAAAATACAGGCTTGTGGAAAAGATGAGGGTAAGGGATCTCATCTACCAGGCGGGAAACCTCAAGCGCAGTGCCTACCTCCAGGAGGCCGAGATTACCCGCCTGATCAAAACGGAAAAGGAAGTTACTTCAAAACTCCTGAACATTAATCTTAATGAGGTCCTGAGAGAAAATCCGGAACATAATATTCTTCTACAGGAGGATGACCATCTCTTTGTCCGCCAGATTCCCAAGTGGTATGTCGATAAAACAGTTTCTATCACTGGGGAAGTTAAATTTCCTGGAGTCTACACTTTTTCCAAAGGCGAGCGCTTGAGTTCGGTTTTGGAAAGAGCTGGAGACTTCACACCTGAGGCTTACCTTCCCGGTGCTTTTTTCTCTCGAGAATCCGTGCGCAAAACTCAGCAGAAACGCGTCCAGGAGTTTATCGAGGAGCAGGAACAGGAAATCATCAAAGAAACAGCCCGGGCTGCCGAGGCTGCCCTTTCCAAAGAAGAAGCCGAACAGAGGCAGAGAGCTCTGACGCAGAGGCGAGAACTCATCACGCGTTTGAGAGCCGCCACCGCTACCGGCCGGGTAGTAATAAAGTTGCTACCCCTCGAGAAATTCAGGGGATCGGAATATGACCTGGAACTGGAGGAAGGCGATTCACTCCTCATCCCCATTATTCCAATGACAGTCATGGTCATGGGGCGCGTCTATAATCCCACCGCAATAATCTACACAAAAGATAAACCCCTGGAATATTACCTGAGCAAAGTTGGCGGCCCGGCAGAGAACGCCGATGAAAAAAGAATTCATCTGGTGAAAGCTGATGGAACTGTTTTTAGCCGGGCCCAGGCCAGATTCTGGGATATTCGTTGGGATCCTGAGTCTCACCGCTGGGCTGCGGGGGGATTTATGGCCACCCGAATGGATCCCGGGGACACAATTTTAGTGCCTGAAAAATACGAAAGAATATACTGGACGAGGGAGATCAGAGACTGGACCCAGATCATCTTCCAGATCGCCGTCGCCGCCGGAGTCATAAAAGCTCTGTATCCATAATAGCGAGAAAGGCGAGAAAATCTCCTCAAAACACCATGGACCTAAACCTCATGCTCTATGCTCTATGCTCCATGCTAACCCTTAGGATGATGGAATAGACCGATGAACCAGACAGACTATATTGACCGTTCCGACGAGATAAACCTCCTCGACTACTGGCGAGTCATCTGGAAGCGTCGCTGGCTCATTTCATCTATCTTTTTCATTTCTGTTTTTTCCACGGCTATTATTAGCCTTCGTATGACTCCCATCTATCAGGCCAAGGCCACCCTTATGCCAGTGGAATCTTCTCAGGGAAGGTTCTCGGCGGCCTTGGGAGCATTACAGAATATTCCGTTTGTTGGAGGCGCTGTTGGGGGGACCCTGGGAAAAACTGCGACAGATAAACTGATTAGCATACTCAACAGCCGAACTGCCGCCGAAAATGTCATAAAATCTTTAAATCTGATTAAAGTTCTTTTCAAAGACAAGGAGGATTGGAAAGAAGAAATAATTAGTCGTTGGTCTCCCAAAAAACCTCCAACCCTTCAGGATACTGTGGGTTTACTTCAAGGGATAGTTAAGATCGCGGATGATCGCAAGGGACTCATCTCCATCTCCGTTGAATATAAAGACCCAAAACTTGCGGCAGACATCGCCAATGAGTATGTAAATGCCCTTCAGAATTTTTTAAATACCGCATCAATTTCCCTGGCCAAAAGAAACCGCATATTTCTCGAAAAGCAAATTCAACTCACGAAGCATGATTTGAAAGGAATGGAAGAAAGCCTGAAAGACTTTCAAACGACAAAGAAAATTGCCGTCCTCGACGCCCAGGCAGAGGCAGCCATCAAGGCCCTTGCAGACTTGAAAGCCCAGATCATTGCCAGAGAAGTGCAGTTGGGAGCTCTGCGCGAATTTGCCACCGCCCAGCATCCGGACGTGAAAAGAATCGAGGATGAACTTCGGGAATTCCGCCAGCAGCTAAAACGCCTCGAAGAGGGATCTGCAAGCCCAAAGGCTGAAGAATCCATAGGGGCTTTTCTAACCCTATCCGAAGCCCCGACCGTGGGTCTTGAATATGGCCGCTTGAAGAGGGACGCGCTGATTCAGCAAAAAGTCTTTGAACTTTTGACCCAGCAATACGAGCTGGCCAAAATAGAAGAAGCCAAAGACGACATCACCTTCCAGGTCATTGACCGGGCTATCCCCGCGGAAAAACGAATCAAACCAAAGAGAACTCTGAATGTCATGATCGCAGGCGCCGTTTCTCTCTTTTTGGGCATTTTTCTTGTCTTTTTTCTTGAATACCTCGAAAAACAAAAACCCCGATCAACCCTATAAATCATCTTTTTCGCCTTTCTCGCATGTCTCCCCTTTCTCGCTTTACAATCTTTCTCGCCTTTCTCGCCTTTCTCGCTTTTCTCGCGCCCTATGCTTTTGCTGTTTCTTCAGTCAATGTTCCTCTCGACAGTTGGGTTTATGAAGCCTTAGAAAAGCTGGAAGGTTATGGCTTAATTGACAGCGCTGTCTCGGGTACAAAACCCTATTCCCGATTAGAAGTTGCGCGGCTTGTAACCGAAGCATCGAAAAAGTGGGATGATTTCAATTTACAGAAAAAACCTTCCGGCTTTGCCGAAGAAAAGCTTATTCCTTCCCTCTTGAAACGATCAAAAAGGGAATTCAAAGCCGAACTGATTGAAATGGGGATTATAGAAGGGCCGCCAGCCCCCACATATCTAAAGCCCGTTGACGAAGTTATTCTTAAATATATATTTCAAACAGACAACCCGGTCAAACGCCCTCAAAATGGCTTGCCTCCGACGCATACAATTTACCCCATTTACAACAATGACGGAATCGTGTACCAGAAATATAGCAATTTTTCAGCAGATTTACTCGGAGAAGGCAGACTCTGGAACCATTTTTCCCTTTACTACCAGCTAATTTTAAAGCTATTCGAGAGTAAAAATGCTGATTTAGATATAGAAAAATGGCATTTAAAAGCTGAAGGACTCAATATTGAGCTTGAAGTTGGGCGGGATTCGCTCTGGTGGGGACCCGGGCACCATGGAGCCTTACTGATGACCAACAATGCCAGGCCCTTTGAATTGATTAAACTCTCCAACCCTCAGCCCTTTCCTATCCCTCTTCTCGGCCCTTTCAAGTTTACCCTCTTCTTTTCCCGATTGGATTACGAGGAGCCTTACATAGCTAAACCTCTGCTTTATGGTTTGCGCTTGAATTTCAAACCACACCCGATTCTTGAATTTGGGATTTCTCATGTAGCCATATTTGAAGGTGAAGGGAGGAGAGATCTAAGCTTTGGGGACTATTTTCAAATATTATATAGCAACAGGAACTTGACTGGAAAGTTAGACAGTAACCAGGAATTCTCTATCGATATTTCTTTATTATGGCCAAACTTTCATAAAATATTGCCCATTACCCGCTCTCTGAAATTCTATGGCGAAATTGGTGCTGAGGATACAGGCTACCCCCCAGACCGCCGGGCATACATGCTCGGTTTTTTTTTGACCGACCTCTTTATGCTTGGCAGGATAGACCTGCGATTTGAATACTGGAATACAACCGCCGAGAGTGTCCCTGCAGCCTGGTATACTCATGCTTCTTACCCACCCATTTATTACGAACGCATCTTCGGCCACCATGTGGGAAGCAATGGAGAAGATATTTTTGTCCGTCTAACCAGCTATCTATCACCAAAACTTCTGCTTGGTTTTGATTTTGATTCCGAGACTCATGGAAGAAAGGATGCCATTAAGACAAACAGCTATCAATTGGGCGCTGATTCGGATTACCTGATTCGAGAGGGGATGAACATAAAGGGTAGGTATATCTTAGAATTTTTTCGAGACCCAAGCTCAATTGCCGGTGGCGATAGCACCCATCATCTCTTCGCCCTCGAATTCCGTTGGCGCTTTTAGCCTTTTCTCGCATATCTCGCCTTTCTCGCTCTAATTGGAGGTGAAAATGGACGACAGCCCTAATCTTAAAATTTATGCAATGGAATCAGAAATTGAGCAAAAATTAAACATTAACCGAACAAAAACTCGGCGCAGAATAGAAGATGCTCTGCGAAAAACCGCAAACGATGACCAGCTATTAACGATTGCAAGAATCCTTAGCGTTAAAGTCGAATTAGAATGAAGACCAGATAGATCAGACGAACCAGATAACAAGATAGACTAGATAAATCAAATAAACTAAATAAACCAGATAGAAGCTAAGCTGGCAAAGCAAAGCTAAGTAGGCAAAGCAAAGCCCATCGGCTGATAGCTCGAAGAGTCGAGTCGCCGACTGGGGCAACGCACTGCCCGAAGGCAAGGCAAGGCTCATTACAGAATTATCAGTCGATGGGCTTTTTTGTTTCTAATGTATTATGGAAAATCTCTTCGACCCAATAAACCAAAGGATAGACCATAAAAATGGACCTTATAGAAAAAATTAAATCAAAAGAAGCCAAGATCGGCGTCATCGGCCTTGGATATGTTGGATTGCCTTTGCTAATTGAATTCTGCAAAAAAGGTTTTCATGTAACGGGTTTCGATATTGACGAAAAAAAGATTGAATTGCTTAAGGAGGGAAAAAGCTATATCAAATACATCGATCTATCGCCTATTGCCTCTAACCTATTGCCTAATGCCTCTTTTCTTGCGACTTCCAATTTCTCAAAATTATCAGGCATGGATTGCATTATTATCTGCGTTCCCACTCCGCTTAGTAAGAACCGTGAGCCAGACATGTCTTACGTTTTCAATACATCGAAAACTATTGCTCAGTATCTCCGCAAGGATCAACTGATTGTCCTCGAATCGACCACTTACCCTGGTACTACTGACGAAGATGTGAGGGAAATACTTGAAAAAACTGGCCTAAAGGCGGGAAAGGATTTTTATCTCGCTTATTCCCCTGAAAGGGAAGACCCAAATAATAAGGATTACTTTACAGGTAGTATTCCCAAAATAGTTAGCGGCCATACAGATAAATGTCTCGCGACGGTAAAGGCTCTATATGACTCAATAGTCGTAAAGACTGTGCCTGTTTCCTCAACAAAAGTTGCAGAAGCGGCAAAGCTCCTGGAAAACATTTATCGCGCAGTAAACATTGCCCTCGTGAATGAGCTCAAGATGTTATTCGATAGGATGGGTATCGATATATGGGAGGTAATAGAGGCTGCCAAAACTAAGCCTTTTGGATTTCAAGCATTCTATCCCGGTCCAGGCCTCGGTGGCCATTGCATTCCCATCGACCCATTTTATCTTACCTGGAAGGCAAGGGAATTTGATTTCTCAACCCGTTTCATAGAACTTGCGGGGGAGATAAACACAGACATGCCACATTATGTCCTTCGAAAGACCATGGATGCTTTGAACAGCAGACGCAAGCAGATGCATGGGGCAAGAATTCTACTTATGGGCTTAGCATACAAAAAGGATGTTGACGACACAAGAGGATCTCCTTCTTTAAAGTTGATAGAATTATTTAAAAGCATGGGTGCAATTGTTGATTATAATGACCCTTATATACCGGAAATGCCCAGAACCAGAAACTACAAGTTTGATATGAAATCCATCTCCCTGAATGAAAATACCATCTCAACTTACGATGCTGTAGTTATTGCAACAGACCATTCAGTCTATGATTACAGGTGGCTCTACTCTAAAGCAAAGCTAATTATTGATACCCGCAATGCCATGGGTGCATTTGCTGACGATGAGAAACTGGTGAAAGCCTAATCCCTATTGCCTTTCTCTCATTATTCAAGCGCTATGAATACCCTGACGCTATGAACGCAAAAGTACATCTCTCGCTTTTGTCGCCCGTCTCGCTTTTCTTGCTTTTTACGCTATGCGCCTTGCGCTATGCTCTATGCGGTTCTTATACAGACCAGATAGACCATATAAACCAGATAGACTAGATAGACCGGATGGGGAGGTGAAGCATGGATGACAGCCCTAATCCAAAATCTTATCCATCGGAATCAGAGAATCAGCAAAAAATATCTATTAACCGAAGCAAAACCAGGCGCAGGATAGAAGATGCTTTGCGAAAAACTGCCAATGATAACCAGCTATTAACGATTGCCAAAATCCTCGGTGTTAAAGTCGAATTAGAATGAAGACTAGATAAATTTATCCTGTGAAATGCTTTGGCTATTTCACTGGGACCAGACCAACTAGATAGACCAGATAAACCAAATAAACTAGATAAACCAGAAAAAAGGCAGAGCAAAGCTAAATAGGCAAAGCAGAGCCCACCGGCTGATAGCTCGAAGAGTCGAGTCGCCGACTGGGGCAACGCACCGCCCGAAGGCAAAGCAAGGCCCATCAGTAGATCGTCAGTCGATGGGCCTTTTTATTTCTCGTATATTCCGGGAATTTTTTCTGGCGCAATAACTCAATAACCCATTAATGCGACTAACCAAATAGACCGAAAAATTGCACGGTTACATCCAAATGTAATCGAGAGAGCGAAGCTATATTTCATTTCTCACTTGTCTTGCTTTGCTTCGAACTCAATAACCCCTTGAAGGGGATTCTTTTTTGAATATTCTCGTAACAGGTTCAGCCGGTTTTATTGGATGGAAGGTCTCCGAAAAGCTCCTCGAACGGGCCGACAAGGTTGTGGGTGTTGACAACATGAACGATTACTATGATCCACGTCTAAAGGAGTGGAGGCTTAGGACTATTCAGAGATTTAATAATCTTAATTTTTATAAAGAAGACATCTCCAATTTTGAGGCTATGGAGCGATTGTTTAGAGCCCATGCATTTGATGCTGTCATTAACCTCGCAGCAATGGCAGGAGTTAGGGCAAGCCTGCAAAATCCTTGGATTTATTATGCTACAAATGTGAACGGGACGTTGAACCTTCTTGAATGTTGCAAAAAATATAATGTAAAGAAGTTTGTGTTGGCATCTACCTCGAGCCTCTATGGGTCAGACAATTCCTTACCTTTTCATGAGGATGCTAATACCGATCGAGCTCTTTCTCCTTATGCAGCTTCTAAGAAGGCAGCGGAGGTGGTATGTTTTACTTATCACTCTCTATACGGATTAGATGTGACAGTGCTACGTTACTTCACTGTTTTTGGCCCAGCGGGTCGGCCCGATATGAGCCTTTTCCGCTTTGCAAACTGGATTAGCGAGGGAAGGCCAGTGATTGTCTTCGGGGATGGCAAGCAAAAAAGGGATTTTACATTTGTAGATGACATTGCGCAAGGGACACTGGCGGCTTTCAAGCCGATAGGATTTGAGGTGATCAATCTGGGTTCTGATAAGCCCATTGTTTTAATCGACGCGCTTCGCCTGATAGAAGAACTAATCGGCAAAAGGGCAAACATTGAATACAAACCTCGTCACCCGGCTGATATGCTTGCAACCTGGGCCAGTATCGAGAAAGCCAGGAATCTCCTGGATTGGCAACCTGAGACAAAATTTGAAGAAGGTGTTCGGCAATTAGTCGATTGGCATAATACAAATCACACATGGATCAAGGAATTGAATACACCATAAATCCGATCAACCGTCTGAACGAAATAGACGAGGCAGACTAAGTAGACTCGATAAAAATGAAAAAAATCTGGGTTAATAAGACAGACTCTTTTAAAGCCGCAGCAAAATTCGAAGAAGAATACTATTTGAATATGCGGAGCTCGGAGAGATTGGAATTAATGCAATTTTTGAGAGAAGCATATCTTAAATTCAAAAGGTCAAAGAAAGGTGAAAATAGAAAAAGACTACGAAGACATTTTAGGATTATTCAACAAACATAAAGTGAGGTATTGTATTATTGGAGCATTTGCGATGGCCTTCTATGCGAGACCGCGATATACAAAAGATTTAGACCTCTTGGTTTCAACAGACCTGCAAAATGGCGAAAGAATCGATCACCTATTGAATATCTATCCTTAAAGCAACAACTCAATACCCCAACAAACGCTATAACGCAGTGCTGCATTTCTCGTATTTCCCGCTTTTTTTTGACTCAACGACTCTAGGACGCTATGACCCCTACGACGATTTGGCCCGCTAAAATGTCAATAATTTGCGATGTCTTTATCCCTTCTTACGCCATGCGCTTTGCGCTATGCTCTTTGCGGTTCTCGTTCTATGATTAACGAGATGACCCAAACAAACCAAAATGGATTTGGATTACCAAACTATATTTAGGGAGCTTAACCAAGCGAAAGTCGATTACCTTGTTGTGGGGGGATTGGCCGTTAATTTTCATGGTATTCCGAGAATGACTTATGATATCGACCTTATGATTCTGCTTGAGCCCGAAAATATTCTCAAACTCGCATGCAAGCTTAACACCTGGGGCTACTGGCCGAAAATTCCGGTTGATCCACGTGACCTGGCAGATGAATGGAAAAGAAATTCCTGGATTCGGGATAAGGGGATGAAAGCTTTCAACTTTTACAGCGAGACCCTTCCTGTTGCAGAAATTGATCTGGTCATTGAATCCCCCATTGCTTATGATCAGCTGAAGAAAGGGGCGATCTTCATAGAAATTCAGGGAGAGAAAATCCCGGTGGTATCCATCCATGACCTTATTCGACTCAAGCGCCATGCTGGACGAAAACAAGACTTGGCAGATGTAGAACATTTAGAAATGATTTTGGAAAAATAATGGAAGAAACCCGAAGAGGTTTTACTTATTCGATTCCCTGGGAGCAAATTATGGAATACCGGAGCTGGCCTCCGGAACGCAGGTTGAAGTGGCTTTTCCTTGCTAATAAAATGAGAAAATTTCTACCCCCTAAGACGATCGAATTTCAAGAGGCCTTTCGCCAGGCCAAAATATGATTTTTTCCATATTTTCCGGAGCGGAAAGAGTCAATTACTCAAAGGACCCAATAACTCAATGAATTCAATAAATGTTACGAACTCTTTCTCGCTTTTCTCGCTCATTGCCAATAGCCATTAATCAATTAGCTGAGGTATTAGAAAAGTGGATGAAAAAGATATAAAAGAAATTGAAGAAATTTTTGCCCGACATATTGAACAAACGATTCGCGAGGTAGATGCGAAACTATCAAAAAAGATTGATGCTGTGGCTGCCGACCTTGCCGCTCACCGGGCAGATACCGAGGGTCACAGGACAGGCTACCGACTCAGTGAGAGCAAAGATTAGGTTTAGCTTGGGTAGAATCAACCAGATGGACCAAAAATGGGATGTGTCCCTATTTTCTTAAAGATTTGACCCCAGTCTGCAAAGCCGATGGTTAAATCTGTCTACCTGGATGTTTGAGCATTGAGCAGACCTTTTGATGACCAGAACTTCATGAGAATAAGGCTTGAAACAGAGGGTATTAACCTGATCCTATCAAAAGTAAGAGAAGGTGTTTTGAAATTGCTTTTCTCTTCTGCTCACAAACGAGAGATTGATGCTATTCCCGATACATTTGAGAGAACTGAACTGGAGACGATTTTGGATGAGTTAGGCGAACCAGTCAAAGGAGATATTTCTAAAATACGCGCCAGGGCAGAAAATTTGGTTAGTTCGGGTTCGGCATAGCAGATGCCGCACACGTTGCTTTTGCGGAGTATGCCGGGGCTGAATTCATAAGTTGCGATGCCAAATTGATAGGAAAATGTCTAACCCATAAAATAAAAGTATGGTGTGGGAATCCTATCTCTTTTTGCGAAAAGGAGGGACTAAGATGAGTACTGTAAAATATATGGACGAGGAGCTCGTAATAAAGAAAGGCGTGGAGGCTCTGATTAAGGAACTCGGGCCCGTAGAAGCCATTCGGTTTATTAATCTACCTAAAAGGAAAAGGCTGGAAAGCGTAAAGCGCCACCGGCAATGGCAAAGACAATTAGATAAAGATCGGTTCTTCAAGCAGGTCTTCGGGAATTAAGTTTAATCCTTCAACCCTCATCCGATCTCTTTTCCGAATATATCTTAGGCCCTCTGTAGAAAATAATCTTGAAAAAAACTGCAGAATGAATTTCTTCTTTCGCTTGGATGGGATTGTCGTCTTTACCGCTTTTATCGCCTTGCTCGATCAATTAACGCAACAAACGCCATAGACGCTATGAACACAAAAGTTCATTTCTCGTCTTTCCAGCTTTTCTCGCGTTTCTCGCTTTGCTTTAGACTCAATGACTCTACGACGGATCGACTCATCAACCCTATGACGCAATCAACGCAGATGTCCTGCTTTTCTCGCATGTCTCGCCTGTCTCGCTTTGGACGCAATGACCCATTGACGCTACGACGCTCATTGTCAAATGTCAAGACCTGACCCCCGACCCCGGAATATCAGCGCACCAGTTGGCAGAATATCAGAATACAATAACATCAGGAAAGAACATGAGAAACTTGAGCAACAAACAAGATGATAATCAAGAAAAAGGGATTGCTGGATTTGAGAAATTATGGGTTTGGCAAAAGGCACATCTATTGATGGTTGAAGTCCAAGAGATCTGTAAAAAGCTCCCGTATTATGAACGTTTCAAGATAAAAGACCAATTAGAGCGTTCATCCACCTCAGTCACTGATAATATTGCCGAAGGTCATACAAGTTATTATTATCAAGACAAGATAAGGGCCTTCAATGTTGCCAGAAAAGAAGCTGGGGAGTCACAGAATCATTTAAGGACGCTTCAAGCAAAGGAATATATTACAAAAGATCTAGCGGATGGCATTATTATGAGGTATGAGGAGGTAATCAGAGGCATAAATGGTTATATCAATTGGGTCAGGGAGAAAAAAGGTGCGAAAAAATAGGTTTTCTGCTGATCCCTGATATACTGATCCACTTCCCACTGATCCGCTGATCTACTGATATGCTTTTCATATAGACCAGAAAGATCAAAGAGACCAAATAAACCAGTAAAATGACAAATGAAGATGTGATCCCCAGGCTTTTTCCCCTTAATCAATCAATTTACCAAATAGACGAGATTGCCGAAACGCAATGAACGCTATGAACTTTTTGCCTTTTCCCGCTTTCCTCGCCTTTTGGCAGCTAATGCTACGACGCTAAGACTCAATGACCCTATGATGATTTGACCCAGTAGCATGTCAATAATCAGGTCTGACTCACATCCCATTACTGCGAAAGCCGCTGGGAGAAGATGATCGGAAAGCCGTGTTCGGCAAAACTGCATGCACGGTTTGATGAGGGGGACCTGGAGATAGGGCATAAGCCGCTACGCCAGCTCTCTACTCTACCCGTCCACTGCACAAACAAACTCTGAGGAAGGGCTAAAGAAGGCAATTCAGTGGGATAGAAATTGTGATATTGCAAGAGCTGACCTCAAATCTTTTGTTATTATGCATCGGACGAGAATAAATATCTTGATTTCAAGGTTGCAATAGAGGAAAATAAAATGAGAGTACTCGATGAGAGACTCTAAGGAGGCATAATAGCTATGATGAACATAGAAGCTGAAGTTAAAGATATAAAACAGCGGGTGATTGAGATTTCAAAAAAGATAGACGACCTAATGTACGAAAAGGAAATTATGGCAATGATGAGGCTGGCTGAGAAGTCGCTATCAGGTCTTTTTGCGGATGAAAAAGATATTTATAAAATATCAGATTTGAAGGTTAGATATAAGTGAAAGGTAAAATAGTTTTGGTGCCTTTTCCCTTCACTGATTTAACGGCGGCCAAGCTCAGACCAGCATTGGTGGTTTATGAAGCTGAGAAAGATGCAGTGGTTGCATTTATATCATCAAAAATACCTTCTGAAATTTCAGAGGTAGATATTTTGATAAAGGCCGATCATCCTGGTTTTAAGAGGGCAGGATTAAAGGTAGATTCGGTAATAAAGCTTGATAAAATTGCAACTGTACTGAAAGACCTGATAGTCGGTGAACTTGGAGAACTTGATGAAGGTCTGAGAAAAGAAGTGAATCATAAACTAAAAAGGATAATGGAAATATAGAATAGTCTGCACAAACCAATCAACTCATTAATTCCGGCCAACGAAGTTGACTAACTTCCACTCCCGCATTGCGGGAGTAATTTCCATCCTGAGCTTGTCGAAGGATCAATTCCATCCGAAGGATAAATGTTAGGACAAACCATATAAACCAGATAGACCAGACAGACCAAAGAGACCAGACAGGGGCCTTTTAATGGGTGACCCCAATTCCGCCATAAGGTTGGCTTTCTGTCCGCCTCAGTCACGGTGGACCGCTGGGGGCCGTATGCGCACGCTACTTTCAGTCGCTACGGTGAGGCATCCGGCCAACTGGCTAGCACATTGCTCCAATATGGCCTTTACCACGCGCACACGATTTGCCGGACTTTCGTCGTGAAGCCGAAGCAACAAGACACCATGATGCGCCTGGCCGCTGCGGAAGATAAGTTCACCAAAATCCTTGTCATTGGTAATGAGAATTCGTCTTTGGCTCATAGCCCGGGCCAAGATATGCTGATCTTCTGCCTGGGGCATCGCCTCAGAAACGAGGAGTACGTCGTGGCCGGCGTCGCGCAGGTATTTGGCTACTGCTGTACCCGCAGACTCGTCAACCATGAATTTCATGGTAGTCACTTCCTAGGCGGGGACGAGAAGAGGGAAAATGTCTTCATTAGCCAGCACCCTGGCGGCATAGGCCAGGGCGGCGCGGATGTCATCGGGTTGCAAACGGGGGTACTCCCGCAGGATATCACCCTCCGGTATACCCTGGGCAAGCATTCGCACGATGAGCTCTACCGGTATGCGCGTTCCTCGGATGACCGGCTTCCCCACCATAACCTTAGGGTCTATGCTGATACGCTGCCAAATCTGTTCTTCCATCTGCTTCAGTGCGCTCCTTTGGGAGTTCAAGGTGTCCAACCATTATCAGTGTAAAGGACATTGAGATGATTGTCAAGCAGCTCTTTCACCTTTTACCTTTCATCCTTCACCTTCTGCCGGACCAGACAGATGAGATTGTTGGATTGCAAGGCCTGACCCCCATTCTGATGCGGAAGAGTAAAGAAGATTTCAAAGAATACGCAAGACATATCCTTAAATATGTAAGGTGATCCGCTTGAATAAGTCATTCGAGTCAAAGAAGTTGACTCAATTCCAGGCAAAGCCTCATTTCCAGCCGTAGGCTCACTTCCAGTCCCGCATTGCGGGAGTAATTTCCATCCTGAGCTTGTCGAAGGATCAATTCTATCCGAAGGATAAATGTTTCACTCAATGACCCTATGACGCTAGGACGCTATTATGGAAACCAATCTCCAGAGACAAGGAAATACTTTATTACTAATGCCTGACCCCATTCCCTGAAAAAGCCTTAAGACTTTTAGTTGAAGATCCGTTTGCTTCGCAGTTGGAAACTCACAAACTTAAAGGCAAGCTATCAGGTTCATGGGCCTGTAAGGTTGGATATGATTTACGCATCGTGTTTGATTTTGTAAAGAGTGAGGGTCAAAAAGAAGAAGATATTTTGCTTCTGGAAATTGGGAGTCACGATGAAGTATATTAAATTTCTCTGATCGCCTCTCGCCTATTGCCTGTTAATTATAGCCTGTTTTCCATAGACCAAAACAAACCAGATCAACGAGATGAACCAGATAAACGAGACAAACCACACGAACCCAAAAGAATCTCTGGTAAAGGCCTTGAGGGATTATTTTCAAAAGGAAGCTGAGCGGTTTCAAGTTCAGTGCGCTTTTCTATACGGGTCCCGGGCAAAAGGATTACCGAGGGTTGATTCCGACGCAGATGTTGCTGTTTTATTTGCCGATGAGCCTGCGGATAGGGAACTCTTCGAGCGATTGACCGCCCTTTCCCTTGATCTTTCTGAAAGCATTGGATTGGAAGTCGAAATCATCCCCCTTTACCGAGATTTCAGGCGGCCGCTCCTTTATTACAATGCCATCGTAATGGGGATTCCTGTTTATATTAAAGACTTCTCGGAGTATGTTAGCTTGGTGAATGAGGCGATTTTTCACCTCGAGGATTTTGAACTATTTGGCCTGGAGTGGCAGAAGAGCCTCGCCAGAAAAAAACTGGAGGCAATTCGCCATGCATGAATTTAAATACGCCAGAGGGAGAATCCTGGATTCCATTCGATTTATCTCAGAGGAAATGAAAGAATTTCAGGAAGAATATTCCCCTAAAACGCTGCGGGAGTATCAAGAAGACAGAAAATTGCAGAAGTTAATGGATAGGACGGTTGAAAACATCCTTACCGCTCTCATTGAAGTTTGTGGCACCTTTCTGACTGAAAAAGGGATCGCGGTTGAAAGTTATTCAGACGCATTGATGAAAAGCGGAAGACTTCTTGGCTTTAAAGAAGAGGAACAGGAATCTTTAGGCAAATTGGCAATCCAGAGAAATCGCCTTGCCCACAGGTATTTAAACTTTCGCTGGCAGGCCATTCAGTTCTTTGCGGATCGGAGAGAATTGGTAACCGCCTTACTAAATGAACTTATGAGAGTGGCCTCCGCCGATAGTGAATGAAGAGGAGGCGAATTCTCTGTCTTCTGGCTATATTCTATTGTCTATCGCCCTTTGCCTTTTGGCCATTACCCATAGCCAATGGCCTATCACCAAATAGACCAGATAGACCAGACAGACCAGAGTAACGAGATAAACCAAAAAGACCAGATAAACCAGTAAAATGACAAATGAAGATGTGACCCCCGAGCTTCCCAACCAAGTCAACGATGTCCCCGATTTCATCACTTCATTGAACATAATTGACCAGACAGGGCGGATTGTTGTACAGTAGGGAACCATGGGAATATCCATAATAATGAGGGTAGGATGTCATCAACTTACAAAGAAAAGCTTTTAAAGGAAATAAACGAATTCCCAGAGGAAAAAATTTCTAAACTATACCGGATTATCCATCTCTTGAGGGCAGAATTAACCCCAAAGACAAAAAGGCGGGGGATTCGTGGATCATTGAAAGGAATCTGGAAAGGCAGCCCAATAGGCGAGAAGTTATTTCTTGAGGCAAAAAAATCTCTTTTTCTTTACGAAACCAGATAGGGAAGATCAATGGATTATGTAACGGATACTCATTCCCTTGTTTGGTATTTTACAGAAGATTCCCAATTGAGTAAGAAAGCCCTAAGGGTATTTGAAGGGACAATCAAAAAAGGAATCATAATTATTCCAGCGGTAGTTTTGGCTGAAGTAATGTTTATTTCTAAAAAGGGGAAAATCATTTTGACTTTTGAGGAAACCCTTAAAAGGATTGAAACCTATGAAAATTTCGACATTGCTCCATTAGATGTTGAGATTTTAAGGGTGGCGGATAAGATTGAAGTAGACTTGGAAATGCACGACAAGCTCATTGTAGCAACGGCTCTTTACTATAATGCGGCGCTGATTACGAAAGACCGGCGAATAAAAGGCTGTGGAGTATGTTCGATCATCTGGTAAGTAACAGAAAATCCGCTTTAATGCATGCATTTTTTCATGGTCCATTGGCTTTCGCCCATAGGCCGTCCGCCATTGTCTGTTTTTCTTGCCTTTCTCGTATTTCTCGCTCTTTACGCTGTGCGCTCTGCGCTATGCTCTTTGCTCTTCGCCATTTCTTCTTAAGCTCTGACCCTATGACCCTCTGACGATTTGTCCCAGTAACATGTCAATAATTAAGTCTGACCCCACTAATTGGTGGTTTGTGAAGGTGAGAAAGATGCAGTGGTTGCATTGATATCTTCAAAAATACCTTCTGAACTTTCAGAGGTAGATATTTTGATAAAGGAGGATCATCCTGGTTTTAAGAGGGCAGGATTAAAGGTAGATTCGGTAATAAAGCTTGATAAAATTGCAACTGTACTGAAAGACGTGATAGTGGGTGAACTTGGGGAACTTGATGAAGGTCTGAGAAAAGAAGTGAATCATAAACTAAAAAGGATAATGGAGATATAGATTAGTCTGCACAAACCAATCAACTCATTAATTGCAGTCAACAAGGTTGGCTAACTTCCAGTCCCGCATTGCGGGAATAATTTCCATCCTGAGCTTGTCGAAGGATCGATTCCATCCGAAGGATAAATGTTTCACGAAATGACTCTATGACTCAATGACTCTATGATTTGCTCCTCCATGCTCCTTGCTCCATGCTTCTTGAAGACCAGATAAACTAAATAGACCAGAGAAACCAAATAGACCAAAAAGACCAGATCAGACAGGAGCCTTTTAATGGGTGACCCCAACGCCTTCAAGCAATGCCCAAGCAATGCCGGGAAAAGGAGAGAAACTTATAATTTTATGGACGTCCCCTATTTTCGTCGAAGTAAGCCTATTTATAGGAAATAGTGGGGAAAAATGGCAGCAATCACAAAAAAGGACATATTCGACACGCTGAATGAATTCTACGGTAGAATTCTTGAGCCAAGGTTTGACAGAATCGAGAAGAGACTGGATGAGCATGACCAGAAATTTCGTGATATCCTCGATCATTTTGATCAAATTTATAAGAGGTTTGAAAGACTTGAAACTGAATATTATGCGATCGTTGCTGGAATAGATAGAATGGAGAAGCGTCTCGATCAGGTTGAACGAAGCTTGAAAGAGATGCATCAGAAATTGGATAAGGAAATTTCATTAAGAGAACATCTTGAGAAGGAGATAAGGGACCTCAAGCAACGGGTATCAATCCTTCAAGAAAGAATCGATGACCTTGAGAGACGTCTCAAAACTTTCTCTTAATAATTCCTTTACCTTTAAGCTTCAAGCATTGAGCTTTCAGCTTTGAGCTATTTCAGCGATGGAGAAACTCAAGCAGAACTGAAAGAATTCAACGACGTCCCCTACGCACAGGCACAGACCAAAAAGACGTGTGGCCATGGGCTTTGAGGACAGGCATGGCCCATAAATCAAGGGCGTTTCGCCGTCACCAAAGAAGAAGAGTTATTCTAAAAAGATTTAAAAGGGTAAAAATGGGGCGGTGGCATGTCAAAGAGCCTGGTTATCTTGCAAAGACCAATACCGTCTGCTCGTGCTGGATGTGTGGGAATCCACGAAAATATTTTGAGGAAGAGACGGTCCAGGAACGGAAGTTGGATGAAACCTATCGCAAAGATGTCGCCGGTTCTTATGGAACTTTGTCTTTAGGGGTTCGGGATTGACTACACCAGATTATGCTCGTGCCCACAGGCACTCAATATACAACCGTGATGAGATACTTTCGAGTGAACAATGCGGGTGCTTTTACTGCGGGGTGATCTTTTCACCGATGGAAGTGAGAGACTGGACGGACGAACGGCAAGATGTCGGTCAGACAGCACTTTGTCCGAGGTGCGGGATAGATGCTGTTATTGGTTCTAATTCGGGCTATCCGATTACCACCGAGTTTTTGGAGATCATGAAGACACACTGGTTCCAAATGGACCGAACCAACGGAACAGACTAAATAGACCAAACAAACAAGATCAACGAGATGAACCAGGACAACCAGATAACCCATCAATAATAAACTTTGACCCTAAATACTGAATACAGGATTGACTTCATATGTTTATCGGGTTAAAATTTATATTAACGAATTAAATAGAAAGAGGTAAAAATTATGTTATTTAGGGTTATTATAAGGCCCGATCTGGAGGATGGGGGCTTCAATGTAAGCTGTCCTGCTTTACCTGGATGCCATTCCCAAGGCGATACAGAAGAAGAAGCCATCGAGAACATTAAAGATGCCATTATCGGATGCCTTGAGGCATTAAATCAGCGAGCCCAGATACATGACGAGTCAGAAAAGGTAGTTGAGGTAGCCTTAGGTTGAGGCGGCTCGGCTCCTATAAGGGTGAGGAGGTAGTTAGAGCATTTCAACGAGCTGGCTGGAAGATTACCCGTCAAAGAAGTAGTCACATCATCCTTGAAAAAGAAGGGCATGAGGCTACACTTTCAATACCGGTTCACAAAGGGAAAAATGTTAAACGGGGAACCTTAAGGGACCTTATCAGAGACGCAAAAATGAGCGTTGAGGAATTTGTCGAATATATCTAATATTTTATAAATGATCCCGCATCCTCATCTCCGTTTTCCCGCACCTTGCTTTTTGGATACAACGACGCAATGGCCCATTAACCCAATAAACGCTATGAACACGCTGACGCAATGAACGCAAAAACGCAGATGTCCCGCTTTTCTCGCCTCCGTTTGAACCCAATGACCCTATGACTCAATAACTCTCTGACTCCATGACTCCATGACTCAGTGACCATATGACTTGCTGCTCTATACTCCTAGCTCGATGCTTCTTGAAGACCAAAGAGGCAAAATAGACCAAAAAGACCAAAAAGACCAGAGAAACCAGTAAAATGACAAATGAAGATGTGACCCCAAGCTTTGCCATAAAAAAGTTATATTTGAAAACCTGCCCCCGTGCCCCTTTCAATGCTGAGAGCTCTGAGTAAAGAAGAGGAACTGGAACTGCGCCGAGAGGGGTTTACAAGATTAACACCGGGCTCATTATTTAATCTTGCACAGGAGAGATTTTTCATAGCGGTAAGAAAGGTGGATGAAAAAGTATGGGAGGTGGTCGAGTTAACCCGGGGAAACAAAGAAAGAATTATCACGGGACAACCCTGTGAACATTCAAGCCTTCACTTCGATGAAATGAATTGTCTTAACATTAAAGGATAACCTTGGCCAATTACTTCCCTACATTTGAGTCCAAAAATGAGGAAATCCAAATTCCATGATTTCCTTATCGACTTATGAACTTATCAACTTTCTTCAGCTTATCCTTTGCGCTTTACAAATACCGAATTACCGTTGCCTGGCACTAGGGCCTCTCATGCTTCTACATTTCTTCGTGCTAAATGTTAAGAAAATAGATCTGACCCCGACCGCCGATTTTTAACTGAAGGACGCGGTGATGGTGGGACAACTTACCATATAACTGGAACCAGTCTTGAATTCGAAATGGCTTTATCAAGCGTAACAAGAGGCACAGGTTCTTTGAGTTCGTCCGATAAGTAAAGGGCGGTCCCCACAATAATGGCATCATGAATTTCCAATTCAACCGGAGCAAGGGTCACAACCGAGATATCCAGTGGATGGAGAAGGACGTTTGCTGCAATTTCTATTTGCTGCAAGGCCTCCTCAAAGGAAATGGAGATCCGCCTCCGACTGTATAGATATTTTATCTCCAGCATGACGATCGATGGGACGACGATTAAGTTGGAAGGGTTAGAGAGGGAAACTTTTGCACTCGCTGACAGTCGGGGGCTGGCTGCCAAAAACCAAATCCAGGGATGGGTATCGGTAACAATGGTCACTCAGTATACTCTTTCATCCTAACTTTTATAGCATCAATATCTTCTAACGTTATGTCATCGCTATTCTTCAAAAGACCATAGAGATCTGCAGCCGTACAGGTTTTAGTTTTGGCCTCTTCACCAGCAATTTTGGCTTTCAAAAGATTGAGTTTGAGTTCTATCAATTTGATTTCGTTCATCAAAATGTTTTTTTCCATGTTGCCACCTCTTAAGCTAAAATACAAAAAAATGAGACAAAAGTCAAATATTTTTTCAGAACGTTATTATCCCCCTTTCCCAGCGCTTTCAACGTTATCAACGAAACAAACGAGAATAACCAGATACACGAGATAGACGAGATAAACGAGAAAGACCAGACAAACCAGACAGACCAGAGAAACGAGAATATGACAAATGAAGATGTGACCCCCCAGCCTTCGCTTTTAATGGGTGACCCCGATTCGTTCTCCAGGGTAGATCGATGGTAAATAAAGGGTTTTGGAAGGAAAAAAGGGTCTTTCTTACGGGCCATACAGGCTTTAAGGGAGCTTGGCTGAGCCTTTGGCTCCATTCACTTGGGGCGCGAGTCACCGGCTACGCCCTTAAGCCGCCGACGAATCCGAGTCTCTTCGAACTCTGTCGGGTCGATGAACTGGTTAAATCTGTTCTGGCTGACGTTCGCGATTGTGATGCGCTGCAAAGGGAGATGATGGCAGCCCGGCCGGAGATCGTCATCCACATGGCTGCCCAGGCCCTGGTCCGGGACTCCTACAAAGATCCGGTGGAAACGTATTCGACCAATGTCATGGGGACGGTCAACCTCTTCGAGGCCGTAAGGAAATGCCCCGGGATCAAGGCGGTAGTCAATGTGACCACCGATAAATGCTACGAAAACCGAGAGTGGTTCTGGGGATACCGGGAAAACGAGCCCATGTGTGGATACGACCCCTACTCTAACAGCAAAGCCTGTTCGGAGCTGATCACATCCTCCTACCGGAATTCCTTTTTTAGCCCCGAGGATTACGGCCGCCATGGGGTAGGGATCGCCTCCGCCCGCTCCGGCAACGTCATCGGGGGCGGAGACTGGGCGACGGACAGGCTTATTCCTGATTGCGTCAGGTCTATCCTAAAAAGGGAAAAGATCGTCATCCGCAGCCCCCAGGCCGTCCGTCCGTGGCAGCATGTTTTGGAGCCCCTCGAGGGCTATCTTCTTTTGGCCCAGAAACTCTACGAAAACGGGCCGGCCTATGGGGAGGCCTGGAACTTCGGCCCCAACGATCAGGATGCCCGATCTGTAGAATGGGTCGTAAAGAGAATATGCGCCAAATGGAGATCTCCGCTCACTTATGAGATCGACCCGGGAAATCATCCCCACGAAGCCCTGTACCTGAAGCTGGACTGCTCCAAGGCCAAGTTAAGGTTGGGCTGGGCCCCCAGATGGACTTTAGAAAACGCCCTCGATAAAGTCATGGAATGGCTGCAGGCCTATTGCGACGGCCAGGATGTCCGGGAAGTCTGCTGGCGGCAGATCGAGGAATTTGCCGGAAAAGGGCATGAGGGGGAACATGAGGGAGAAAAGGATTTTTGATGGCAGATGATACCGCTCTGCGAGAGCAAATTATGAGCCTGGTACGTCAGTACTATCTGGAAAAATTCGCTGACAAAAATTTTGACCCCGCCCGTGATTTGGTCCACTACGCCGGACGCGTCTTCGATGCCGAAGAGCTCTGCTGCCTGGTCGATGCCAGTCTTGATTTTTATCTCACCACTAACCGATATGCAGAGAGATTTGAGGCGGAATTGGCCGGCTACTTTGGACTGGCCAACGCCCTGCTTGTTAACTCCGGTTCCTCGGCGAACCTGGTAGCCATGACCAGCCTCACTTCCCCCAAATTGGGGGAGCGGCGTTTACAGCCGGGGGATGAGGTCATCACGGTGGCAGCGGCTTTTCCCACCACCGTGGCCCCCATAGTGCAGAATCAGCTGGTGCCCGTTTTTGTAGATGTAAATCTGGGAGATTATACGGCCATCGCCGAGCGACTCGCCGAGGCTGTCAGGCCGAAGACCCGGGCCATCTTGATGGCCCACACCCTGGGTGTTCCCTTTCATCTGGATGCTGTGATGACGTTGGTCAAGAAACACGACCTCTGGCTCATCGAGGACTGCTGCGACGCTTTGGGCTCCCGGTATCGCGGTCAACTGGTGGGAACGTTCGGCCATCTTGCCACCCTCTCGTTCTATCCCGCCCATCATATCACCATGGGGGAGGGAGGATGCGTGGTGACCGATGATGAAACGCTGGCGAGGGTGGCCCGCTCCATCCGCGATTGGGGGCGCGACTGCTACTGTGCGGGAGGGGAGAATAATACCTGCGGCAAGCGTTTCGGCCAGCAGTTCGGCACTCTGCCCCCGGGTTATGACCACAAATACGTTTACAGCCATATTGGTTACAACCTGAAGGTGACGGATATGCAGGCGGCGATCGGTTGCGCCCAGTTCGGGAAGCTGGAGGCCTTCACGGCCCGCCGGAAGGAAAACTTCCGCCGGCTGATGGAGATCTTGCGCCCCTACGAGGACCGGCTGATCCTGCCTCGGGCTACGGAGTTTTCCGATCCTTCATGGTTTGGTTTTGTGATCACCGTAAGGGAAGGAAGCGGCTTTACCCGGAATGACCTCACCCGCTTCCTGGAAGCAAACCGGATTGAGACCCGCAATCTCTTCAGCGGCAACCTGCTCCGCCACCCGGCCTTTGCAGCCATCCCGCACCGCGTGGTGGGCGATTTGACCAATACCGACCTGATTATGAACAACACCTTCTTCATCGGCCTATATCCTGGCATTACGGACATCCACCTTGATTACATTCGGGACAAGTTTAATGAATTCTTTAGAATCCATTAGTGTTTGTTGAGTTTATAGCGTGTTTGGAGTCAACTCTTAAACGTACTTAACGCAATAAAGGCAATAAACTCCAAAGATAAGGAGGTTAGAAAATGAATACTCTGAAGCAGGAAGTATTGACGGCGATCGCGCAACTACCTGACACAGCCGACATCGATACGATCATGTACAGACTCTATGTGATTGATAAAGTAAGGAAAGGAAGAGAAGCCGTTGAAAAAGGCGAGACGATATCTGCGGAAGATCTGAAGCGGGAAACCGAATCATGGTGATCTGGGCCGACCCTGCAAAGTCTGATTTGAGGGCCATTCACGATTTTATTGCTTCCGATTCAAAATATTACGCGAAGAAGGTGGTCTTGGATATTTTAGATAAAACAAACATTCTCGAAGAATATCCAAGCATTGGCAGAAAGGTGCCGGAGATTGACGATGAAAACATACGGGAAATCTTCGGATACTCATACAGGATCCTCTATGAGATCAAATCGGACAAGGTTTACATCATAGGGATCATTCACGGCAACCGTGATTTTACATCCACACATGTGTACAGAATTAAAGAACCGGACAATCATCCCTAAATGCAAGGCCTTTTAATGGGTGACACGGGCCTTTTAATGGGTGACCGCATGAATGACTCTACAAACTCAACAAACCCGATAACCCAATGAACTCTCAGAAACTCCGTTGCCAGGTTAAAAGAATCATCGATTGCGGGGAGCATGTGTACCAGGTTCATCTGCGACCAGAACGCCCGCTTCCCCGCTTCCTGCCCGGCCAATTCCTCCATTTAGCCCTGGATTCTTATGACCCCAGCGGATTCTGGCCCGAGTCGCGGGTCTTTTCCATTGCCACCTCCCCAGAGGAGCGGGAACATTTATCCATATCCTATTCGGTTCGGGGCCGGTTCACGGCTCGCATGGAGAGAGAGCTAGGGGAAGGTACATGGGTTTGGGTGAAGTTGCCCTATGGGGATTTTGTGATTAACGGGACCGGTGATGTAGTCCTGTTTGCCGGCGGGACGGGGATTACGGCCTTCACGGCCTTTCTGAATGGTTTAACCCCGGACTTTCCCAATACAGTTTACTTAGCCTATGGCGCGAGGAGCCGGAGCCTTTTGATCTATCGGGATCTGCTGCAGAAGTTGCTGGGGATGGTTCCACAGTTGCAGGTCTTCTATTTTGTCGAGCGTCCGGACAGTTCTCCGGAAGATAAAGGGGATGAGACGATCGGCTGTCTATCCGTCCAGGCCGTCTGGCCGAAGATTCGAGACCATTTGCGGGCTATCTACTATATCTCTGGCCCACCGCCAATGCTGAAGACCATATCGCACGACCTACGTGGCATGGGCATCCGTCCGGATGCAATAAGGATCGACGCGTGGGAGTAGTGTAAATGTCGATGGGAATATCTTCTCGCTTTGGCAGCATGTCATGCGGGATCACGAAAATTGACTGCTCTTCTTCTCGTGATGTCTGATTGTGTTGAGACAAACCCAGAACGTGAATCCGTATTTATAGGAGTTTTCATATGATTGAGAATATTCCTGTTGTTATTTTGTGCGGAGGGATAGGAACCCGTCTTCGTGAAGAGACGGAGTTCAGGCCGAAGCCCATGGTCAAGATTGGTAACCGTCCGATTTTGTGGCATATCATGAAGATATATGCCCACTATGGAGTAAAACGCTTCATACTGGGCCTGGGTTACAAAGGCGAAATGATCAAAGAGTATTTCTTCAATTACGAGATTATGAATAGTGTCTTTACTATAACACTCGGCTCGCAGAACACCTGCTGTATCCACAATTCGCACTCTGAAAGGGGCTGGCAGATCACGCTGTGCGACACCGGTGATAACGCGTTAAAGGGCGCGAGGCTAAAGAGAATAGAACCCTATGTCAAAAGCGATTATCTTTTCGTCACGTATGGAGATGGCGTCGCGAATATCGACATTGAAAGCCTGTTTAATTTTCACAAATCCCACGAGAAGATCGCCACCGTGACAGGAGTTCGGCCAAAATTCTTGCGATTTGGGGAACTTGACATCCATGACGACCAGGTCACGCGATTCTCGGAAAAACCCAAGTATGAAGGGAACTATGTGAATGGCGGGTTCTTTGTCTTCAGCCGCAGAATCTTCGACTATCTGGAGGACAGGGACGACTGCGACCTGGAGATGGGCGCCCTCGAGAGAATCTCAAGAGAAGGGAATCTTATGGTTTACAAGCATGACAAATTCTGGGCATGCATGGATACAATCCGGGACGTGGATCACCTGAATAGCCTGTGGGATAAAAACCAGGCTGAGTGGAAGATCTGGTAAGCGATGAACAACGCCGAAAACCCACTGGCTCAGGATCTCGATCACATTCTGGCTCATACAAGAGGGGTCTGGGATGAGCTTCGTGGCCAGCGTCTGTTTATCACTGGCGGGACTGGTTTCTTTGGCTGCTGGTTGCTGGAAAGTTTTGTCTGGGTCAACGACAAACTAGATCTGGACGCTTCTGCTCTAGTGTTGACGCGCAACCCGGACGTCTTCCGGCAAAGGGCCCCACACCTGGCAACCCACCCATCGCTCCAGTTTTATGTGGGAGATGTGCGCTCTTTTAGGTTTCCGGCAGGCACTTTTTCGCACGTCATTCATGCAGCCACGGAGGCCAGCGCCAAACTGAACAACGAAGACCCGTTGTTGATGTTCGACACCATAGTGGAGGGAACTCGACGGGTCTTGGAATTTGCTCGGCATTGCGGCGCGAAAAAGTTCCTGCTCACCAGCTCCGGCGCGGTATATGGCAAGCAACCTCCTGAGATGACACATATTTCGGAAGACTATGCAGGCGGTCTGGATCCTATAGATCCAAGCTCAACCTATGGCGAAGGCAAGCGTGCCGCCGAATTACTGTGTACGTTGTACGCTAAACAGTATGGGCTAGAAACGAAAATTGCTCGCTGCTTTGCGCTCGTGGGCCCATATTTGCCGCTTAGCGGCCATTTTGCTGTTGGGAACTTTATTAGGGACGCATTGCAAGGAGGGCCGATTTGCGTAAATGGGGATGGAACGCCCTTTCGTTCTTATTTATATTCTGCCGACCTAACTATTTGGTTGTGGACAATTTTAATGAAAGGTGAAACATGCCGACCCTATAATGTAGGATCAGAGCGAGATGCGACAATTTCAGCCATAGCAAGCACGATAGCTAAAATATTTGATCCGGAACTTACAGTGAAGGTTAGCTCTCCTGCGACCCCAGGTCAACCTTCCCAAAGATACGTGCCATCCACTCAGCGAGCCCAGGTCGAGCTGGGTTTGCGGCAGTATATTACTCTACGAAGAGCAATTGCAAAAACCATTACTTGGTACTCAAAAATCTCTTTGAGATTATAGCGATACAAAATAGCATAGATAAACTTTAAATGTAAGGCGGGTATGTACCGTGAAAAAGCTGTCGCGAGCAGCTCATGATATTATGGGCCAGCCAATGTTCAAGCTCTTAGCTAGGGTACAAGAAATGGAAAAACAAGGGAAAGAAATTATCCATTTTGAAATCGGAGATCCGGACTTCAAAACACCAGAAAATATAATAGAAGAAGCTTGTTCATCATTAAGAAGAGGTGAAACTCATTACACGAGCTCAATGGGTCTATATGATTTAAGAGTTGCGGCTTGCGACGCCACTGAACATTCCCGCCATTTCCGTCCCGATATAAACCAAGTGCTCATAACACCTGGAGCAAATATTATAATATATTATGCAATTCGCTGTCTTGTTGATCCTGGCGATGAGGTTATTGTCCCAAATCCATATTTCCCGACATATTTATCGGTCATCCGCTTTTGTAATGTGAACCCGATTTTTATCCCACTTAAAGAAGAGAATGAATTCAGGATGAACCCCTTAGATATTCGGGGGAGGATGACTGAAAAGACTAGACTTATTATCATCAATTCTCCCCATAATCCAACTGGGTCTCTCATGACCCGGGAGGAATTGGATGAAGTCTACAATATAGCTGAGAAAAATGATGTATATTTGCTGAGTGATGAAGTTTATTCAAGGATGATATATGATGAATCTAACAGATTTTATTCACCATCCATGAGGGATGGCTGCAAGGAGAGGACTATTTTAACAAATGGATTTAGTAAAGCCTTTGCCATGACTGGATGGCGATTGGGATGTGTTATTGGTCCACCAGACGTCATTCAAAAGATGGGCTTGTTACTTCAGACCACATCTTCCTGTGTCTCTCCTTTCATTCAAAGAGCTGCCATAGAAGCTGTTAGTGGCAAGCAAGATACTGTTTGGGAAATGATCAAAGAGTACAAAGCGAGAAGGGATCTTTTAGTTCAGGGATTAAATGATTTGCCGGGTGTGAATTGTTTGAACCCTGGTGGGGCATTCTATGTATTTCCGAATATCCGCGGAACAGGCATGGATGATGAAACCTTTGCCAAAGTAATGCTTGAAGAAGCAGGCGTAGCATTACTTCCAGGATCTAATTTCGGTGAAAATGGGTCCGGGTTTGTGCGCTTATGTTACGCAACAAGCCAAGAGAATATTGTTAAAGGGCTTAATGGCATGAAGAAGTGTTTGAAAAAGAGAGGGGTACGTGCTTATGTTTAGGGTGACTGACTATATCGCTAATTATATATACAGGCTTGGGGTTAAAGAAATATTTATGGGGTCGGGTGGGGGGATGATGTTTCTTTGCGACGGCATTGCCCAGCATCCCCACCTGAAACCCATTTGCCTACATCATGAGCAAGCCGTGGCCATGGCCGCGGTTTCTTATGCAAAGTACAAAGAACATTTAGGGGTCGCTTACGTAACCACAGGATGCGGAGGAACCAACACCATCACAGGTCTCTTAGGTGCTTGGCAAGATAATATACCTTGTCTGTTTGTTTCTGGCCAGAGTAAGCGGAAAGAGACCGTGCGAAATTCGCGTCTAAAATTGCGGCAATTCGGGGTTCAGGAAGCGGACATCATTCCCATCGTATCCTCTTTGACGAAATACGCGGTCATGATCAATGACGTGCAGGAGATTGCTTACCATCTGGATAAGGCCGTTTTCCTGGCCCGGACCGGGCGTCCCGGGCCGGTCTGGCTGGATATTCCCCTGGACGTACAGGGAGCCATCGTCAATGAAGAAGGCCTGAGACAGTTTGATCCGGCCCAAGAACCAAAAGAATATAAAGAAGAGCCAACCCAAGAAGAGATCGCGATCGTCGAAGAGGCTATCCGGACGGCGGAGAGGCCCGTCATTATAGCTGGACAGGGAATTCGTTTGGGCAAGGCTATTACCCAACTGAGGACCTTTATTGAAAAAAACCAGATTCCCATGGTCGCACCCCGGTTAGGAGTTGACCTGATTCCCACAGATCATCCCCTATTCGTGGGCCGCATTGGGAACAAGGGAGATCGCCCGGGGAATTTTGCGGTTCAGAATGCGGACTTGGTGCTCTCCATTGGTTCCCGCTTGAGCGTAAGTTCCACGGGCCATGAGTACCATACCTTCGCCCGTGAGGCCCGGATCATCGTGGTCGATATTGACCCTATCGAACACCAGAAAAACACCATCCGCATCGATTATTTCATCAATGCCGACGCAAAGCGCTTCCTGGAAAGAATAAGTAAGGATTTACGCCCGAAAACGGAGAAATGGGTCAAGAGATGCCAGGAATGGAAATTCAAATACCCCATTTGCCTTCCCCACTACAGCAAAGAAAAAGGAGGGATCAATTTTTATTATTTCATGGACCGACTCTCTGCCCATTTAAAACCCGATTCTGTCGTGATCGGGGATGCCGGGTCGGCCGTTTACGTGCCCCCGCAAAGCATCAAGATAAGGGAAGGGCAGCGCTATATCACCTCCGGTGGCCAGGCCGAAATGGGTTACACCATTCCCGCATCCATTGGAGTCAGCGTGGCCCGAAACAAAGGAGAAGTGATTGGCATAACTGGAGATGGGTCTTTTCAGCTGAACATTCAGGAATTACAATCGATTGTCCATCATGATCTTCCCATTAAGTTATTCGTCTGGAATAATGATGGATATCTTTCGATCCGGGCCACCCAGGCCAAGTTTTTCAACGGAAGATTCATCGGAACAGATAAATCGTGCGGAATTTCCTTCCCCAATTTGAAAAAGATCGCGGGCGCCTATGGGATAAAATATTTTAAATTGGCTGACTCGAGAAGATTAAACAGAGGCATCCAGCAGGTGCTTGCCTATCCCAAGGCGGCGATCTGCGAAGTGATGTGCATCCGCGATCAAGAGGTCATTCCCACGGTCGCCTCTCAAAGAAAAGAGGACGGCACGATGGTCTCTAAACCACTGGAAGACATGTATCCTTTTCTCGAAAGGGAAGAGTTTTTATCAAATATGATCATTAAACCTTTAGAAGAATGAACCCGCACCCGGTACGTCGCTTCGCTTTTATTTGATGCCCGCATTCGCAGACATGAGCGGTGAAACCCGCCCTTGGGAAGGAGGATGTTACGTCCTCACTTGATCGCCTGCATAAAGTTCGTCGCCCACAGGACCGCCGCTTGTAATTTAAGGAGGTAATCCAAATTGATGAACCAAGGCGGGCCACGGTTCGTAAGAAATACCACTTACTATATCCAATTTCTCATCCAAAAACTGGATCTACTCATTGATAACCTGACCGTCCGCCTGGCAGAAAGTCTCTTTCTTCTTGTCAGCCGGATGACACCCTTGGTCAATGTGGACTTGTCGAGTAAAGATGATCAGAACCGAACCCTGCTGACCTGGCGCGAGGACGATTCTTATGGAGGCGGATGGCGCCTTCCAGCCCGGATTGTGCGATTCAAGGAAACTCTGTCCAGCCGAGTTCAGTCCGTCGCCCGATGCTTTGATAAGCCAATACTGGTAAATCTCACAAAGGTGCCGGAAATAGGCAAACCAGCGGAATCATACGTACCATTGACAAAGTCGCCGCGGCAAGAATGCGGACTATGCCAGCTCATCGATCTCAGGGATGGTATAAAACGTACAGGTTGCCATCAGTGGATATCTCATACGATTAGGGATAACTATGGCCATGAAACATGAAATGATAATCTATTTAAGTTATGCTCTCAAAGAAAGAAGATGATCTATGTCGTTGGTAGTTTTTATTCCGACCTTTCAAAGGCCGGAAGCGCTTCAATGGTCTTTACAGTCCGTATTGCTGCAGGATACACATCAAATTGACCCTAATGAAGAATTACGGATCGTCATTTTAAACAATGATATATCTACTATTCAGTTAGTTGAAGATGCTGTTAAAAAGTCTTTAGATATCCTTGGGGAAAATTGCTTTAACAATATCTCCATCGTCCATCGAAATCCACAACTTTTAGGGGTATTAAATTTTTACAATGGCATATCAGAGAATACAACTGAAGGAGATATTGCCATATTGCATGGTGATGATGATATCATGCTCCAAGGGTCACTTGTAAAAAGGTATATTGTGGCAAAAGAATCTATGTCATCTTTCAATATATCTAAAACTTCTGGTAAAATATATCTTTTCAAAAATGATAGAAATATTTACCTCAGCAGTAAAGAAGCATTAATTGGTAAGGATATATCGCCCAAATGGCATTGGACCTCAAAAGATGATTTAGTTGATTATTCTCTGCCATTTGTAAGTGCCTACTGTTATAAAATAGGACCTGAATTTTGGTCTTGTTATAATCAAGCAAAAAAATGGGCGGACGACTTACCTTTAGAACCGAAAATACGCCTTCCCTTTTTGCCATTCTATATTGGATTGTCAGCATGGATAAATAAACAATTGGTAGTGATACCTGAAGAATTGGTTTTACGAGGGCAGCTATTACAATCAAGAGGAATTTTCCCCCCTCGTATAGTCACAGAATATGCAAATACGGGGATCATCTTACAAACAGGTTTGGCAGTGCTGAATAATGAAGACTTAGGTTCAATCATGGAACTTGATGACCTTAGAGCAAGTATTAGGAGATTTGCTGCAGAGTATTTATTTTTTTCACTTTTTAAGCGTGATGGTGTGTCCTTTTCTCAACTTAAACATCTATACCATCTATCAAAAATTCGGTGGTGGTCAAGGGAACTTTTGTTTAGCATTATGTTTAGCACGCCCAGTAAGATTATTAAAAATGTTTGTGGCTTAAGACATTTAAGGAATAGACTGTCTGGATGGGGGCATCAATTAAGTCCGGAAGATTTCTGGGCTATATGGGCGGGCAGTTATAAACGGCAAGACCAGTAATTTAATCTCAAAGAGACTCCGCTAAAAAAAAACTGTACGATATTCTGGCAATATTCTCTATCGAAAAAATATTAATTAAAAATGAGTAGAACTTCCAAAGTCTTTGCTGGAACTGTGACAGGATGGGTGCAGTTTTTTCTTAATCTTTGTTTGCAAGTAACCATAATCCCCCTACTTCTTAAAGTATCCGGCCAGGAGACACTGGGAGCCTATGCCATATTGATACAGGTTTTGGGATACCTATCGTTGGTGGATTTTGGATTGGCCGCGACAACAATGCGCTTTCTTTCTCAAGCGTATGGGTATAATGATGGCGGAAGTCGTTTTCGTGATGTGCTTTCCATTGCACGTACCTGTTTGCTGATGACAAATATAGCTTTTGCTATCCTCGCGTTTATATTCAGTATATGGCTACGAGAAATTGTAACCCTATCAGAGACTGTCATCGCTGATGCTCGGGTCAGTATCTATCTGGTTGTTATTTGGGCCTTAATTCGAAGCCCATGGGTCGTATACGCCGGCGGATTGATCGCAATCCAAAAAATGGCATCTGCTAATATAATATACATGGCTGGGAATATTGGGCGTCTTCTGTTCTCCATCGGATTCGTCCTGGCAGGTATGGGGCTGGTCGGCTTAATACTGGCAAATATCCTTGCAGAAGTAGTTAGTGCCATATTATTCACCTGCCTTTTCAAAAAACATTATCGAAATCTTAAATTAACCTGGAAGCTTCCTGATCAAACATTGTTTAAAGAAATACTTGGGTTCGCCGTCTCAATATTCATCATTAATATTTCATCCCTTCTTATATTTTCAACCGACAATATTGTCGTAGGCTACCTATACGGAGCAGTAGCCACCAGTATTTATTATTCAACTCAAGTTCCTGCAACGTCCGGTTATAATCTTATCTTGATGATTGCCCGTAACGCATCGCCTGCCATAAATGAGTTATTTGCCCGCAGAGATTTAAATTCGTTACAGAGTGTGTTTCTCCGTTTACACAGATACATTTTGCTCTTGGCGATACCATTTTCAATTGGACTTCTCCTGCTGAACGCAAGCTTTATCGATTTATGGACAGGACCTCAGCAATACGCCGGAGATCTAATGACATTGGGTCTCGCCGGTTTAGCATTAATAATGTGTATAAGCGGTGTTAGCAATGTTTTTGTGCAAGCAAAAGGAAACATACGATTCCTAAGTATGCTTACATTTTTTGAAGGTGTATCGAATTTGATTTTATCAATATGGCTTGGGCGAAAAATAGGAATTTCCGGGGTACTTTTAGCTACTTTTTTTGCTCATATACCAACCACTATTTATCTCCAATGGCGGGCTCAAAATGATTTGAAAATTTGCCTAGCAATTTTTTTGCGGAGAAGTGTATTACCTGCTGGAACTTTATCTCCCATTGCTGCAATTTTAATAGTCGCCTTAACCGCTATTATCCATCCTGTGAATTGGATTGGAATTATTGGAATAGTGTTAAGTTTTTTATTTACATATAGTCTCTTATGTTATTGGTTTGCCTTGGATGAACTCGACCGAGCCAAGCTGCTAAAATATTTGCGGAAGATGGTGAGCTTTATTCAAAAGCATCATATGCTATTGGAAAAACAGCGATGATTACATTATCAATCTTAATTCCAACATTCAATCGAGCTAATAAACTTTTCAGACTTCTAAGATTCGTGGCATCCGAAATTGCCAACTCAGATATAAGGGAACAGGTCCAAGTTTTAATTAGTGATAATGCTTCAACTGATGATACTTGCAAAATAATATCGGAGTTTTCGACATCTCATTTTAAGTTTTATTATTTTCGCCAGGAGCAAAATCAAGGGTTTGATGGCAACCTACGATTTCTATATAATCAAGCGCAGACGGATTATGTATGGTACCTTGCAGACGATGACATGCCATTGTCTGGTTCGATATCAACGATTATTAGAGCAATTCAAGACAATAATCCAGATTTACTTCTATTCTCCTTCATTCAACCACCGGGATCCACAGTCAGGCAGTTCAATTTTTCAGAATCGGTCCATTTGGTTAGGGATCCCATTGAAGCTATTGAAAATGTACTTCGTTACAATAAATTGAGTATCTATGTCATGCGAAAAATTAATTTTTATAGTTCTCAATGGCAAACCATGAATGAAAACCTTGGGAGTGGATGGTATTACATCTCATTAGCTTTTTCAGTTCTTGAGGCCTCTCAGAACTTGGTTCTGGCTGTCATCTCTGAGCCATTAGCTACATGTGATGAAGAATATTTTGCTATTTCATATTCGCCTTGGCCTTTGCTAAACATGGAGAGAATGGTTATACACCCATTTGTTATGAGAAATAATCCAGATCTGATAAAGTATTACCATAGGAAAGGGTATTACCAGGCCATTCAGTTCGCATTCGCTGCAAAAGTAGGCTCTCTTTGCCCTGAATATCCAGAAGAATATGATAAATTTATCAAAGAGCTGGAGTATAGAATTCTATGCCTGTTGAGAAACCCTCGCGCGCTTATCCAGTTCATAGCTCTCAAGCTGCGTATGGCAAGTTTGTGGCCGAAAATTAAACCTTATGTCCAGCCATTGAGGGTGCGATACATGTAGTGCAAGATTGGTAGAGACATGCATGTTTAAACGCCTGAAACCAAACTTTGAACGCTATCGGAGTCATGCGTTTGCTTATCGAACAATGCGCGATGCGTGGGCCCTACAGCGGTAAAAGCCACAGATTACCCCATATGGTCCAAGCTTGTGGGGAACAAGGTGATCCAGACTGGAGCTTTTGAGCTAGAGGAAAATAATATACTTCAGCCTCATTTGCGAGGAGCGAACGTGTTTGTGGATGTGAGTGAAGTATTGGTTTCTATACCTGCCTGGCCCGATCATGCGGCGTGCATACCATTGATATTGATCTGCTCGCGCAAAACCTGAATTACCTCTACACCAATCTGAATGAGAACGGATGGAACGATGTGGAGGTATATCCGGTCGCATTGGGCAGTCAACCTGGCATCGCCACTTTATGGGACGCAAGCACGGCTGAGTCGCTTATTTGCGGATGGGTCGGCGCATTGCTTTTGCTTCGACAAACCGTTGCTGTTTGCGCGTTGGATATTCTGTGGGGAGCGAGCTTTGCTGGAAGGCGATTAATTATCAAAATAGACGTGGAGGGCGCGGAGTATGCTGTGCTAGAAGGCGGGGGAAGTATCGTCGCCATGTCACCCCGACCGAGGTGGTTGCTTGAGATCTGCCTTTCAGAACATCACCCGGCAGGCCTTAATCCCAACTACGCCAGAACCTTTGAAAGATGTTGGCATAATGGTTATGAAGCGCGAACAACAGACAAAGAGAGTAGGATCGTCTCACCGGCTGATGTTAAACGGTGGCTCATTTCGCGCCCCTGTGCCTTTGGCCATAACTACGTTTTTGAACCGAAGTCGTGAGTGTTGCGATGCACATTGACTTTGTCTTTCGGCCGTGCCCGGTGTGCGGGGGCGCAAACAACCGGCCTATTATCACCGATATCAATCGTCGTGAAGGGTTGCCTATCTCGGCCTCGTTGGTTGAATGTCGTTATTGTGGCATGCATTACCTCAATCCAGCCCCAGATGCCACTAGTCTATGTCAACTTTACCGCGACGGATCGGTAGATCCAGTCCGTGGGGATGTCTCCCAGGTGCAAGTGTCTGCGACATCACCCCCTTTGTCTTTTCGGAGGTCAGTTGTCCACGGCGTTAACGGACTGCTACGTGGCCATCCGCACGATTGGCCGGATGAACCTGGGGGGGGACGGAGTGTACTAGATTTCGGCTGTCACGATGGCACGAAACTGACTTATTGGTACCGTCGCGGCTGGCAGGTGGCGGGGATTGACCTTAACCAGCAAGCGATTGAGGTGGCAAAGCAACGTCTTACGGATGGGAAGTTTTGGTGTGCTGATTTACTGCATTTAGAGATAAAGGAACGCTTTGATTTTATTCGCGCGGACAATGTGCTGGAGCATCTGCTTGATCCGGGAACTTATTTGTATGCACTGGTAAAATTACTTAAACCTGAGGGGCAGTTGCGAGTTTTTGTGCCCAACAGTGCTTCGTTCAGCGCTCGGCTATTCGGACGATATTCTGCTATTTATTGGATGCCGTTTCACCTGAACCTGTTTACCCCTATTACTCTGAGGCGACTCCTTAACCAGGCTGGTCTGAAAAATGTTTCCTGTACCACTTACACACCGATTGGCTCTTGGACATGGACACAACGCCAATTGTTGCTTCGGCCTGGTTTTAATCGACGTCCGCCTTCCCTTTTGGATCGTTTGATTAAACTCATATCCATAATCAACTACCCAGAGGAAATTTTGGCACAGTGGGCTGGGTATGGTGAGGAATTAGTGGCGACAGGGCAACGAATCTAACTAAAAGAATGTTTTCTTTTATGAAAAACTACCTGAAACGGTTAACATTTCAAAATACCTTTAGTATAATTTTTAAGTCATATTTTCAGGAGCAACAAGTAAAAAAAACTATGAGATTTTATCGCAAAGAGGTAAAAAAGTTATCTTATCCAACTGAGGAAAAAGAAGTAATCGTAGCACTGAGAAAACGACTCCTTACCAGGGGTATTAATTTAACTCCTAAAAGAAAGGGACACTTGCATATCTTTCTTACCTTTGCCTTGAGTAACTGGGAATGGGTTTTACCTTTGGTGCTCCAATCATTCGGAAAAGTTACTGTTTTTGACTGGCGTTACTTGGTAGGACATAGAAGTGGAGATTCGATTGATACTGAGATACTCAACGCCTTTCAAGCTGCTTACTCGGAAAAAGCAGTTGATGTGGTTGTTGGATATTTATCCGGCTATTCTACTTCTCCGCAAAATCTTTTGGAAATAGCTAAAAAAGGTACAGTCATTTTTAATTTTTCCTGGGATGACAAATTGAACTTTCCCGGCCGAAGAGTTGGAGGTAGATATACTAGTACTGCTGCCATTGCCTCTGCGGTTGACCTCAATCTTACAAATGCCCCTGAATCTATTATGAAATATGCAGTCCATGGTGGTTTAGCCATGTTCTGGCCTGAAGCCGGCCATCCAGATATTTACAGGCCATATAATCTACCTTTTCTATACGACGTGTCTTTTGTGGGAAACAGGTATGGATGGAGACCAAAATTTATTGGAAAGCTGGAAAAGATGGGTATACATGTCAACTGTTTTGGCAATGGATGGAAAAACGGCCTGCTATCTAACGAAGAGATGATAAAGATTTATTCCCAAAGCAGGATTAACTTGGGATTTGCAGGCGTTGGATACTCAAAAAAGTTGATGTGTTTGAAAGGCAGGGATTTTGAAGTTCCTATGTCTGGAGGACTATACCTCACTCAGGATAATCCAGAGCTTTCTTTGGTGTACGATGTAGGTAAGGAAATTCTAACGTATCAAGATGAAGAGGATTGTGCGCAAAAGATTAAATGGCTCTTAGGAAATCCAGATGAAGCAGATAAAATTAGAAAGGGCGGTAGGGAAAGAGCGTTGCGCGATCATACTTGGGAAAAGAGATTTGAAAAAGTCTTTAATACGGCAGGGTTAATTGACAGTGTAATGTCATAAGTCAAAAATGGACGAAGTCAGTCTACAAAGTTGAAAGAATACCTAAAGAGTACTAACCGCACACAAAATACCCTGAAAGTTTGCCTTTTACTTTTAAGCGTGGCAACCTTTATATATATAACACTAATATATGCGCCAGTGAAAATTATCCACGTTGACGCTTTACACTTCATGAGCATCTTTCAAGAGGAATATGAAACAGCAAAATCACTTACAGAAATCCCTGCCGTTTTTCTCAGAGGGATAGAACACTCGAATGATTATGATTGGGGGCGGGGACGGATTACCAACTACATTGCTTTTGGTATTGAAGCATTTGTAAGAAACAGTTTGCCTTTTCCTTTTATTAGCTGGCTTACTATGGCTGTTGCTTTACTGAACTCAGCACTGCTTGCACATGTTATAACTAAGCCTGTCGAGAACTTATCTCAGCGAGTATCCCTATTTTGTCTGACCACGCTGCTAATTGTACTTAACCCGTTGTTTCAATATAGCTATCAATTGCAGTTCATTTATCCCAAATATCTCTTCGCCACTTTTCTGTTGCTCTTCTTAATCTCTAGAAAATTGCCCTTTAAGTTGTTTTTTCTCTCGTGTGCAATCTTCTCAGATGAAATCGGCTTGGTTGCCGCAATGTTGGTTACTTTTATTAAAACACTGGAGTATTGTTGCAAGGTCCGGGGTATTACTCAGATGGGCGAGTCATTCTTGACCAGTAGGACCACTGTCAACCTTCTCAAGCCCCTTTTATGCGGACTTGCGGCCTCTTTAATGTTGCTATTTTTATATTGTCTGACATTAGTTACAATCCTCGGAACATATGGAATTCTTACTATGGGGGGAAATAGTATTATCAGGCTAACAAACATATCTGTTATTTACGCGAGCACGAAATATATTTTTGAGACTGCCAATGCAGTCCTCGGAAGCAATTTTATAGCGACAATAATGGTTTTGTTGCTGTGTTTGTATATTTTACTCAAGAATATTCGAAAAACTAAAATAGGTTCTTCTTTTTTAGACAAGCGAGGCTGGAATCTGGTAATTTCAAACATTGTCTCAACACCTTTAAATCATTACCTTTATGCCACATTCTTGATGTTGTTTATCGTTTTTGTTATGTACGGTGGGGCACCAAGTGGCTTCCCATTATTTGCACACTATGCATACCCAGTTGCAATGCTGCTCGCGTTTTTATTGATCTCCTTGCTGATTAGAAGCCTACCTTATAGACATGCCGCTGGGCTTTTGATAGCACTTGTGTTTTTAGCGATTATTAACGTTCCAAACACTATCAAATCCCTGGAGTTTATACCTGATGTCGTGATCGGCATGCGCTCTCCATCAATTTCACAAAAAGACTTGAACAGGGTGGAAATTGCCATCAAAGAATTTAGACGAGAAGGGAGGTCAGCAGTTTTTGATGAGATCAATAATCATCAAGAGCTTAATTTTTCGGGGGGCTATCTTTACAGTAAAGATTATTTACCTGTTTCTGGAATGGTGCGGGTTCTAATCTGGCCGAAGAAACTTCCTGGTGAACGGACGCACTATAAGCACATGAACACCAATGTAATCAAACATTGGAGGCAAATACCGGAGAAGATCGCAAAGAAATTCCGCAAGATATTTCAATGAATTTAGACCCCAAATATCTGACCTTTAACTGAACTCTCTCAAATGAATAAAAAGAAATGTGCTTGCGTAACTGGCGCTGCAGGATTCATAGGAAGTCACCTGTGCAATGAACTCGTGTTGCGGGGTTACACAGTTTTAGGAGTGGATTTTAATAATGTAGATTGGTGGCGTCATGAGGAATTGGGTATTCCTTGCGAGCGCCATGAAGTGGACCTTTGCGATCGCGACAACGTAGCTGATATATTTTACGGGCAACGATTTGATTTTGTGTTTCATCTTGCCTCTTATGTTGATACCCGGCGCGAGGAAAAGCTTATTGATACTATGATTGCCAATCACATCATTGCAACACATAATCTTCTACGTTCATGTCGCAATAGTGTACAAAGGGTCATCATGATTGGCACGTGTGAAGAATATGGCAATGGTCTTGTGCCATTTCAAGAAACGCAACGTGAAATAGCCGTCTCGCCGTACTCATGGTCAAAAATTTGTTGCACACATCTTGGTGAATTGTATGCAAATATATTCAATTGCCCCGTCGTAATAGTGCGCCCATTCCTTACCTACGGGCCATTTCAAATTAGCGACTTGCTTATTCCATCTGCAATAGGCGCAGCATTGTCAGGCAAAACGCTTTCCATGACCAAAGGTGAGCAAACACGGGAGTTCAATTATGTGTCTGACATTGTTGAGGGATTGGTGCTTATAGCGGAGAAACCAGGATTGGAGGGGATGATACTAAATCTAGGGAACGGGCATGAGATACCAATTGTTACGGTCGTTAGAATGATTTATGAGATTGCTAATGCGCCTGTGCAGCCCCTTATCGGCGCTTTACCATATAGGCTCGGCGAAACCATGCATTTTTATGGTAGGTGTGAAAAAACGCACCAGCTATTAGCATGGCAACCGCGTGTTTCACTGAGAGAAGGATTAGAATATACTATCGCATGGTATAGAAACTTTCTTGGCAAAAAAAGGAAATCATTATGAAAAAAATATCTGTCGTTATACCTGTCTATAATGAAGGCGAAAATATCGATACCGTTTATCGTCAGGTTGTAAACGTCTTTGAAAACCATCTTTCCCGCTATGCGCTTGAAATTATTTTTACTGATAATTGCAGCACCGATGACACCTATACCAAGGTAAAACGCCTTGTCGCAACAGATACACGGGTCAAAGCCATACAACTGAGCCGCAACTTCGGCTATCAAGCAAGCATTTTCACCGGCTATATGAATGCAACCGGCGATGCGGTGATCCAGATGGATTCTGATGGGGAAGACCCGCCGGAAGTTATTCCCGAATTTGTACAATATTGGGAACAAGGGTATCATGTGGTGTACGGCATTCGCGTGACTCGGCAGGAGTCGAAGATTATGCAGTGGCAGCGGAATGTTTTTTATAAATTGCTAAAGAAGATTTCAACTATTGATTTACCGCCGGGAGCTGGTGATTTCCGTCTGTTGGATATGTGTGTGGTTGACACCCTGCGTATCAGTTTTAAAGAACGTAATCTGTATTTGCGAGGATTAGTTTCGTTTATTGGGCTCCGTCAAATAGGTCTGCCATATCATCGAGGGAAGCGAACAAGAGGACGGTCAAAGTTTAGTTATTTTGATTATTTCCGTCTTGCCTGGGACGCCATCACGTCGTTTTCACACACCCCCTTAAAAATAGTATCACTTCTAGGGTTATGTATGGCAGGGGTCGCCATTTCGGGCGCGGTATTTTACTTTATGCTCTTTGCATTTGGCCGTGTTCCCGTGAAAGGATTTACCACTTTGATACTGGTTATTCTCTTATTGTCAGGTATCCAACTCGTTTGTTTGGGTATTGTCGGCGAATATATTTCCAGAATTTTTGATGAGGTGAAGGCAAGACCACGCAGTATTATTGCTAATAGCGCAGGATTTGAAAAACCTCCAACGAGTGTGTGATGGGCTATTCATCGTTTGTCCGTTATAAGTTATCCGTTATCGGATTTTGTAATGCCCTGGTTCTTCATAGATTTTTATAGGAATATATCTGTATATGTCAAAGAAGCAGGATTCTCATCTTGACCCATGAGTTTATTGTTCAAAAATACATTCCTTGTCATACGACAGATTAAGGAATAATCATCTTGAGTTTTGTTGTCATTTCTATTCCGAAAGGATTGGAATCGTTAATCGATTGAAATCCATTGTAATCATATAGTGCTAAATAAATTTAAAAAACTTTATATCTTAACAACTGTCCCATCAGGGAGAAAGAGCGGCGGGTGGAACGGATTGTGTTCATATTTAATTGAAAGCATAAAAACTCTTTACCAGAATACAGAGGTCATTGTTTGTCCTGAAAAGACTGTTAGCAAATGGAATATGCTATGTCATTATGTTAAAAAATTAATAGATGGATATGGTCTTGTAGTGACAAGAGACATGAAATATTCAAAACAAGTAGCAAGTTATATAGAAAGTAGAATCACTTCAATTAATGCGGAAATCTTGAGTTTCGGGACACAATTGGTTGCTCAGTTAAACAAAAAGAATCATACCACAATTTTAACCGATGCATTTGCAGAAAATCTTAGAATGGCATTTAATAATATCAGTTCATCTGAATTTAACCGTTTACATGAAATTGATAAAAAGGCACTGGATAATTCAAAAAAGCTCATCGTTCTAAGTGAGATAGTTAAAAAAACAGCCATAACCGTTTATAATTATAACCAAAGAGACATATTAAAGTTAGAGCCGTTCGTATATTTCGATTATATCCCCGATATTAGCGTTAATGACATTGACAAACCAAAGTTTAAATTATTATTTATTTCTATGCACTGGAAAAGGCGCAATGGTGATTTCGCCGTAAATTTATTTAATGCATTGTTACCTCATTTTAGCAATTTAGAATTCCATATATCAGGTCAGAAACCTCCAAAATCGGTACTCAGTATACCCAATATATTCTATCACGATATTGATAAAGATCAACCCAGTGGCCAGCAATGTTTATTTGATCTCTATCAAAAATGTGATCTACTTATATCTCCTGCAAAATATGATCTTGGATCAGCCGCTGTATTTGAGGCTGGGTTATTTGGTGTACCAACTATTGCAAGGATGGGTGGTGCGATAAATGAGAACATAGTGAATAACTTTAGCGGTTTATTACTTCCTGAAGACAGTACGGTTAATGATTGGAAATTTGTTATTCAGAACCTATATAGTAATATTAACTATTTAAATAATCTCCGTAAAGGGGTTAAAAATCATGCAAAAAGTTTTTCAGATATTTTAGATAGGGGAAAGAGGATTCTTGAATTCATCCAATTTTAAACGCTTAAATATGCTATATAGGGTTTGGTTGAGGGTACCTTTCTTTAGAGATATAGTTCATTTCTAACGACGGCGCTATAATGAATTCGCATATCTCTCAAAACATATATTATTTCTTTATCACATAAGATCTCATTAACTTAACTAATTACTTTATAACAAGGATAGAGCCCATTTTTTTATTCTAATTCTGTCCTAATATATGAACTTTCAGAAAAATAGGTCGTGACCCTTTAATATATTGATAATATATTCATTTTATGCTATCCTCTCTTCAGAAAGGACGAGAGGATGGTTAAGAAAACGAAGAAAAAACGTGGGCCGAAGCCAAAATACTTTGATATCGCCTGTCCCAATCCCAAATGCAAACAACAGGGGAAGAAGGGGCTGGGGAATGTGGTCTCCAATGGGACCTATCGAACCAGAAGTACCGGAAAAACCCGACTCTTTTTATGCCGCACTTGTGGCAAGGCTTTTTCCAGCCGTACCGGCACCACTTTCTTCGATCTTCGAAGCCCCAAGAAGAGAGTCCTTATGGGCCTCCGGCTTTTGGCCGAGGGGCTGGGGCTTCGGGGAACCTCCCGCGTCTTGGAGATCAAGCTCGATACCATCCGGAGGTGGTTGGCCGTTGCCGCCCTGCATTGTGAACAGGTCAGTGATATGCTCCTTCGCGACCTCAAGCTCTCCCAGGTCCAGGTGGATGAGCTTTGGACCTTCGTTAAAAAAAACACCCAAATCTCAATGGACCGATAATCCTACGGCCCCTCTTCTGTCGAAAAAAGGCCGGGGCCGTAGCCTGGGAACGACCTGGATCTGGCGGGCCTTTGCTCCCGAGTTTCGTCTCCGTTTGGTCTCCTTGGTCGGGAATCGCAATCTCTATAGTGCCCGTCGACTCCTCCGGAAGATTCAAAGACGCCTGGATGGTTCGCTTCCGCTCTTTACTTCCGACTCCCTCCGACATTATGCCGAAGTCCTTTTGGAACTCTTTGGCCAATGGGAAAAGCCCCCAGCAACGGGAGGGCCGGGACGCCCGGCCAAGCCTCAACGGGTTGCCTTTCCGGACCTGCGGTATGCTCAAGTGCACAAGGAGCGTCAGGGAGGGCGAGTGGTCAAGGTAACACGCAGCGTCATCTTTGGCAAAGGCCGCCTCGTCGAAGCCCAAGCGGCTTCCTTGAAACGAGCCGATGGAAGCGAAGGACAGATTAATACCGCCTACATCGAGCGAGATAATCTAACGCTTCGCCAGGAACTCCGCCGTTTGGCCCGCAAGACCTTGGGATTTTCAAAGAACCGTCGAGAACTTCAGAACGCTCTCGATTTTATTGATGCCCATGATAATTTTGTAAAACCCCATGGGGCCCTTCGATTGAATGTCCCATCTAATGGAAATCGGGTTTGGGCACAGCGAACTCCTGCCATGGCTGCAGGAATCAGCAACCACATCTGGGCTTTAGAAGAATTACTCTGTTACAAACCATAATTATCAATATATTAAAGGGTCACTACCGAAAAATACAAAGATGCATATTCTTTACGTTGGTCCTCTCAATTATGGCGGAACATGTTTACAACGAATGATGGCCATGAAGGAAATAGGGATAGATATTCGTGGAATAGATACCACACCGCCAGCCCCTCAACGTTTAAAATGGTTGCCCGTGCGTGTTCTAAACAGATTTGGCTATCCAATAGATTGGGCTAAAGCAAACCCAAAAATCCTAGATTATATCCAAAAATATCATGTTCATATTCTTTGGGTAGACAAAGGCCTTACAATAACCTTCAAAACATTAGAGGCCGTTAAAAAAAAACATCGCTCCTGTAAAATAGTTTCTTATAGTCCTGATGATATGATGAATAAACGGAACCAGTCAAAGTGCTACCTTAAAGCAGCACGTATCTATGATTTGCACGTCACAACTAAAAGCTATAATGTGGCCCAACTTAAAGCATTAGGTGCAAAAGATGTCCTTTTTATAGACAACGCCTATGATCCAAATACACATCATCCTCACGCATTAACCTCTGACGAATTAATAGAATTAGGAGCGGATGTAGGTTTTATTGGACAGTTTGAAAAAGAACGTTATAAGATGATGCTGGCATTAGCTAATGAAGGTATAAAAATTACAGTCCGTGGGCCAGATTGGGAAAGATATATAAATAGGCATCCAAATCTGTTAATCAAACCTGGTTGGATTTTAAATGACAGGTATGCAAAAGGAATATGTGCAGCAAAAATAAATCTCTGTTTTTTAAGGAAAGTAAATCGTGATTTGCAGACGACTCGAAGTATCGAAATTCCTGCATGTGGCGGTTTTATGTTAGCTGAGCGTACTAATGAACACCTCGCTTTGTTCGAAGAAGGAAAGGAAGCTGAGTTTTTCGCTAATGAGCAGGAACTTATTGAAAAGGCAAAGTATTATCTATCCCATGATGATAAAAGAAAAGCAATCGCTGCGAGAGGACGTGAAAGATGTCTTAAAAGTAAATACAGTAACTACGAACGTCTGCGGGCAGTGTTTGATTACTTGTCGAGTGATATTAAGCTGCTTCAATAACGTCATTTTCTGAAAATGAGGTCCCAAAATATTTCTATAAACAAAGCTTACCTTTTTGCATTCGGAACTAAGAACGGTAACTGCTAATTTATGAATAAAAAAGAAATTCAAAAGTTAACTAATCATTCGCTCTTATCTAATTCATTAAACAACTTCTTGATAATTTCATCAATAATTATTATCGGTCTCATTATTTTAATTACCAGCTTATTAACATCCGAATCAATTATCATACGAACATGGATCACGTCAATTACAGGATTGATTATCATATGGCTATATTGGTGGAAACAGCATGCAGGTAAAATCCTTATCGATAGTTCTACAATGGTTTTACTTGGCCTAAGTTTGACCCATCTTTTGCCCCAGCTTTACCTTTCGCTGCGTTTGGAGCATGGCTTTGCTGTAGACGAGTTCGACGTAGCAGGTACATATGCCCTTAATAGTTTGTTAACAACCATTGGAGCAATCTCATTTTTGGTTGGTTATTATTTGCTCTATAAGCACCGTTTTGGGGGAAAAAACTATAAAAGACCCGATATAATTTCCATTAAGATGATCAATATATTGGTCTTTTTGTTATTCTTTACAATCATTGTATGGACGTCACGCTTAATTATGTTGACAAAAGGTACTTATTACTTTATTCATGTGGATTATTCCTTTATGGGTGGCCGCTGGTATTCCGTATTAGCTCAGATTTCTTATTATGGCATGATGTTGCCGATGATACTTTGGTTACTGTCAGGTCAAAATAAACGTTGGATGCTCTGGGCTTGGATATCTACAATAGCAGAGTTGGTTTGGGTAATCCCGACGGGGGCACGCCAATATACTATTGAAGTATGCTTGAGTCTGATAATAATAAAATGGCGCCGTTTACGTAAAGTGCCTTCGTTGAAAATTTTGCTTATTGGAATAGTTATTTTACTTGCATTTCCCATTTTGGGCCAACTCAGATATACATCCGGCAAGTATTTAGATATTAATGAATTTAATTTAGCCATTTCCCAATATTCTGCTTTCAAAGAAGCAACAGAATATGTAATGGAATCATACACTGCACTTTTGAACTTAGTAGATTATATTGTGTCCCGTTTATATGATGGTCAATTCTTTGGTTTTTTACTAAAAAACTATCAGAATGAATACAAATGGGAATATGGGAAAACGTATTTAGAGCGTCTACCTTATATATTCATGCCCTATTTTATCGATCCTGACAGACCCATCATGCAACTACCCCTTGGTCAATGGTATCAACTCATTGCCGGAGGAAGCCAGCCCACAACTTACCTGGGCGAAGCATACATTAATTTTGGCTATTTAGGTATTCCCGTAATGGCCTTTGTATTAGGAGTAATTCTGGGTGTATTTGAAAATTTATTTCGTAAATTTTCCGAATACACATTCTTTACAGCGGCGTATCTGTTTTTTTTAGTAACTTTTATTTATAAGGTGACTGCACCCCTTTCAGTGTGGCTGGCTGATATGAGAAATATAGCTTTAGTTGGCATAATTTTATACGCAATATACAGATTTTTTGGTCAACAAATAATTAGAGTGAAGGACCACAGGTAAATTCAGTTTGAAGAATCGTCCAACTCATAGAAATCTTTTTTCAAAACAATGCGTTATTGTCGAGGAGCATGGTATATCCCACCTTTAGGAAGAGTTAGGAGCATCTCATTCCCCCAGGAGCATGTTAATTTACCCCCTGCCTTTAGACCTTGGTAGAAGTTTACAGAGTCAAGAGGTGTATCCTTTAGGGTAAAAAAGATCCTTTGAAGGGAGACACCGATGGCAAGGAGGTAGGTAACAACGAATGAGATTGTGGAGATGATTTATCAATAGCATCAGGGAGGCGGTTTCAAGAGTATTCGGTGTTCCTTGGGATCTCATCGGAAGACCCTCCGTCAGTATGTGGAACTGGCCCAGTCGGTAGTGGTTTCGCGAGAGGAACATTTTCAGGAGGGAACAGAGTTGATTGAAAGGCTTAAGGTTCTGAGTCATTGGGGACTGCTAAGGATTTAATCTCGGGAGACCCCTGTCATCGCTTATGGGGATTCGATTGTCGGCCATATTTATAAACAGGTTAAAAACGGCCCCTTACTATTGTGGAAAGCAAAATAAATTTAAATAATTCAGAATAAGACAAAGATGAAAAACATCACCTGTGACATCAATGGCAGCGGAGAGAATTAAGTGCCAGTAATGTTGATCAGACCGATGGCCCCTAAATCGAGCGGGTCGGGTATTGTGTCTATACAGTATCCAATTAATATAGGCTATCTCGTATCCTATCTCAAAAAGCACAATATTTCGTGTACAGTGAGAGATTTTGAAGTGGAACAATTTTCTGAGGATGAATTTCTGAAATCCGTAGCTAACAACAAACCCTCAATTATAGGCTTTTCATGTATGACACCACATATAACACATGCTGCAAAACTTGCAGAACTGGTAAAGTCCAGATTCCCTGAAATCCTTACAGTAGCAGGAGGGGTTCATCCTACTGCCATACCAGAGCAAACCTTAGATGAATTCCCTCATTTTGATGTAGTAGTGCGTGGAGAAGGGGAACAGACTTTGCTTGAATTATATAGAAACTGGACCAATTCAAGGGACATCGAGACTGTTCCGGGGATAGCTTTCCGTAACGGCTCTATTATCAAATTAACTTCTGATAGACCTATGTTCGAAGATTTAGACCAGCTTCCTTTTCCTGAGCGTGATATAGTCGATATTGCATATTATAAAAAAAGCCATGTCAGCCGTGGTTTCAGCCGGAAGGTAATGAATATTGCAGAGGTCATATGTTCAAGAGGCTGTCCGTATAATTGTATCTTCTGCGCGAGTAAAGTGAGTCATTCAAGAAGGGTCCGCTTTCGGAGTGATGGAAATATAATAAAAGAAATGGAAACACTTATTAAAGAATATAAGATAAGTCATTTTTCTTTCCTAGATGATACATTTACTATAAAAATGGAAATTCTCAAACCCATATGCGATTATATGCGGTCACAGAAGGTTACATTTGATTGCTTTACACGGGTAAATGATATTGATGAGGAAAAAATATCTGTGATGGTAGCATCAGGTTGCAAGAAAATAAGCTTCGGCATAGAGTCTGGTAGTCCCAAGGTTCTGAAACTTCTGAAAAAAGGCATAACAATAGAACATGTAGAAAGGGTGTTTGATATTGTGCGGAAAGCCAAATTACCAATAATAGAGGCTACATTTATGATCGGCTGCCATCCGGATGAAACCCTTGAAGACATCGAAATGACAAGAAACCTGATTTTCAAATTAAAACCCGACATCATGGGGTTATTCATAACAATCCCTTATCCTGGTACGGAACTCAACAGGATCCTAAAGCAAAGAGGATTATTGTTAAAAGAAAATTGGGATGAGTTCACATTATTTTTCAGCAACCCGAGTTGGGAACTAGGGGAGATTCCAATTGATAAGTTACAGGAAATACTAAAAAGTATTTATCGTGATTACTATTTGACTCCTTCTTATATGTTAAAAACACTCTCAAAGATAAGAAGTTTTAAAGAATTAAAGTATTTCTCTGGCTTGGGAATATCTTTTATCAAAAGTCTGTTTCAAAAGGAAGGCGGCGACTGAAAACAGCAGGAGAAATAGTGGTACATAAGTATAAGATTCTCCAAACTTTTCCGTATAGCGGGATTCTTGTTTTAGTCAATTTCTTCGTTTATCATGATTACTGGCTTTTAAATAAATTCTTTACAAGGTCGGATTTTTTCATTATTTGTACCATTCGCCAATTATCAATCAGACTACCTGAGAGAAAACAGTTGCCCACTATGGAACCCTTATATGGATTTCGGCTATCAATGGTTGATCACTATATCAATTCATCATTCTTCCCCACCCATCTCGTTCTAGATTCTTTTGATATTAATTTGCATTTTTAAGGAAGATAAATAGAGATTTGCAGACAACGCGAAGCATTGAAATTCCTGCCTGTGGGGCTTTTATGCTTGCGGAGCGGACAATCGAACATCTTTCATTATTTGAAGAAGGGAAGGAAGCAGCTTTTTTTAACTCAAAAGAAGAACTGCTCGAAAAGGTAAAATACTATTTAAGCCATGAAGGCGAACGCAAGTCTATTGCTCAAGCTGGAAGAGATAGATGTTTGAAAAGTGGGTATAGTAATCACGATAGAATTAAAAAAATGTTTGGAATCATACAGGATTTGAAATGAAAGAACCGGGGAAAATATTAATTTATCGCATTGGGAATCTGGGCGATACTATTTGTGCTATGCCTGCCATGGTGGCTGTGAGACGTTATTTCTCTGATGCATGGATTGGTCTTTTAACAAATAAGGAGGTAACAGCCAATCCTGATGCCGAAGAAATACTTAAGGGGAATGATTTCCTTGATGAGATAATCACTTATCAGCCAGAGAGGATTCGAGAACCAAAGTATTTATGGAGTCTTTTAAAGAGGGTGTGTTCATTGCAAATTGATCTCCTGGTATATCTTTCCCATTCCAAAAATACCAGTAAACGTCTGATTAGGGATTGGCTCTTTTTCCGTTTGGCGGTTTACGAAAAACTTATTGGGTTTAGACTTTCAAAACCTGTAAGAACCCATATAAAAGATGGAATAAAGATTCCGCTTTATCCACAAGAGGTGGATCGTTTGATGTTAGTATTAGCTCCCTTGGGGATTGATCCAACTATAATTGATTTCCGCTTACCAATAAAAGAAAAAGATAGACAAGCGGTGGATACCATTTGGAACCATTATGAATTAAAAGATAAAAACCCCATAGTTGCAATTTCCCCTAGTGCTAAGTTTCCTGCCAAGCGCTGGGAAGTTGGGCGTTTTGCTAAGGTGGCATCTATATTGCGTGACCAGTTTGGAGCAAAAATACTCCTTATTGGAGGGTCAAGTGAGGGAACATCTGGAGAAGAAATTGTGAAAAGGGCAGGAAATTCAATAATAAATCTGATTGGGAAAACGAATTATATGGAATCTGCAGAAGTTATCTCTCGCTGCCATCTTTTGATATCCAATGATTGCGGTCTAGTTCATCTGGCAGCAGCAGTCGGAACACCGGTTGTGGGAATTTATTCTTCAAGGGATTTTCCTGGGGCATGGCATCCCTGGGGTAAAAACCACACTATACTCAGAAATGATTCTGTTTCATGTCGTTTCTGTTTTCGGACAGAATGTGAAACTATGCAATGCGTTAATAGCATAACTACAGACCAAGTAGTTGAAGCCTGTGGAAAGTACCTGTAGAAAAATGAAAGTTGCTATAATTAATTTAACCGGTGGGGGAATAAGCAGGGGATACCGGAAGTATTTGTTCAATGTTATCCCTCGTATGGCATCATATCCTGATGTGGATGCGATACTTTGTGTTTCTCCCACTTCCATAAGTGTCAAAGATTGGTTTCACCCACTCCCCAATGTCAATTTTATTAATTGCAAACGATTCAGATTTTTGCATAATAATCCAGATCAAGAGTTGAAACAGCACTTAGAAAAGTTTTCTCCTGATGTAATATTTGTCCCAGTGGAACGGTTTTTCAGGTTCAATGAAGTTCCGGTTGTTAACATGATTCAAAACATGGAGCCATTTGTAAGCAACGTTGATGGTAATCCTGTCAGCGAGAGGATCAGACAGTTGGTCCAATATGTGGATGGCAAGCGAGCTATAAGAAAAGCTGATGGAATAATTGCTATTTCAAATTTTGTTTCCGATTTTCTTGTAACGCATTGGAATGTTCCAAACGAAAAAATTGCTGTAGTTTATCATGGAATAGATGTCATTAGAAATGAGGATGGCAAGCGACCCGACGTTATCCCGAAAGATTGGGGGCGGCGGTTTCTCTTCACTGCCGGTTCAATCCGTCCTGCGAGGGGTCTTGAGGATTTGTTGCTGGCTATGAAGTATCTATCGTTACAGGGAGAAAAATCGGTTAGATTAGTTATTGCAGGTGACTCTGGACGCAGGATGATGGACTATCAGAAAAAACTGAAAGATTGGGAACAAGAGAACAATTTGTCAGATAGAATTTGTTGGGCTGGCAGCCTGAATGAGAATGAAATAACCTGGTGTTATCAAAATTGCAGTATTTTCATAATGACCAGCAGGGCGGAATCTTTTGGGATGATCGGGGGCGAGGCGATGTCCCATGGTTGCGTTTGCATATCTGCTGACAATCCATGCTTACCCGAACTTTTCGGTGAGGCAGCAATTTTTTACCCTCCGAAAGATGGCCAATTTTTAGCGGAAGTCATCCAGACTGTGCTCACCTGGAATGATAATCAACGGAAGATCATATCTGAGAAAGCAAAAAAACGTGCCGCAAGCTTTTCTTGGGATGTTTGCGCTGAGAAAACTGTGGCGTTGTTGGCCAAGGTTGCTAAAGGCAGGCAATAAGGGCAATTGTAACACCGATATTTTGGTATAAGTTGGTGAGAGAGGCGTAATCAGAAGGGAAAGATGAGAATACTTGTTACAGGTAGCTCTGGTTTTATAGGCACGAATTATATTGAACTGCTGTTGAGAACTGGAAAGGCGGAATTTATGAATCTGGATATATGTCCGCCTCGTAACGCCTCTCATAAGAATTTCTGGCAAGAGTGTGATCTGCTAGATGCTTCTCGGCTTAAAAAGATAATTATTGATTTTTCTCCCACCCATGTAGTTCACTTGGCGGCAAAGACTGGTTTAGATGAATCTCGATTAGAAGCTTTTGCGGCAAATATGGAGGGTGTGGAAAACTTGCTGCTTGCTTTTGAAGAAGCTCCTTCTGTTGAGCGTGTAATATTTACATCTTCATTGCTCGTATGCAGGATGGGTTATGTGCCAGAACATGATACAGATTATCAGCCAACTACGTTATACGGAAAGAGCAAGGTCCGGGGGGAACAAATTGTTAGGGCGGCGGAGAATCTGCCCTATGCATGGACAATTATTCGGCCGATCTCTATCTGGGGGCCATGGGGTGAAGAACCTTACAAGAATTTCTTTAAAGCAATCGCAAAGGGCTGGTATTTTCATATCGGTCACGGTCACTACCAAAGATCCCTTGGCTACGTGGGGAACACTGTTCACCAAATAGATCAAATATTGCTTGCCCCAAGAGAAAAGATACATGGGAAAACCATCTATGTGGCAGATGATCAGCCAGCTGATTTATACGATATGGCGAATATGATTAGGCAAGCCGTGGGGGCTCGAAAAATTCATCATGTTCCGCCCTGGGTGGCAAAATTAGCTGCAAAGGTCGGAGACGGTTGCAAAGCTGCGGGATGGCGAAATGTTCCTCTGTCAAGTTTCAGGCTTAACAATGTTCTTACTGAATACGTTTTCGATATATGGCCCATTATGGAGATTTCTGCGCCTTTGCCATATGACCTTAAGACTGGTGTTGAGCAAACTGTTCAATGGCTGCGTGACAAGGGAGAAATATGAAAAGGGGCTTGAGGATATACTCCGTGTACTGCGCCAGTTAAAGAAGTTTATATATTTTCAATTCTAAAAGAAACCCATAAGCGAATGAAACAAATTATTCAGAATTACCGCACCGGTGTTATAGAACTGGCGGAAGTGCCTGTACCTACGTGTTCCGCTGATACGATTCTTATCAGGAATAGCGCATCTCTCATAAGCATCGGCACAGAACGATCTGTCATTGAGATTGGCCGGAAAAGCATTTTAGGAAAGGCCAAGGCCAGACCAGATCTTGTAAAACGATTCCTGGAAAAAGCGCAGAAAGAGGGTTTTTACAAAACTTTTCAAGAGGCCTTGGGCAGGCTCGATCAACCCACGGCCCTTGGGTACAGCTCCGCAGGGGTTGCCGTAGAAGTGGGCAGCAATGTGCATAAATATTCTCCGGGTGATCGCGTGGCATGCATCGGGGCCGGTTATGCCTCCCATGCTGGATATGTGAGAGTACCGGGGAACTTGTGCTGTCGGATACCTGACGGCTTGTCTTTCGAAGAAGCATCCTTCGGCATGCTGGGAATTATTGCCCTCAATGGGATCCGTTGCGCAAAACTGACCTTCGGGGAATCCGTGGCTGTCGTGGGGCTTGGTTTATTGGGGGTCCTTTCGGTCCAGATGCTTAAGGTCTACGGTTGTAAGGTCATCGGAACGGACCTTGATCCATCCAAGATCGCCCTGGCCTCTCGATTAGGGGCGGATGTGGCTGTCGGAAGCGAGGATTTTAAAAAGGCCTGCGAGGTCTTCTCGGAAGGCGCGGGCGTAGATGCCGTTATTCTGACGGTGGCCACTAAATCCGATGAGCCCGTCAATACCGCAGTGGATGTTGTGCGATATGGTGGGCGGATTGTGTGTGTGGGTGTGGCCGACATCCATCCCCAGCGCAATGAGATGTGGCATAAAGAAGTACAGATTACTGTTTCAAAGGCAGGCGGTCCGGGGACGTTTGATCCCTTCTATGAAAACAAGGGCATTGATTATCCGGCAGGCTATGTACGTTGGACCGAAAACAGAAATCTTGAAGAATTTTTAAGACTGGTAGCTCAAAACAAGGTGGATGTGAAATCACTCATCTCCCATAGATTTAAAATTGAAGAGGCTGAGAAAGTATATAAAGACATTATTGATAATACAGGTGGACCATACATCGGGGTAGTTTTAGAATATCCACAAGAAGGTGATAGGACACAGGTTATAGGTTATAGGACAAAAACTCTAAAACCCATCACCCATCACCCAACACCTATCGCCTCTGAGGTTTCACTGGGCGTTATCGGTGCCGGGCTTTTTGGGAAGGCATTGTTTCTGCCTGCCTTAAAGAAAGTCAACCGAGTCAGATTCCATACTATTTCCACTTCTTCAAGTGCAAATGTTTATCATACTGCCAAAAAATATGGTTTTGAAAATTACACCACCGATTATAAGGAAGTTCTCGCCAATAAAGAAATCAACGCCATAATCATCCTTACTCGTCACAGCATGCATGCTAAAGTGGTCACGGAAGCATTGGAGGCAGGCAAACACGTCTTCGTCGAAAAACCCCTCTGTATAAGTGATTCAGAATTGAATGAAATCATTAAGACTTACAACTCCGAACTCCGAACTCGAAACTCCGAACTTATATTGATGGTTGGCTACAACCGGAGGTCTTCTCCCCATGCTGCTAAAATCGTTGAGTACTTATCAAATCGTCGGGATCCCATGGTTATCAACTACCGGGTGAACGCGGGCTTTGTTCCTGCCGATCACTGGGTCCACTCCGAGGAAGAAGGCGGCAGCCGGGTGATCGGCGAGATCTGTCACTTTCTCGATTTCATGCAGTTTGTTACAAAGTCCAATCCCGTGCGGGTGTTTGCCGAGCGGGTTGCAGGCAATAACCACAGCACCATCAATAGTGACAATGTGGTCATTACGATAAAGTTTGCCGATGGATCTGTGGGGGACATTACATATGCGGCTTCGGGTGACAAAACCTTTTCGCGGGAACAGATTGAAATCTTCAGCGAAGGGATCACTATTGTTTCCACCGACTTTAAGCAAACGATCTGCTACCGGGATGGAAAGAAAAGGTCTTTCAAGACCATGAATCAGCAGATGGGTTATAAAGAAGAACTGCAGCATTTTGTGGATGTGGTGACGGGGAAAATTTCTGCTGCCGTGAAGCCTGAAGAGATATTTTATTCTACACAGACCGTTTTCTGTATAAACAATTCTTTGGAAAAAGGAGTGCCAATCAACGTTAATCTTTGATTGTTCGTCAGATTCACTATGAAGATTCTCATCGTCTCTGTTGCGTATCCCCCTGAAATCCGTTCGGCGTCTCATCTGATGCAGGAATTGGCTGAAGAGCTTCGGGATCGCGGTCATGCGGTCACGGTGGTTACCTGTTATCCTAAGTACAATCTGGCAGAAAATATTTTAAAAAAAAAATATAGCGAGTGTTCTTTTGAGGCAGGGGTTCGCGTCATCCGCATTCACACTCCTCCACATCATAAAGTCAATTTTATCATACGTGGTCTTAGCCAAATCAGTTTACCTTATATTTTCTGTTCCAAATTAAAAAAATATCTCAAAGATGAGATGGATGCCGTTGTGGTCTACAGCCCCCCACTCCCTCTGTGGAAGGTAGGGTATTCCATCAAGAAAACCTGCGGTGCAAGATTTGTCTTGAATATCCAAGATATCTTTCCCCAAAATGCCATCGACCTGGGTGCGCTTCGAAATCCCCTATTTGTCCGTTTTTTTGAACGGATGGAAAAGAAAGCCTATGATTGTGCAGATGTTGTGACGGTGCACTCGCCAAACAATGGTGCATTTTTGCTCAAAAAAGGGAAGGTTCATGCCTCGAAGCTGGTTACGCTGCACAACTGGGTAGATGTGGGGACTTATGAAGAACCCCGGAACAACGATTTTCATAGAAAAAGGTTGAATCTGGAAAAAGCGTTTATCCTCTTTTTTGGTGGGGTTTTAGGGCCGTCTCAGGGGCTCGATCTGATTGTGGATGCGGCAAAAAAAATTCAGACTGAGAAACAAATTGTTATCCTGATCGTGGGGGATGGTATGGAAAAAGAACGGTTAATGAAGCGGGTGCAGCAAGACAAGTTGAAGAATGTGATCTTTCATTCCTTCATTTCCAAAGAAGAATATGGAAAGCTCCTTAAAGAGGTCGATGTCGGTCTCGTATGTCTTTCAGCGATGAATAAAACCCCAGTGGTTCCGGGGAAAATTCTTGGTTATATGGCATCGGGAGTTCCGGTCTTGGCGTTTTTGAATCGGGAAAGCGACGGGCATCAGATTATTCATGAGGCGCGCTGCGGGTACTCGGAAGTTTCCGATAATGTTCAAAAGGCGGCACTGATGATTAAAAAAATGTATGACGACAGGAACGCCCTGAAAGAAATTGGCCTGAATGGTTATCAGTACGCTGTCCGGCATTTTTCCAAGAAAGCATGTGTGGATAAGTTGGAGAGCCTGCTCCGCGCATGAAAAAGGTCCTTACGATTTTTGGAACTCGGCCAGAGGCGATCAAGCTGGCGCCAATTCTTGTCGAACTGGGGAAATATCCGGACGTCAGATCCCGGATCTGCGTGACCGCTCAGCACAGGCAGATGCTCGACCAGGTGTTGGAACTTTTTAATATTATTCCGGATATTGATCTGGACATTATGACACCCGGTCAGGGCCTGGCTGAAATCACGTCCCGCGTCGTTCTGGAGATCGATCAGGTTCTCCTTCAGGAACAACCGGATGTGGTTCTCGTCCAGGGTGATACGACGACAGTCATGGCCGCAGCCCTGGCGGCGTTTTACCGTCGCGTCACAGTGGGGCATGTCGAGGCGGGGTTGCGTTCCGGCAATCTCTACTCCCCATTTCCGGAAGAAATGAACCGGCGCGTGGCCGGCATCGTCAGCGGTCTCCATTTTGCGCCTACCGATACGGCCGTTCATGCACTGCGGCGGGAAGGGGTTCTGGAGGATAGAATCTTTCTCACGGGAAATCCGGTCATTGACGCTCTTCAGATGATCGTGGCGCGGCCCATGCCCGAAGAGGCGAGACAGCTTCTTGCGCAAGCGGGCATTACGGGAAATGGCTGCGATCCCAAATTGATTTTGGTTACTGCCCATCGCCGGGAAAATTTTGGAGAACGTTTTGAAAGCCTCTGTCTGGGGTTGAAGGCCATTTTGCAGATGAATCGGGATGTGGTGATCATCTATCCGGTTCATCTCAATCCGAATGTCCAGGAACCGGTGTACCGCATTCTCGGGGGGCAGGAACGGGTCATCTTAACGAAACCAATAGAGTATGATGTTTTGGCGCATCTCATGAAAGCTGCTTATATTGTCCTGACGGATTCGGGCGGCATTCAGGAAGAAGCGCCGTCTCTGGGAAAGCCAGTGCTTGTCATGCGTACCGAAACGGAGCGGCCGGAAGGGGTTGAGGCCGGGACGGCAAAACTGGTAGGGCCGTTTGAAGATCGTATCTTGGCGGAAACGGAGATTCTGCTAAGGGATGAAGCGGCCTACCAGCAGATGGCCAGGGCGATCAATCCTTATGGCGATGGACACGCAGCAGAACGAATTGTGGATATTGTACGGAGGTTGGGATGAATCAGTACGAAAAAAGAATCGCATTGGTAGAAAACTATTTACAGAGATTGGCTCTCAAGAAGGAAATTCTGGAATATTATCAGGGTAGATCGATTCTTGTGACCGGTGGCGCGGGCGCCATCGGCAGCAATCTTATTATTGCCCTGTCCATGCTTGTGGGAAAAACCGGAAAGATAGTGGTGCTTGATAATCTCTCGGCCATCAAGATTAAGGATCCGTGGAACGTCACTCCGCTTCCCAACATCATGTTTGTTCTTGGCGATGTCCGCAGCGATGTAGATTTGAAAAGGGTTTTCAAAGAAAATCCAAGTATGATCTTTCATCTGGCGGCTTTTTTTGCCAACCAGAACTCGATTGACTACCCGGAGACATCGGCAGATGTCGATATTCTGGGACAGATCCGACTACTTGAATACGCACGGCTGGCAAAGGTGAACCGATTCTTGTATGCATCAAGCGGATGTGCGATTTACGGATCATATCCGGAGGTGCCTCTCAAAGAAGAATTTGTCTCCATGCATCTGACGACGCCTTATCAAATCAATAAGATGACGGGGGAGATGTACTGCAATTTTTATCACCACCATTATGGTCTCCCAATTGTCAATTGCCGGTTCTTCAATTCCTATGGACCGGGCGAGGCTCCCGGTCAATACAGAAATGTGATCCCCAACTTCATCTACTGGGCTATGCAGGGCCTTGCATTACCGATTACGGGGTCAGGCGATGAAACCCGAGACTTCACCTATGTGCTTGATTTAGTGCAGGGATTGATTAAAGCGGGCTATTATCAGGAAGCGGTCGGCGAAAACTTCAATTTGGCATCAGGAACAGAAACCCGCATCCGGGACTTGGTTGAGATGGTAAATAACGTAGCAGGAAATAAGGCGCCTATTAACTTCATGGAGCGGCGCAAATGGGATACGAAACCTAGACTTTTGGCGTCTATTGAAAAAGCGAAGCGTCTTGCGAGATATGATCCGCTAATTCAATTTGAAGAAGGGTTTCAAACGAATATTGAATGGTTTCAAGATAATTGGGAAAAGATTCAAATGGTGGCTGATTTCACACCCGGAATGAGCAGTGCAGTGAGGGGGATAGAGAGTATTTGTCAAATTAATACGATAGCGCAGAAGCGATAAAGATGGGGCAAATGATTCTTGTAACAGGGGCAACCGGTGCAGTTGGTCCGCGAGTGGTGGCAGCTTTGAGTGATGTAGGTCATCAGATTCGTACCCTGTCTTTGGATTCACCCCCAGCAGGCATCTGGCCTGATGGTGTTGAGACTAAAATAGGCGATGTAACAAATCCTGTTGATGTTCAATCGGCAATGCAGGGGGTGGATGCGGTTGTGCATTTGGCGGCTTTGTTACATATTTTTAATCCTGCTTCTGATTTGCAACAGAAATATAAAGAGATCAATGTTGGCGGGACGGCTATTGTAACTGAAATTGCCGTTCGTGAAAAAGTTAAAAGACTGTTGTTTTTTAGTACCATCGCTGTTTATGGAAAATCTGGTGGCCGGGTATTGAATGAGGATGCGCCAACTAAACCGATAACGTTCTATGAACAAACCAAGTTGGAGGCAGAGCGAACTGTTCTGGATGCGAAAAATCCCTTGGGTCAGCCGATCGGTACTGTTTTGCGTCTTGCGTCTGTTTATGGATCGAGAATCAAGGGAAACTATCGGCAGTTATTGAAGGCATTGGCTAAAGGTCGGTTCGTTCCCATAGGAGATGGGCAGAATCGCCGCACACTGGTCTATGATAAGGATGTAGCCAATGCAGCTGTATTAGCATTAGAACATCCAGCCGCTGCCGGAAGAATCTTCAATGTCTCTGATGGTGAATTTCATACCCTGAATGACGTTATCGGGACGATGTGTCAAGCTCTTGGCCGACCTCTGCCGCGCATATCGTTGCCAGTAGGCCCTGTGCGTTGGGCGGCAGGCGTATTGGAAGATGCTAGCCGATTGATCGGGTGCAAGCCACCAATCGGACGGGCTACGATAGACAAATACACCGAAGATGTCGCTGTGGAATGTCAGCGTATCCAGAAGGAATTAGGTTTTGTACCTAAGTATGATCTGGCTGCGGGGTGGAAGGAGACTGTGGAAGAGATGCGGGGGAGGGGGGAGATATAGGAAGGGATTGCCAAGTTTCCTCCGGTCGCTCGCAATGACAAATAAAAATGAGGAATGACCAATAGAGACAAGGAGATGGTGGGAACAACCATATGTATTTATTCACTAAAAGGTTATTTGACCTTGGTCTGTCAATATTTGCGTTAATCCTGGTTTCCCGGATTTTCGTGATCGTCATGCCTCTTTTGAAGTTTACAGGCGAAGGTTGGATTTTTTTTGTTCAAGGAAAGGGTATAGGGACACGTCTCATATTCTTCTTAGCCTACAAGCTATCAAGCTGGAAAGATGGGTGAATGGGGTGTTGAGATTGCAGGATTGTTAAAAGCGGGCTTATCTGATAAAATTAAGAGTAGACGGAAGACAATTTGAGTGTAACTGAATATGTTATTCCCTTAGGCGAGAATGCACGAAAAAGGCACTACCATGAAACTGACAAAGGAAAAGTTGCTGCCTTCGCTGTTCAATTAGAAGTCTTTGTTAATGACCAGTGGCGAGAGGTAATTCGTTATGATTCTGCCCATGACTTTGCCCACATAGACAGGTACTATCTCGATGGAAGAAAGGTCAAAAAGGAGCTCAATTTAAAACTTAACGAAGCATTAACATTGGCAGACGAGGACATAAAAGAAAATTGGAAAACTTACCAAAAAGCCTTTCTGGAGGGTAAATAAATGATTGAAATCTTGGAGAGAAAGCATGCCATATTGATTACGGAGTTTGACCGTTACGTCGTGGAGCACCCTGAATTTGCGGTGAAAATTCCACGAAATGCCCAGATTGTTCTCCAAGTCGAGGGAGACGAAGAATATAACGAGTGGAGTACACAGTTAGCCGAGAGGCAAAGAGAACCAGGGCAGACAGTTATCTATGTTAGGGTAAAGGGGCTAAAACCGGCTAAGTCAAGACTCATTAAACCTGAAGTTGCTATAGCATAACTTTTTTACTTCAGGTGCTTCAGGACGGGTCAGGTTTACACATTTGACAAGATGATCTACAGTGATACTTTGAATGATATCATTGCAACCATGTGTAAAGCCCTTGGCAGGAAACCACCCTGTTTGTCATTACCGGTTGGTCCGGTACGATTTGCAGCCGGTATCGTTGAGGATTTAGCACGGTTAGTTGGTCGTCACCCACCGATTATGCGTGCCTCGATCGATAAATATACGGAAAATGTGGCTGTGGACAGCGAGCGTATCCAGAAGGAATTAGGTCTTGTACCTAAGTATGATTTGGCAACGGGTTGGAAGGAAACTGTGCAAGAAATGCAAAAAAAGGGGGAATTGAAAATGAAAATACGAAGATAAGAAGCTATGAAGATGAGAAGTTGGGATGGAAAGAAAGGGAAAGGCGGAAGATAGGAAGTTACGAGGATGCGAAGATAGGATGGAAATCAAAAAGACGATAAAACATTTTAGAGATTTGGAGGTTTATCAGAGGGCGTTTAAAGCGGCAATGCGGATATATGAGATTACAAAATCTTTCCCTGCAGAAGAGAAATACGCTCTCATCGATCAAATTAGGAGATCATCAAGGGCTGTTTGCTCTAATCTTGCCGAAGCGTGGCGCAAGAGGAAGTATATTGCAGTATTTAAGAATAAACTGACGGATTCGATGCAGGAAGCATCTGAGACGCAAAGTTGGTTGGAATTTTGTTTGGCTTGTGATTATATTGATAATGCCTTATTCAAAGAACTGGATGATGAATACGAGGGGATCATTTTAATGATCAATGCCATTGAAAAAAATGCCGAGAAGTTCTGTTTCTAAAAACTCTTCTCAACTTCCCAATTTCACAACTTCCTTTGTTCCTATTTTTTGAACCGTCTGACTTAATTTTTAAGTCAACCAAATGAACCAGACAAACAAGACAAATCAGATGAACCTGATAAACGAGAGCAACCAAATAGACGAGATGAACCAGATAGAACCAGACTAACGAGAATGCTGACTTAATTTTTGAGTCAATTTCTCTTCCCCAACCAAATAGATTTATCCCGTGAGATGTTTTATTTATTTTCTTATCTCACTGGGACGGAATAGACGAGATAGACCAAATTAACGAGATTACTACTAAACTGGAATAAATTTGACTTTCGCTCTTCAGCTATCAGGGATTGGTTTCTTAGCGTTAGTGTTTTCATACCTAAGCGTTGCCGCTTTACGTCGCTGGGCCGAGCGACGCAAAATTTTAGACATCCCTAATGAACGTAGTTCGCATACTGGCCCCGTCGCCCGCGGCGGCGGCCTCGCAATAGTCGTAATCACTCTGGCTGGTTTGATTGCCTTTTCGTTTTTCAAACAAGACTTATCCTGGAAATCGCTCCTCACTTACGTGATCGGGGCTGTTCTGATCGCTGCCATAAGTTGGCTTGATGACCTCCACTCACTGCCAAGACGTATCCGCTTCGCCGCCCATAGCCTGGGCGCCACTGTGGCCATTTTGGGCTTCGGATATTACCCTTCAGTAACCTTTCCATTTCTCGGGCAACTACAATTACACTGGCTTAGCCTGCCTATCACTTTCCTATGGATCGTGGGTCTAACCAATGCTTACAACTTTATGGATGGCATTGATGGTATTGCTGGTGGACAGGCAGTGGTGGCTGGGCTTGGTTGGGCCGTTTTGGGGTGGCTAAATGATCTAACCCTAATAACTACCCTTGGTGTGTTAGTAGCTGCCTCCAGCCTGGGCTTCTTAGGCCATAACTGGCCTCCTGCTCGTATTTTTATGGGGGACGTGGGCAGTGCCTTTTTGGGGTATACTTTTGCCATTCTCCCCGTCATCACCGCTCAAGATGACCCTCGTCTTGCTCTGGCCGGAGTACTTCTGGTCTGGCCTTTTGTTTTTGACACCTCTTTCACCTTCTTCCGCCGTTGGCATAACGGCGAGAACGTCTTTGCTGCTCATCGATCCCACCTTTACCAGCGTCTTGTTATCGCGGGCTGTAGCCACCGCTTTGTAACACTGCTCTACATTGGACTGGCCGCGATTGGTGCGCTCCTGGCTCTGGCCTGGTCTCAAAATATCCCGGGGAGCGGGTTTCTTATAGCTTTGTTCATGCCACTTCTTTGCCTTATGCTGTGGGCTTTCGTCACCCGTCAAGAACGCTTAAGATCATTAAATGCCAAATGGCAGAGGAATTCTTGGGGTTGAGTTTATAGCGCAAGGACCTTAAGAAAGACCCAATTGCTGGCTAACAGTAATCTTGATCACCCCGAAAGAGTTTGGTGCGAACCGGGAGCAAGTTCGCTTGGCACTCGAAACAGAAAATATTGAGGCTCGCCCTGTTTGGAAACCCAGGCACCGACAACCGGTATTCAAAGGCTGCCGCATCCGCGGTGGCAGAGTTAGTGAAGATCTCTTCGCGCGCGGCCTTTGTTTGCCGTCAGGTACCCAAATGACCGAGGAAGATCTAGAGCGCGTCGCGGGTGTAATCCAGAAAATAGGAAACAGATGAATAGAGGCTTCGCCGGCTCTGATGGGCTTCGCACAGTGGGCGCTTTGCAGTTCAATGTTGGAGCATCGCGTCGTTTGAGGCTGGAGGCAAGGAAACTGAGGACATCAAGAAGAGAAGGAAAGTCTGCGTACATCTGTGAAAATCTAAGGCCCAGTTGATCGCAGGGGGAGAACGAAAGTTTTAAGATTGACTTAGTTCATTAGTCTAGTTTATACTTACTGATGATCGGTTGCGACTTAGAGGTGAAGATTATGCCAACCACCGTAAACATCCATGAGGCCAAGACCCACCTCTCGCGCCTCCTCGAGAGGGTGCGTGCTGGTGAGGAGATCGTTGTGGCCAAGGCCGGAACTCCAATCGCCCGAATAGTTCCCTACGAAGACGAAAAAGCCCGGGTTCCCGGCATCGTTGAAGGACGGGTGGACGACCTGTTCTTTGAGCCGCTACCGGAAGAGGAACTGGCTGGGTGGGACCAGCCACGGTGAAGAAGCGGCGTTTTCTCCTGGACACCCACGTCCTCTTGTGGTGGTTATTCAATGACCCGCGCCTCTCCGAAGCAGCCTTTAAGATCATCCAGAATCCAGGCCATACTATTCTTGTGAGCAGCGCTTCGGGATGGGAGATTGCAACCAAGTTCCGCCTAGGGAGACTGCCAAATGCTGAGCAAGCCGTGAGGAATTTGCCAGGGCTGCTCCGGCAAGCACGCATGCACGTTTTGCCCATCACGTTAGAACATGCTCTCGCGGCCGGGGGCCTCCTCGGCCCACATCGCGATCCTTTCGACAGAATGCTTATCGCCCAAGCTCGGATTCAAAATCTGCCAATCCTAACATCCGATTCGGCCTTTCGGCAATTTGATGTGTCAATTATTTGGTGACCCGCGGGATAGGACACGGTACTTCGCAGTTTGAGGTAAAGCAGAGGATGCCAGAAGTCATAAGTATGTGATCCCCCGCCCCTCCAACCCGTATTCAAAGGCTGCCGCGTGCGCGGTGGCAAAGTGAGCGAAGATTTATTCGCGCGCGGCCTTTGTTTACCATCCGGAACTCAAATGACCGACGAAGATCTGAACCGAGTGGTCACTGTCATAAAAAGTTGCTTCAGGCCTTCCAAACGAAACTAAAAATATCCTCCTCCCTAATGCCATTTTGTACAATCAAAGCCATTACCCATTTCCGCTTTGAGCAGTTTTGGGTAAATTTATTCAGACGAGGGTTTTGTCTACCCTAAGGAATTCAATAGACTGAGGAAGATTTAAATCGAGTTATAAAAAAAATAAGAAACTGTTGCAAGTCTGGCTAAGGGAAATCGCCTCCAATCTCCAAGGTATATTAAGGAACCGCCTCACCGAAATAAACCAGATAAACGAGATAAGCGCAATTAACGTTCTAAACATTTCTGAAGCTCCATGCTCCACGCTTGGTGCTCTTTGCTCTAGGCTCTTTGCTCCGTGCTTCTTGAAGACCAAATAAACCAGATAAACCAGATAGACCAGAAAAACTGAGAAGAGATGAAAAAAATTATTCGAACTAAAAATTTCTATTTGATTTTTTTCTTTGATGCTTTTTTCCTCATCTTTGCCTATTTATTGGCCTATCTGCTACGGTTTGAGGGCGAAATTTCTTATCATGAGTGGGACAATTTTAGGTTTACAATCCCTTATATAGTTCCATTTAAACTATTGATCTTCATATCCTTCGGTCTTTATAAGGGGATGTGGCGTTATACCGGGTTGGTTGATCTTTTTAATGTGTTGAAGGCTACCATGACGTCCTCGGCCATTATTATTTTGGCTATCCTTTTCATATACCGCTTTGAAGGGTTCCCTCGCTCCATTTTTATCCTGGATTGGATCCTGACATTTATTTTTATCTCGGGCATCCGGGTGGCTATCAGACTCTTCCTTTTCGAGAGGGAGAGAGGGTTTAGTTTTTTCCGCCAGTTTGTTTCTAAGCAATCCACAAACGCCCTGGGCAAGCCTGAGAAGAGACTTTTGATCATCGGGGCTGGGGATGCTGGAGAGAAGATGCTGCGGGAAATCAACGATAACCCCCGGCTAAATTACCGGGTGATGGGCTTCTTAGATGATGAACCCAAAAAGGAAGGGTTAAAAATTCACGGCATCCCAGTTTTGGGACCTACCCCCAGAGTAATTGAAATGGCTGCTCGGGATGAGATGGACGAGATCTTGATCGCCATCCCCTCAGCCTCAACCAACCAGATGCGGGCAATTATTGAAGCCTGTTCGGCAACAGGGTTAAAGTTTCGCACCACACCCGCCATCGGGGAATTAATCAGCGGAAGGGTCTCATTCAAGACAATCCGGGAAGTTTCTTTTGAAGACCTTCTGGGACGAGATCCCGTCTACCTCGACTCCAAAAGTATCGGTAATTATCTCACAGATAAAGTAGTTCTCGTCCCAGGAGCAGGCGGTTCCATTGGATCAGAGCTCTGCCGGCAGATTTCGGCATTCCATCCTAAATCCCTTGTCCTTCTTGATAAAACCGAAAACAGTCTTTTTCATATTGAGATGGAATTTCGTCAAAGCTTTCCTAAAGTTCCCATAATCCCCGTTCTTGGAGATGTGCATAATAATGGTTTTCTGGAGAGACTATTTGCCACGATTAGACCCCAGGTAGTATTTCATGCAGCTGCATTTAAGCATGTCCCTATCGTGGAGTTAAATCCCTGGGAAGGTGTCTTCAATAATATCATCGGGACAAAAAACATTGTGGAGGCCTCGCATCATTATGGAGTGGAACGATTTGTCATGATTTCTACAGACAAAGCTGTTCGTCCTGTGAGCGTTATGGGTGTGACAAAGAGAGTTGCCGAAATGATCACTTCCTGTTATGCCGTAAATCAGGACACCGTGAATAATGGAGGCAAGTTTCTATCCGTAAGGTTTGGAAATGTTATCGGGAGCGAAGGGAGTGTTATTCATCTCTTTAAAAAACAGATTGAAAGATTCGGCCCTGTTACGGTAACGCATCCAGAAATCACCCGTTATTTTATGACCATTCCTGAGTCTTGCAGATTGATCCTCCAGGCCGGGGCCATCGGTGAGGGGGGAGAAATCTTCGTTCTCGATATGGGAACTCCAATCAAAATCGTGGATATGGCTCAAGACCTCATTCGCCTTTCAGGTTTTAAGCCGGATCTGGATATTGAAATTAAATTCATTGGGCTTCGCCCTGGCGAGAAGCTACACGAGGAGCTGATTACCGAAGGGGAAGGGATTGTCCGTTCGGCTCATGCGAAGATTTTTATCCTGAAAGGAGATAATAATAACGATTTTGCCTGGCTCAATAAGAAGATCGAAGAACTTGTTCAACTGGCCATCAATCAAAATGCTGCGGGCATTAAATTAAAACTCAAAGAAATCGTCCCCGAATACACTCCTTTTGATTTTGAAAATTATAAATCTTCACAGATTGCCCACCCCGACTCTACACATTAAGAATTTGAAGAATGATTTTTTGCTTGGCTTGTTGTTCTCGCTTTCGCACGAAAGTGAGAAAGTTACATCAAGGATTTGTTGAGTGGACTTTCTTGTCAAGATCTTTAAAGCTCTTTCCAGTGACCATCGAATTCGTCTTCTTCACCTTTTGAAGGGCAGAGAGAAGGAGATTTCAGAACTGGCCAAGAAGCTCAATCTTCCTTATAAAACTGTGGCCAGAAACCTGAAGATTCTTGAGCGGACCAACCTGGTGATTAGCCGGAGATGGAAAGGCTTGGTCTACTATTCTCTTAGGAATGAAGACCGCCTTGAATATAATAAGACACTTTACGATCTGATCGAGAAGCGCTACCATAGGGCCGCAAAGTAATCTCACTTTCTTACGGAAGCGAGAAAGCTTAGGCTTTCAATTATTTTTTGCCGAAGACTCTACGACGCAAAGATTTGTCACTTGAGGGTCCACAGGCCATTGCCCTTTTCCCTTGCTTCTCTTTCGTAGCTCTTGAATTCGTCAAGATACTTAAAAGGATAGTGGGTGTAGGCAAAACCGTATCCCTCCTTAATGATCTCGGCATTAAGGAACGTCCCGTCAGACAAATAGACGTATGCCAGCAGGCGGCCATACCGGTCTCTTCTCTGCCTGTCATATTCAATGACGACCACCTTTCCTTCGATCATCTGTTTTGTAAACTCAGAGGCCTCTTTTCCGAAGTACTGGACAGGTTTTTGGGGATGTTTCGTCTCAGGGGTGTCCACCCCGATAAGCCTCACCTTTTCGCCGCTGCCAAGGACAAACGTGTCGCCATCGATAACCCTCAGAACTGTGGCCAGGTCTTGAGCAAAGGAGGCGGCCAAAGAGACCAAAAGAACCGTTAAGATGAGAAACAAAATCTGAAGATACTTTTTAGGTTTCATCTTTTTTTCTTAAATAGCCTGATTTCATATCCCAGATAGTCAAGGAGCTTCTTGATTGTTTTCCATTCGGGATTAGCATCCTCTTTCAGGGATCGCAAAAGACTTTCGTTCGGAATCCCCAGATCCTTTGAAATTCGGTACAACGTGATCCCTTCCTTCCTGGCAATCTCTCTAATTTCTTTTCCGATAGATGACATATATCGCATATATGATTTATATATCATATATCGAAGAGTATTGTCAAGATAAATTTTAGTAGCCGCCCACGGAAAAAATCATTTTTGATTTTGGGCCCAGTTAGAATTTACGAATATATTGAATAAACCAGTCAGAGGGGGAGGCGATGGATGATGTAAAAGGGAGGCGTGGGATGGGGTGGATTCCGGATTATCCGGATTTCAGGGATTATACGGAGATGACCGAAGAGGTAAAGCAGACCCTTGAGCCGACGGGACTGCTAAAAGCCAGGACCCTGCCGGAATCGGTTGACCTGAGGGAGTGGTGCTCCCCGGTGGAAGATCAAAGGTCTCTGGGCTCCTGCACTGCTCATGCCGGGGTGGGGATTATTGAATATTATGAACGCAAGTCCTTTGGAAGGCACATCGATGCCTCACGACTCTTTCTCTACAAGGTGACCCGAAATCTGATGAAGATAAGGGGTGACAGCGGGGCCTTTCTTAGGAGAACCATGGGGGCAATGGTCCTCTTTGGGGTGCCGCCAGAGGAATATTGGCCTTATACAGATGATGAAAAAGGGTTTGACAAAGAACCCCCGGCGTTCTGTTATGCCTTTGCCCAAAACTATCAGACCGTTAAATACTTCCGGCACGACCCGCCGGGAACGAAGGCCGAAGAGATCCTGAGAAAGGTGAAGACCTACCTATCCAAGGGCCATCCAGCCATGTTTGGTTTTACGGTTTATAACTCTATTGAGCAGGCGGAGAAGACGGGAAGGATTCCTTTTCCATCGCTAAAAGAGAGGATCGAGGGGGGCCACGCTATTGTGGCGATCGGATATGATGACAAAATGAAGATCAGGAACCAATATGGTAAGATTGAAACCACAGGAGCCCTTCTGATCCGGAATTCCTGGGGCCAAGGGTGGGGAGAGCAGGGTTATGGGTGGCTCCCCTACGAATATGTCCTTAGAGCGCTGGCCGAGGATTTTTGGTCGGTTCTTAAGAAGGAATGGATTGATACCGGGCAGTTTGGAGGATAAATTGGGGTTAATCGCCTTGGCCATAAAAATTGACTCCTCTGGCCCAATTTTTTATTCCCAGGAGCGAGTAGGGAAGGGTGGAAGAATCTTCCGAGCCTACAAATTTCGGACGATGGTTCATAATGCCGAGGAAGGAACCGGTGCTGTTTGGGCCAGGGAAGACGATTCGAGAACCACCCGGGTTGGAAAGATTTTGAGACTCACCCGCTTGGACGAACTCCCTCAACTGATCAATGTTTTGAAGGAAGAGATGAGTTTCATAGGCCCAAGGCCTGAGCGTCCTGAGTTTGTGGAAGAGCTGGCAAAAGAGATTCCGTTCTACCGGGTTCGGCATGCCGTTAAGCCGGGTATGGCTGGCTGGGGCCTCGTAAAACAAGGCTACGGCTCCTCCAAGGAGGATGCCCTCGTCAAGCTTCAATACGACCTCTATTACATAAAACACCAGTCAGCCTGGCTAGACACCGTTATCCTCCTAAAAACGATAATCGATACTTTAACCTTCCGTGGAAGGGCATGATTTATTCTTCTCGACTTAATTTTTTAGTCAGCTTCAACCAAATAGACTAAAAAAACGAGATAAACCAGGCAAACCAGATATATCGATACCCTCACCTTCTGCGGCCGCGCCTGATTTCATTTTTATTGGAACGCAGATTTCCGCAGAAAAAACGGATTAATTTCCCTTCTTCAACTTCGTAAGTGGGAGAAAGTGGAAAAGGGGACAGGCTACTTTTTGAGATTTTTAAAACTATGGACACTCCCGTGTTTTTGGCAGAGGGCAGAGAGCATAGAGAAAAATCCGCAGAGGTTTTTTGATAGAAAGAAAGTAGATCAGGTACGCAGAAGAGCTTCAGCATCCGCTATGGAGGCTTCCTCAGGGTTGAATACTAACAACCCTTCGTTCAAGGCCGCCCGTAAGAGGCGTAGATCCGAAGCCACTATAAGCAGGTCATTTTCAACGGTTTGTAAGAGTCGATTTAAGTTCAAAGCTTGGTGTAAGTAGAGCGCGTCTGAAGCGTTGAGGTTGTGACGATTAATTAGTGGAATAGATTGAAGTATTGTTTCATCGTCTACGGACTGATGGTTCATTGAACGAGTTTCGAGGAGCAACCGAGTAGTAGCTTTCTTGAAAAGATCAGGCGGAATTCGACCAGCATTATGGTCACGGCTCAGAACGGAGATTGTCTCACAGACAATTAGTGGAGATATGATAACTCGCTCGGATATCGAAGGGAGCAAAGCATCCAGTAGGAGATTAACCACATCTGAGCCGATCTCATGATGATATCGCTTAATGAGAGCACTGGCATCGAAGAAAAAATAATGCACTTCATTCCTCGCGCATCGTTATCAGGAGATCAGAAAGTTTCTCGTTTTCTGGAATGTAACGGTTCATTTCTTTACGAATCTCCTCAGCGGATGGTATTACCCCTGGGTCGAGTGATTGATTATATCCCAAACCTAATACCATGCGGATGAGCTCGTCGATATTTGACTGCCATTTTTGTTTTTGTCTCAAAGCTTCTGCGTAAGCCCTGAGCATTAAAGGGTCTGTGGCCTTAGGAAGATTACTTTTTGAAATATCGCTATACCTCTCCATAAATTTCCTCCTGCGATTGAGATCTTATTTGTAATTAAAAATACCATTTTTTTATCGTTATATCAACAGAAAAAGGGGACCCGAAACTTCAATACGACATCTATTACATCAGACACCAATCCCTTTGGTTTGACCTCGTGATTCTGCTTAAAACCATACCTTCGCTTACGCTTGGGACAAGCCCTTCGACGGAGTTTATCCTGGCGAAGGATGGGCTCAGAACAGGCGTCAATACCCTCACCTTCCGTGGCCGCGCCTGATTAATCAATTGAATTTGGGCTACCTCTATTTCTTTTTAGCTAATTTAGCCAACAGGGTCAGTTGTAGATTCAACGCTTTTTCTCACCGCTGACTGAATTTTTCAGTCACCCTTGTGTCCGCAAAAAGGACACCCCGTGGCAGGACTAAGATCCTTACTTAGGGAGCTTCATGGGGTAAGATAAACTTCGTTATGGAGCAACGGGAGTGGTCAGGGAGGTAAAATTCATTGCCATGTTGACTCCGGAAGATAGATACCGCCACCATCATGTGAGATTTAAGAAAGAGATTCTCAGTTTTGTCATTCAATATGAAACGAAACTGGAAGGAGAGTGGCTTCCTGTGGTAAGATATGATACAGAGCATGGTTTTGCCCATCGCGATATTCTGGATAGGAGAGGGAATAGGCATAAGACCCCTATTTTTACAAGGGATTATAACGAAGCCCTGACTTTTGCTGAATATGATATTAAATCCAATTGGATGATTTACAAAAAGGCCTTTTTAGGGGGTGCGGAGAATGAATACCAAAAAGGATGATTTTTTCATCAGAAATTCCGAGCTCAGCATGGAGTTTAGCAAATATGTCTTGGAACATCCTGAAATGGATGACTTACTGGCGGAAGATACGGTGATTGTTTTTTTACCAGAGTTCGATGCTGAACTGAAAGCGTTTAATGTCAAGATGGGTAAGGATATTGAAGCAGAGGGGGGAAAAGTTCTTTATATCAAACTGAAAGAATTATCTCCGAAAATAACGTCGAGACTGGTCGGGGTAGAAGTCGCCCTCCAGGAGATCTAACTGCTGCCTTACGGTTATCTTAATTACGCCGGAGGAATTTGGGTCGGACCGGGAGCAACTTCGCCTGGCCCTGGAAGGAGAAAATATCGAATCTCGGCCGGTATGGAAACCCATGCATATGCAGCCGGTATTCAAGGACTGCTGCGTCCGTGGTGGAAAAGTTAGTGAAGATTTATTTTCCCGAGGATTATGCCTCCCCTCAGGTACCCAAATGACCCAAGACGATCTGGATCGAGTTATTAAAGTCATAAGAACTTGCTCCAAGCCTTCCAAAAAAAACGGCGTGACCTTGCTGACTTAATCTTTAAGTCAGTTTCTCTAAATAAACCCCAGATAAACTACTTAAACGAAGAAGCCCATGCTTGAAATTATAAAGAAGTTTCTCCTTGGCAAAGTTTTTCCGCAATTAGTAGTTGACGGAGATAAATAGATGGGTTATGCTTTGGTATGAAGATGGTTATACCAAAGGAGGTAAATGAATGGCGAAAGCGGTTAAGTTTGCAGTGAGTATTCCAGGTAATGAATTTAAAGAATTAGAGACCTTAAGGAAGAAAAAAGGTCTGACCAGGAGCGAATTTATTCGCCAGACCATTAAACTTTGGAAAGAAGAAAGAGAAAAGAAAAAGCTTGTTAAGATTTATGAGGACGGATATAAAAGAATTCCGGAAAACCTTACAGCTATAGAGGCCTGGGAAAAGGCTTCTCTAAGCGCATTTACCACAGAGGAGTGGTAATGCAAAGGGGTGAAGTATGGTGGGCAGAGTTACCCTCACCTATCGGCCGACGACCTGTAGTTCTTCTCTCCCGCGACGAGGCTTACGCTGTAAGAAATGCAGTCACCGTAGCTGAGGTGACCTCCACGATCAGAGGTATTCCGGTGGAGGTTGAACTTGGCCCTGAGGATGGTCTTCCAAAGAAATGTGTTGTGAATTTAGATACCATTGTTACGATACGGAAGAATTTATTAATCGAAAGAATTGCCCTTCTTCGCGACGCAAAGATAAACCAGATCGATTCGGCTATTAAATTTGCTCTTTCACTCCCGTAGAAAATCTTCTCCATCCCGCTTATTTATAGTCAAAAAATGGGAACACATCCCATTTTTACAGGCATGCATGGCGTTGGACGTGCAAATATCGAATCACGGCCTGTTTGGAAACCCATGCACATGCAACCCGTTTTCGAAATCCCGCAAGGGGCATAGCGCATAGCAATAGGTATAGCAAGACTGGTTGGGGGAAAAGGTAGCGAAGATCTTTTTAAACGAGGATTATGCCTTCCCTCAGGTACCCAAATGACCAAGGAAGATCTTAACCGAGTGGTCACTGTCATAAGAAACTGTTGCAAGTCAGGCTAACGGAAATCGCCTCCAATCTCCCAGCTATTAAGATCACTATTTGCTCCATGCCCCATGCAACTCATGTGGGGACCAAATTAACCAAATAGACCAGATGAACTAAAGAAAGTAGAGAAACCAAAAAGACCCGAAAGCCTTGCTGACTGAATTTTTCAGTCAATTGTCGTTTGGCCCGACTGCAAAGTGAAAGATAACTTATATTGTGGTATAATTTGAAAGACTTAAAAAGCTTTGGACAGGTGTGATGAAAGACATCGTAGATTCTTTTGTTGAACAATTAAAAGAGCGTTTTGGCAATAGGATATTGGGCGCCTATCTATTCGGCAGCACAGCTAAAGGTATCGCTACTTCAGAAAGCGATATCGATGTGTTGATCGTCTATTTGGATATGAATGAGCGTGACCTTCTGGAAGCCGCAAGTGAGATAAGCTTTAGGCTTGCCTGTGAAGAGGGAAAATTGATCGAAACTGTTGCGATGTCAAAATTGGAATTTGAACAATCGTTAGGACGTTCCCCTTTTCTTTGGGAAGTCTTAAAATTTGGAAAACCTATCTTTACAACCTTAACGGGTACAGAATGGAAGTTGGATTTCACTGATTATCTTAAGCTGGCGGAAGAATACCTTAATTATGCAAGAGATGCTTTGGCCCAGAGTAAGCTTCGCTTGGCAATTGACAGTGGATACAACTCTTGTGAGCTTTTGGTTAAGGCGCTGATCATCAGTGCAGGAGCCTCCCTTTCTTCTTCTCACGGAGGAATTGTGACCCAATTTGGGAAGCTCTTTGTTCTAACCGGGGAATTACCTCAGGAGTTGGGTCGAAGTCTCAATCTGTCCTTAGAATTGCGTGCCAAAGCACGATATAAGCCAAAAACTGACTTGAGTCCAACAGACGCAGAAGTGGTGGTGAGTCTTGCCGTAGAATTATTGAAGGCTGCACGGCAACGGCTTGCGGGGGGGCCTTAAAATAGGGTCATTTCCCTATCCCGAGAGACCTTTTGCCGTTTTTGTTTTGCGAAAGAGGATTCCATCCTCGATGTAGCCTGCCATCACCCGGAGTCTCTGAAACTATAGAGGATTGGATCTTGGATAGCCGATTTTAGATATTAGAGATTCATGCCTTTGTAAAATTCTCTGACTTAATTTTTCAGTCATATTCCCAGCCCGCAAAAAAAGGCGCCATCTTCATTCCTATCCAAGAATTACTGCCTGAACTTTTCAGTCATTCATCTGCGATGGCGACTAATTCTCTTCCATGAAAGCTACGACCCATGCAGAAGAAGCGCTAATCAAACTCTTTGGGTCCACCTCAAGGGCCAGGATTCTTGTCTTGCTTCTCTCCCATACAAACCAGGCCTTTTATCAGCGGGAAGTTGTCTTTGAGACCGGTCTATGTCTTCAGGCTGTCCAGAGAGAACTGGGTATTATTGAAATTTGCCGTTTAGTTCATGAAGAATAGAATTTATCACCCTCTAAATCCGCTGACTAAATTTTTCAGTCAAATTCCAAAAAACATCTTTTCCCCGCTAATCTAAGAAGTCAACCCAACCAGAAAACCAAATAAACCAAATAAACCAGATAAACCAAATAGACCAGAAAGACCAGCTTTGAGTTGCGGTATGGGCGGGATGAATGGCACCAAGAAGAAGATATGGAGGGAAATCTTGGGTCGAGGAGTAAATATAGCGCCATTGTTAATTCGAAAGTGAGGGGTTGGAGCCCGAGGGCGCCCCGCAGACGGTTCTTGTTTCCGCTTTACCTTTGCTTTTGGGTGTTATATATGGCTCTGTTTAGTTCCTGTTGTGGCCTTTTTTGGAAAACATCTCAAAAAGAAAATTCAGGCAAGCACCGAATGGGGTAGATTTTTTGCAGAGTAGCCGGTAGAGTGGCAATTTATGGCCCTTGCCTTCTTTGACGTGGATGGAACACTTACAAGATTTGATACTTTTATTTCCTATTGTCTTCTCTCTTTGCTTTACCGCCCACAGCGGCTATTTGGCCTAAAGCCAATCTTGAAAGCATGCTTTAATTTTTGGAAAGGAAGGGCCCGGCAGGAAAAGTTGAAAGAGGCCTTTTTGGTTACTTTTTTGGGAGGAGCAGAGAGGAAAGATATAGACCGATGCAACAAGATTTTCTTACGTTTAGTCATACCATGGATAATAAGAAAAGAAATGCTTGAGAAGCTGCGGCGCCACCAGCATGATGCCGATCGAGTCTACCTGGTTTCCGCTTCGCCAGACATCTATCTGGAGCCGCTTGCCAGGCGGTGGAAACTTGATGGAGTGATCTGCACAGTCCTTGAGTGGAAGGACGATTATCTCACAGGAAGAATCTTGGGGCGAAACTGCCAAGGAGATGAAAAAGCCAGGCGTATCCAGCTCCTTTTTAGCGAAAGCGAATTAGAGGGATCCTTTGCGTATGGTAATGACGATGGGGATCGACAGCTACTGGAGCTTGTGACTTTCGGCATGAAGGTATAATTCATAAAAAGTTGCTTATTGGGTGGTTGGCCTTGGTTTCCCGATATATTTCTTAATTAAGTTAAGAAGCCCGTGTCACTCGGTCTGGCACAATGACCCTGTGACTCTTAGACGCTTCGGGGGCTGAGTCTTCGGCTCTTATGCGCTTTTCCTTTCACCTTTCTCCTTTGACCCAATTTTGACAATCCGAGGGAATTTCAATTTGGATAAGGGCTAATTATGAAAGTTGCCATCATTGGAGCATCGCTTTCCGGCCTTTTTACGGCCTACCTTCTGGCGAGAAAAGGGGCTGAAGTTGAAGTCTTTGAGAAGGGGGTTGCCTTTGAGTGGGAGCCGCGCACCCTGATAGTCACCAGTAAGCTCAACGAGGTGCTTGATTTCGTCCCGGAAGAGGCCATCGTCAATCGGATAAAATACCTTCAACTCTTCTCCCGGTCGAATTCCGCCATACTGGAGATGAGTCAGCCCGAGCTGGTCTTGGAGAGGGGCAGACTGTTAAACTTGCTGGCTCAGCGGGCCCAAGAGGCCGGGGCAAAGGCCATATTCAGGCATCGGTTTGAAGCTTTTGGGCGGTCTGGCACGAAGATCCTGGTGAGCCTGGAGGACCTTGGGACAGGGCAGATGCGGCATTTTATGGCGGATGTTCTGGTTGGTGCGGATGGTGCCCTGAGTGCAGTGAGCCAGGCCGCCCGGGTCAATGGATATAATTTTACCGCACTGCTTCAGGCTCGGGTGAATTTACCGGAAAATGTGAGCCCGGATACCGTGCAGGTCTGGTTCGATCCAAATCAAACGAAGTATTTTTACTGGCTGATTCCCGAGTCGCAGGAGGCAGCCACCGTAGGCCTTATCGCTGATGATGATCAGCAAGCCAAGACAAGTTTGGTAGCGTTTCTTAAGGAAAGGAAGTTAGCGCCTTTGGAATTTCAGGCAGCGACGGTACCGCTTCATCGGTTTGGATATATAAGTGGCGGTCAGGTTCCGGATCGAAATATCTTCTTTGTGGGCGATGCGGCCGCTCAAGTGAAGGTGACTACAGTAGGCGGAGTTGTGCCAGGGCTTTACGGAGCAAGAGCTCTTGCCAATGCACTGCTGAACGGAAGGAACTACCGAAAGGAGTTGCGAGGGCTTAAGCTTGAGTTGGACCTCCACCTTCTCATAAGGAACGTGCTGAATCGATTCAGGGATGAGAATTATGATGAATTGATCGCCACGCTCAAGGGGAAGCTGAGAGAAGTCCTCGAAGGGTGGACCCGTGATGAATTGAGAACCGGTTTTTTGAAACTGATCTTAACCGAGTCTCGACTGGTCACCCTCGGAGCTAAGGCATTGCTAAGATCGATGCTTTGCGGGTGAAATACCCACCGATGAATCCGCCGCTTCCAAACAAAGTTAGAAAAATTCCCCCGTTTCAAAGTTGAGCAGCTATCTCCATTGACTGAATTTTTCAGTCATTTTTATCGGCCGGCTTCGTTACCGCCATGGCAACTCAGTAGAGGATGCCATTGAGAAACTGCATTACGACCTTTTTTACTTTCAAAACATGTCCCCCCTCCTTGAGATCCACATCTTCGTCAAAACCATCCACGTTGTCCTCTTGGGCAAAGGTAGTCGCTAACATAGGCTGGTCCCTTTAGTAATTTCGTCTATTCAGTTTATCCGGTTATTATGACTGAATTTTTCAGTCACTCTGGCTACTTCTTCAAAATTGCCAATCACCTTCTTGATAGATCGAAAGGCTATTCTCAAATTCCACCCGTTATGATATAAATAACATTGATGAAAGCGTCAATCCAAGGAAAAAGAAGTGAAATGATAATCAAGCTGAAAAATTATTTCCAGCAGAGGGAAGAAGTTTTGATGGCCTTTCTTTTTGGCTCATGGGCGAAAAATCAGGAAGGATTAGAATCTGATTTGGATATTGCAATTTATTTCAAAAATCCCAGAAACGTTTTAGAATGGCAAGCAGATTCTTACTATGAAACTGAAAACAAGGTATGGGCAGAGATCCAAAGGATCGTTGGCATGGAAGTCGATTTCATTGTGCTGAACCGCGCTCCGGCAACAGTTGCGGATCTTGCGCTCAAGGGTATTCCCATTGTAATCAAAGATCATAATTGTTATATGGATTTTCTATTAAGAATTACTTCTGAGGCCATAGACTTTCGGGAATGCGTTGAAGGTTATTGGCGGCTTAAGGAAGATAGAAAATATGAAACTTCTGCCAGAGCATAGAGAGCGTCTGATAAGGTATGCGGATTTTATGGAGTCGGAGCTTTCTGATTATCTAAAATTTTCCAAAATAAACCGGAAACAATATTTAGAAGATAGGGACTTGAGGAGAAACCTTGAGCGTTGGGTTGAGAACCTGGTTAATTGCTCTATCGATATCGCCAAGGTTATTCTTGTTACTGAGGAAAGAGGGATACCTCAGACCTATAAAGAAATCCTTCGAGAACTAGGGGCTACGAAATATTTTGATGAGGAATTTGGAGAAACCATTTCCCAATGGGTTTCTTTAAGAAATATTCTCGCCCACGAATATCTTGATTTTCGTTGGAATTCCATAAAAAAGTTTCTTGAATCGGCAGAGCCGATTTATAAGAAACTCATCATTAAAATAAAAAAATTGCTACGGGCTTAAATTATTTACAAGTTGTCTACGGGATAAATGTAATAAAAGGCAAAAAACTTTATGAATCCTACCCCATTCTGCTCAAGGCAGCTTTGGGTAAATATTTACCCAGTTTTGCTAAAAGCGTTTCTGGGAAAGTTTTAAGAAACAGATCGAAGGCCTTGGGGGAGCTGAAATATTCATTCTGGACATGGGCACGCCAATAAAGATTTTAGACATGGCCAGGGATCTCATCCGCCTTTCAGGGTTTAAGCCCGATGAGGAAATTGAGATCAAATTCACGAGGCTTCGTCCCGGCGAGAAGCTCCATGAGGAGCTGGCCACTGCAGCAGAAGGGATTGTCCGTACTGCTTATGAAAAGCTCCTGGTTCTAAAAGGAAATGACTATGATCTAAACTGGCTTAACCAAAGGATCGAAGAACTCGGCAAGCTGGCTTATGAACAGGATGGCCCCGGCATTAAAGCCAAATTGGAAGAAATCGTCCCCGAATACCAGCCCTTCGACATGAATAATTGCAGCCCACCCCATTAACTCTAAAACCCTCCCCTGCGCCATCATTTGCCACTCTGAAATAGATTTTCAGCAGAATCACTCCAAGGTTAACAAGTAAATTCTACTCTTGACTGAATTTTTCAGTCATTTTTATCGCTCGGCTTCGCTACCGCCATGGCAACTCGGTTGAAGATGCGATTGAAAAACTCCAATACGACCTTTTTTACATTCAAAACATGTCCCCCCTCCTTGAGATCCGCATCTTCCTCAAAACCATCCACGTCGTCCTCTTCGGCAAAGGCAGCCGATAGCCATTAATCATTTACCTTGAAACTTTAAACTTTGAAGCCTGAACCGGTATAAGGCTGACTGAATTTTTCAGTCAATCCAACTCCCCCAATTATCCGGAATACACTAAAAATCAAATAGACTACACAGACTAAATGAAGGTAGTCAACGAAAAAGGACAGATCGACGAGATTAACCAGATGGACCGGATCACTGTCTTGCCATTTCGCTAAAATCTTGTTATTATATGATTAATTTCCGACCAAAATAAATCGAATTCGATGGGGGAAATTCAAGAAGATACTAATGGAACGAGTTGAACTTAACCCAAGAGTGTGTAACGGGAAGCCAGTAATTAGAGGTACCAGGATACCGGTCTCCGTCATTCTGGAGCAGATAGCTGAAGGGGAATCCTGGGAAGCCATACTTGCCGGGTACCCAGAGTTGACGAAAGAGGATATTCAGGATGCTTTGCTCTACGCTAGAGCCTCCAATGACCATGCAGAGCACAGGTTAAAGAGAGGGCAGATATCATAAAGTCAGGGAATGAGGCCTGGGGGTAATACCCAAGGCGAAGGGTGTGAGATGTCGAGCAAAGAGGAGAAAGGGCGAGGAAGACGGAGCCGCTCAAATAATTTCATCCAGGGCACGGTTCACTTCGATGAATGCTGCCATCTACCGTGTGCATAGATTTGCCGTGTCCCAGTGGTATCCAAGCTATTAGAATTCGACAGCAGGAAGTAACTGGTTTATCACAATAAATGACGGTTGTACGGAGGTTAGATAGTGTCTTCCAAAGTATCGATCGACATACCACAAGAAATAGTGCATGCCACAAGGATGTCTCCCGATGAATTGAAACGTGAACTAGCTATTCATTTGTTTCAGCAAGGCAAGCTCTCCTTCGGTAAGGCCAGAGAAATGGCTGGGCTGACTTTCTGGACATTTCAACAGTTGCTGGGAGCTAGAGGGATTGCCGTGCACTACGGAATAGAAGATTATGAAGAAGATCTGGCCACCCTGAGGGAGCTAGGCCGCCTTTGACAGTCGTAACTGACTCCTCTCCCCTGATCAACCTAGCGCGGATCGGCAAACTAATTCTTCTGCGAGATCTCTATGGTGAGGTCCACATCCCAGAAGCCGTATGGCGGGAGGCTGTGATTGAAGGGGGCGACCAGCCGGGAGCGGATGAGATCAAGACTGCGACGTGGATTCATACTCATGCTGTGAGGAACAAAGAGCTGGTGCAGGCCTTGCAGCAGGAATTGGACGCCGGCGAAGCGGAAGCCATCGCGCTTGCATCGGAGATGAAGGCTGAATTGCTCCTGATGGACGAGAGGCTTGGAAGAGACACGGCTCGTCATCTAAATCTGCGGTTCACAGGGCTTATAGGGGTGCTCATTGAAGCCAAGCGCAAAGGATTTATCCAATCGGTAAGGCCTCATCTACATGCGTTAAGTGACATAGCTGGTTTTCGCATCGCAAAGAATCTTTATCGGCGGCTCTTGGAAGATGAGGGAGAAGTCTGAGTACAGGCCGCCCGGCAAGCACCACCTACCGCCCACCCCATAAATTCTAAAACCCTCCCCTGCGCCATCATTTGCCACACTGAAATAGATTTTCAGCAGAATCGCCCTAAGGTTAAGAAATAAATTCTACTGCTGACTGAATTTTTCAGTCAATTTGTTCTTTATCTATTCTTGGATTCATTCCCAAAAGACATCCATTTAATAATATGGTTCGGGCAGTCTGGTCAAACTAATTAAGGCTTGACTAAAAAAGAAATCGTGTAAGAATATAAGTAGAGACAGGTGATTATCAGAATTAATCAGAGGAGAAAGAAAATGAGTGTCTTAAGAAATATTGTTAAAAATATGGTCGATGCAATCCCTGAAGAAAAGCTTGCAAAGGTCTACGATGCTTTAGAAGGTTTTGTTGAAAAGGATATCGATGAAGCCTGGTCAGTCTGGGGAGAAATTGGCAAGGACGCTGCCGAAGGTAAATGGGAAGATGCCTCTGAAAAGCACGACTTTTATCTGTACGGGATAAAGAGATGAAAATTTTTATCGACACCAGCGCATGGGTTGCCTTAGAGAATAGGAAGGATATCTATTACAAACAAGCGGATTAACTTTAAAGAAGAAATCAGAGACAAATCATACGGTCTCTATACGAGTAATTTCATCCTTGATGAAACATACACTCTATTATTGGCCAATATCGGATATGAAAAGGCCATAGAATCTGGGAGGCGAATTAGAGCATTGAGAGAGAAAGGATTACTTCATGCTGTGCAGGTTACCCGGGAAATAGAAGATTCTGCATGGCTTATATTTGAAAGGTTTAATAAAGACAAGTTCTGGTCCTTCACAGATTGCACCAGCAAGGTCATAATGGAATTATTAGATATCAAGGAAGCTTTTTCTTTTGATAGAAATTTTGAGCAAATGGGTTTTGTGAAAAGGCCTTAGAGTTCGCAAGTCGAATTAAAGATCCTCCCTTAAGGAATGTGAATATGATCTGATTAAGTTTCGGACGATGGTTCATAATGCTGAGGAAGGAACCGGTGCTGTTTGGGCCAGGGAAAACGATTCAAGAATCACATGGGTTGGAAAGATTTTGAGACTCACACGCTTGGATGAACTCCCTCAATTGATCAATGTTTTGATGGAAGAGATGAGTTTCATAGGCCCAAGGCCCGAGAGGCCCGAATTTGTAAAGGAATTGGAGGAGAAGATTCCTTATTATTCCCTCAGGCATTCTGTTAAACCCGGTATTACGGGCTGGGCTCAAGTTAATTATCCCTATGGCGCCTCAGGAGAGGATGCCATCGAGAAATTGCAATACGACCTTTTTTACTTTCAAAACATGTCCCCCCTCCTTGAGATCCACATCTTCGTCAAAACCATCCACGTCGTCCTCTTCGGCAAAGGCAGCCGATAGCCATTAATCATTTACCTTGAAACTTTAAACTTTGAAGCCTGAACCGGTATAAGGCTGACTGAATTTTTCAGTCAATCCAACTCCCCCAATTATCCGGAATACACTAAAAATCAAATAGACTACACAGACTAAATGAAGGTAGTCAACGAAAAAGGACAGATCGACGAGATTAACCAGATGGACCGGATCACTGTCTTGCCATTTCGCTAAAATCTTGTTATTATATGATTAATTTCCGACCAAAATAAATCGAATTCGATGGGGGAAATTCAACAGGGGCAGGCTATTTTTGCCTGACGAAATGGAATAGTCGAAAATGAATAAGGCAGGCATTCCGGAGATAAGTGATAAGATATCAGGGCTCTGTTCGCAGGAACCAGCTATTGATGTAGCCTACATCTTTGGCTCAAGAGCGGGGCGTTCAACGGGATCGGGAAGAGATCTAGATGTAGCGCTTTTGTTGAATGAGGGTCGTGGATCGGAGTTTTCCCTTGTTTCCTTTATGTCAAGTCTGGAAAGAGCATGCGAATGCAGAGCTGATGTTGTTATTTTGAATCATGCGGGGGAAATCTTGAAACACGAGGTGCGGCGGACAGGCCGGCTGATATTCGAAAGAGATTCAGAAAAGCGGAAACAATTCGAAGTCTCGGGCCGGAAAACGTACGAGGACTTTTTGTACCTGCATCGAAAGTACTCGGGCACTGTTCTATACGGGAAAGAACATGGTTAATCGGGTTCTGATGGAACGAATACTTGGAGACATTAGAGCAAATGTCCGCGATCTGAGGAATGCCACAGATATAACCTGGGATGTGTACAGGACTGATAAGCGTGCCCGGCGCTTTGTCGAGCGAACATTGCATATTATTATCGAAGCCGGCATTGATATCGCCCAACACATTATATCCGATGAAGGCTTCCGAGAACCTTCGAGTTACAGGGATACCTTTGCAGTCTTGGCTGAGTATGGAGTCTTGCGTAAAGAGGATTTGGAGAAATTCGAAAATATCGCCTCGTTTCGTAACTTGATCGTGCACTATTATGAACGCGTTGATGATGCAGTCGTCTATGGTGTGTTCAAAGAGAATCTATCGGACTTTGATCTTTTTGTGGATAGAATTATTGAGTACCTGGAAAGAGGGGGGAAGGCAAATTTGAGCCAGTGAAGGTATTTACCGAAAACACCTTGAATGATTTCGCTGGCCTTTGATAGAACAATCGCAGAAGATTATCTGAAGCGGACAAAAAGGAAGGTCTGATGGTTAAAGCAAAATATACCACAATTGAAATCAAGAAAATCGTAAAAGCTTTGGCTGAAACTGCTACAGATAAGATATATTATACGACTCCTATGCCTGGGGCACACTGCGAAATTATCCATATTCTCATTTGCACGTAAGGTCCACAAGACTACTCTAATCGCCCTCAGGATTCAAGGGGGCTTGCTTAGAGATGCGATTGAAAAACTCCAATACGACCTTTTTTACATTCAAAACATGTCCCCCCTCCTTGAGATCCGCATCTTCCTCAAAACCATCCACGTCGTCCTCTTCGGCAAAGGCAGCCGCTAATCCAATAACAATACGTCTAAGCGCCATTAGGTCATTGCGTCATTGGGTAAGAAATTTCAACTGATTAGACTTCGGATACGGATTTTAAAAGCTTATACCGCGAAGATTCCACCCTGCCTGACTGAATTTTTCAGTCACCCCTCAAATACCAGAGCTAATGTTTTGTTTTCAAACCTCAATCTCATATCTGCTGGCTGATTTTTTTAGTCAGTCTCTGATAACCTAAGAGCAATGATTTGCCTTCAAATCCTGTGATGAACTTCCTGATTGCATTTTTGAGTTCAATTTAATATAAGGATAGTTAGAGGATGGCCGAATGCTTGAGGATATTAAGAGAAAAGTGGTAATTGGGGACTATCGGCTGACCCTTTATGCCTTTGAGCGATGTGTGGAGCGAAATGTTTCCCCAGATGAGCTAAAAGATGTTATACTATCTGGAGAAATTATAGAAAGTTATCCCGTAGATAAGTATGGTCCGAGTTGTCTCATCTATGGAACAACAGAGACTGGAAGAATCTTACATGTTCAATGTTCCTTGGAGCCTGTCTGGATTATCACGGTATATGATCCAACATTGAGGCCCGAAGAATGGGATGCCAGCTTTAAAAGGAGGCGATAAACCCGTGAAATGTGCAGCATGTCGTGGGGAAATGGTGGAGAAGAGGGGAGAGATTGATCTTAGGATCAACGCAAAACTTTATATCGTGAGGAATATCCTTTATGAAGAGTGTCTTTCTTGTGGAGAGAGAGTTTTGACCCCTAAGGTGAATCAGGCTTTATATACAAAGATTAGTCATGGGGAATACACTGAGGAGACTTTTAAAATCCCCGTATTGGAAGGGACCCTCAACTAAAATAGGATATCAGTAAAAATGGGGACGGTCCTACTTTTTATGGAGTCGCTGTACGATAAACTGGCAGATCAAATCCCAAAACCAAAGATTTTTCATACCCACTGACTGAATTTTTAAGTCATTTCCTTCTATTTCATGGAGCGAACTAGATGAACAAGATAGACTAGATGACGAAATAAACTAAAGAAGCCAGATGCACCAGATAAACGATAGCGAGCAAACAAACCAGAATGACGCTATAAACGCCCTGACCCTGAGACGCAACGACGATTTGCCCCCGGAGCCTCTCTCAAGATAAAG
>Ga0315314_1000065_pt1 | contig 149833 bp, 151 predicted proteins | sample TDP9_MG_FD_203631 | JGI IMG/M metagenome (GOLD analysis project Ga0315314, IMG submission 203631) | Freshwater sediment microbial communities from Lake Towuti, South Sulawesi, Indonesia - TDP9 | ecosystem: Environmental > Aquatic > Freshwater > Lake > Sediment | place: Indonesia: South... | reverse complement strand
CTTAATAAATGGATGTTTCCCATTCAGTTAACATCATGAAAGATTGGGCACATAGGAGAGTAAACATCGTTTATGGCTAAGTTCAAAATAATAATCTCGGATCCGGAAACGGGCAAATCCAGATCCGTTGAAGTAGAGGGAACAGGAGCCGTCCCCCTAATCGGTAGAAAAATGGGAGAAATAATTGACGGATCAGTGGTCAAAATGTCTGGTCAAAAACTGAAAATAACCGGAGGATCGGACAAGGATGGGTTCCCCATGAGACCTAACATTCATGGGGGAGTACGAGTTAGCGCGATCTTAAGTGAGGGCGTAGGTTTCCATCCTTATCAAAGGGGGGAGAGACAAAGAAAAACTCTCAGAGGCAACATCGTAACCGAAGATATTGTTCAATTAAATATGAAAGTTGTTGAAGGCCCTAAAAAAGCGGAAAAACCAAAAGGGAAAAAGAAGGAGACACGAAAAAAAGAAGCAACTGTGGAAGAGAAAAAGAAAGGGGAAGGTGAACTGGCTGAAGAAACTTCCAAAACAGCCTGAAGTCAATGTCGGAACTATCGGCCACGTTGATCATGGAAAAACCACGCTGGTAGAAGCCCTAACTGGTGTTTGGGCATCCAGACACAGCGAGGAACTGAGGCGAGGCATAACCATAAAACTCGGTTATGCAGACGCCCCCATATACAAATGCCCCAAATGTGAACCACCCCGATCCTACTCTACAGAGCCCACATGCCCTCATTGCGGCTCCACAGGCGAATTCATTCGGGCAATTAGTTTTGTGGATGCGCCAGGTCACGAAGCCCTCATGGCAACCATGCTTTCAGGAGCAGCAGTTATGGACGGAGCTCTGCTGGTTATAGCAGCCGACGAGCCTTGTCCACAACCACAGACTCGGGAGCATCTAGCAGCCATCGAAATAACAGGAGTGAAAAGTCTGATAGTCCTACAAAACAAAATTGATATAGTTGATGAAAAACGGGCATTAGAGAGCTACAAGGAAATAGTTGGTTTTGTAAAGGGAACAAGAGCTGAAGGCGCGCCTATAATCCCGATTTCCGCTCAGCACTCTATAAACATTGATGTCGTCATCCAAGCCATAGAAGAACACATTCCTACCCCTGGTCGAGATCCCAGTAAACCTCCTAGAATGCACGTTGTGCGCTCCTTTGACGTAAACAAGCCCGGAACTCCTGTCGAGGAATTGATGGGAGGAGTGATTGGAGGCACCATCCTTCAAGGAAAATTCCATGTTGGAGACGAAATTGAGATTCGTCCAGGAATTCGAGTTGAAAAGCATGGAAAAACGCTTTATGAACCCCTTTCCTCCGAGATTGTGAGTCTACACGCGGGAGGAAGAACGGTTAAGGAAGCTCAATGTGGAGGTTTAGTGGGTATAGGAACCCTTCTTGATCCATCTCTAACCAAAGCGGATGGTCTCATTGGGAATCTGGTGGGAAAACCAGATATGCTTCCGCTAAATCGATCTGAATTAACTTTAGACACTCACCTCTTCAAGCGTGCCATAGGAACCAAAGAACTAGTGGAGATTGACAAGGTAAACAAAGGCGAGCGCCTTCTCTTGGATATTGGAACAGCCATAACCGTTGGAAACGTCGCCTCTACAAAGGAAGACGCCGCTACTCTTCAATTGATGAGACCTGTATGCGCCGAAGAAAACTCCAGAGTAGCTATAAGCAGAAAAATTGCTGGTAGATGGCGCCTCATCGGCTACGGAATAATAAAAGAGTAGCTGAACGAAACTGAAATTCGGAAGCGGTACTGGAAAAATTTGGCGATAAAAAGCTATTTACGAACTTTTAGCTTCCTCTTCTTCTCGGATAGCTAGACTGGCAAAAACTGCAATTATTCCTGCTATGGTAAAGTCTATGAATAGCAACAGAAATGAAATCAGCGCCATACGTAAGACTAAACCAAAAATGATTGAAGCTAGGAGAATTATTATAAATACGGTTAAAAGAAGATATTCTATTGATTTCATTTTACCCCGCTTTTCCATTTCTGCTCGCCACCCCTTCTTTTTATCGTGATGTTAAAATAACTTTCATCACATACTTAAATACCTAATTATTTTTATGGATGGAGTAAAAATTTGCCGGTGAGCGAAAAAGAAATGGTGAAAGTAATCCTCGACTCAAACTTTCTTTTCGTTCCTTCGCAATTTAAACTCGATATATTCGAAGAGTTAGGCAGACTTCTAGGTCGACAGTTTGATCCCATTCTTCTATCCCCAACAAAAAACGAACTGCAAGAAATAAACAAGAAGGGCTCTCCAAAAATGCGAAAGCAAGCTTCGTTAGCGCTGAAATTTGCTGAAAGATGCCGCGTAGTAAGCGTTGAAAAGGACTTAAAGGAGACGCATGATGACGTAGTTGTTCGAGTTGCAGCGGAGTGGAGGTGCCCCGTTGCCACAAACGACCGAGAGCTTAAAAAGAGGCTAAGGAGCATTGGAATTCCAGTCATTTTCTTGAGGCAGAGGCGCCGTTTAGAATTGGAGGGAGAAGTATAGTTTTCTTCACCCTTATAAATAGGCGCGTCATTTATTTGGAGGCAAAAGTCCTGCCTGCAAATGGAGGGGCATACCTTATTAACAATTATCGTAATCATTAACGGGATTAGGTGAGGTGTGTTTGTTCAAACTTGTAACTTTGGAAGACATAATTCGCATACCTCCAGAAAAGTTTGGAAAACCCATCGAAACAGTTGGTTATGAACAGCTGAAAATGAAGTATGAGGGCATGGTTGACGAGGAACTTGGATATGTCATAGCCGTGACCAAAATCAAAGTTAACCCTGTTGGAAAGATCATTCCAGGGGATGGAGCGACTTATCATAAAGTGGAATTTTCCCTTCTCACATTTTATCCGCAGATTCAAGAAGTTGTTGAGGGAGAAGTGGTTGAAATAGCGGATTTTGGAGCGTTTGTACGTGTAGGTCCCGTCGACTCGCTCCTTCACGTATCTCAACTCATCGATGATTACATTTCCTACGACGAAAAACAGGGAACGCTTATGGGCAAAGAAACAAAAATGAAACTCACGACTGGAGACCACGTACGAGTTCGCATAACCGCCGTCTCTCTCGGTCGAGGTGGAGGTTCCGGAAAAATTGGGGTAACCGCTAGACAACCTTTTTTGGGAAAGATTGAATGGATTAAGAAAGATCTAGAAAAAATAAAGAAAACCGTAACTGCAAAGGCAGAAGAAACTGAAACAACCGGGAGTCCAGAAGCATGAGCGAAAAAGCATGCCGGGAATGTAATCTCATTTCTTATGGATCCGCTTGTCCAAAATGTAAAGCCACCAGCCTAAGCGATGACTTCACTGGCTTGGTGATAATTATCGATCCTGAAGGCTCAGCCATAGCTCGCGCAATGAAAGTTAAGGAGAAGGGACGCTACGCGCTTCGTGTAAGGTAGGTGAACAAAATACGCCTCCTCACACCTACATTACGCGAGAAGTTAAAGGCTCCCTTAGAACTGTTAATTCGAGGCTCCTTTGACGAAACCATGAAAAAACTGAAAGAGTTGATTGAGAAGAAAAAACCTTCAATGGTTGTTTCTGTAGGTGATGCAGTTTCCGACAACATGATTAAGCACAGCATTCCTTTACAAGTTTTTATAGTCGACAACAAGGTTATGCGAGACCCCATCCAACCCATCGCAGCGGATGCTAACCAAACTTTACACCTAAAAAATCCTCCTGGAACTTTAACCGAAGAGGCATGGATTGTGATAAGAAGGGCTTTGAGGAGAAAGGGACGAACAAAGGTGTTGGTTGATGGTGAGGAAGATTTGCTTACCCTCGTGGCTGTGTTATGTGCGCCTGAAAACTCCCTTGTGGTTTATGGACAACCGCATGAAGGAATCGTTGTGGTCGAGGTTACGGAAAAAACGAGAGAAAAGATGCGCCGTATCGTGGACGCCATGGAACAGACTTCGAAAAGCTAAAGTAAGGGAGAGATGTCAAATCACAAGCCTACGGAAGTGTGCCAATGAAGGTTAAAATCATTTCAGAAGAATACAACCCTCTGCTGAAAAGAAAGGAAGTAGCCTTTAAAGTTGAACATGCAGAAACTGGGGGGACTCCACCTCGCCTTGAGGTTAGAAAACAGCTCGCAACCCTTTTGAAGGCGGACCTTGAACTAGTTTACGTTAAAAAAATGGAGACGAAAACAGGGACAATGACAGCCGTTGGTGAGGCTAACGCTTATGATTCCATTGAACAAGCAAAACTCGTGGAACCGAAACACATAGTCGCTAGAAACGCGCCTCAAAAACGGCCAGAAGAGTCGCAAACGCCAGAAAAACCGGAAGAACGAGAAGAGGAGAAGGAGGAATCATAGGTGGCTGAAAAAGAGACCGAAAAAGAGTTAGAAAAAGAGCCTGAAAAAACCATGGAGAAAAAGGCTAGAAAAAAGAGGAGAGGCGCTTTCTCCTATTACAAGGTTGAAGAAAAGGAACTTAGGAAGTTGCTTCCCCTTTGCGAGCGATGTGGGCCAGGCTACTTTATGGCTGATCATGGTAATCGTTATACTTGCGGACATTGCGGTTTCACACGGTATAAACAAGCTGAAACGAACACGTGACACACACTTAAATCTTGAAACTCCTATAATTTAGGGAGATGAGGCATAGAAGATGGTTCAAGTAAGGGTTTTTGTAAATAACATTTCTGCGAAGCGTTTTTGGGATATTGAGAAGCCTATTCCACCTGTTCAGGTAGCCACAAATCTTAACGTTGTGGGATTCAACGAGAAACATGAAGATATGCTGGAAATTCCTTTCGTTTTTACTGTAAACTATACTCCAGCTGTGGCTCAGATCAGCTTGGAAGGGAAGAGTCATGTTACGGGGTCGAAGGATGAACTTAAAGAGATTCGTGATACCTATAAGGAGAAAAAGCCTCCACCGCCGATTGTTGTTCAATCTATATCCAACGTCGTATTCCTAGAATCAGTGATTGTCTGCCGAACCTTGAATATTCCTCCTCCTATACCCCTTCCGAAGATTCCTCCAGTCACGAAGGAGAAGCCCTCTGAACCAACCTATCGGGCTTGAGTGCCGCAAACTTCCTCTGTGCTTGTAATTTATGTGAAAAAGATTCTATAGTTTCTGGTTACGACTCTGGGTCCTCTCTATGTCATATTCTTGTCATAGTGCAGGAAAAAATAATAATTATGTCCCAAATGATTTATATGTTTAATTCAATCTAGAAGATTCTTTCTCAAATTTTAAATAGTTCTTACACAATACAATATGAGGGAGGGACTTTTCCCTTCTAATTTTCAACTTAAAGGAGAGAGTAAGAAATGGAAAGGAAAATAGCATCGGCAATAATGCTGACAATGCTGCTAATAGGTATGTTAACATTAGCATTCAATGGACCACCAATAGTAGCTGATGCCATTACTGCTGGGCTTTCGGACGACTCCTCGACGGTGATGGAGGCTGATGCAGACAATTTATCAAATCCTAAGAAATCTCAGGAAAGTTCTCTGAGCAAAGATTTTAACCAGAATACGTCGGCGAAAGAAAACCGTAAGCCCTACTCCGTCGACGAGGATGGATGGAACTTCAATAAGACAAACGAGTGGGCTAATTTCGCTAAGGTTGACGATGACTCAGCTGAGCTGGTGATCGGTGTCAACAGTGGAAAACCAAACAGCTATGCAGACATCGCGGGTCTTATCGACGAAAACAGTGGGAAGTTAGTTGGTACGGTTTCGATAAGAGGCGAAGTCAGAGCGGTCGTTGCCGACATTCCTTTTGTGGCGATATCTTCTTTTGTGACAGAAGTGCAAGCTGCTGGTCTATCATGCTACATAGAACCCAACATGAGGGTTCAAACTTGTCTAGTTCCAAATGATCCCTACTGGCCGCAACAGTGGGGACCACGGATAATAGAGGCAGATTATGCCTGGAACACCACCATCGGCGATCCCTCAGTTCTCGTGGCTGTTGTTGACACAGGCATCTACTATACTCACTCCGACCTTGCTGCAAACTATGTTGCCTTGGGCTATGACTGGGTTAATATGGACGCGGACCCAATGGATGACCATGGCCACGGCACCCACTGTGCTGGCATCATTGCAGCTGTCTTAAACAATGGCATCGGCATAGCTGGACTTGCGCAGGTTCGGGTAATGGCTGAGAAAGTCTTAGATAGTGGGGGCGGAGGCGAGTGGGAATGGGTAGCTAATGGAATTATACATGCAACAGACTGTGGAGCTAACATAATTAGCATGAGTTTAGGCGGTTATGGCTACAGTGAACTTGTGCATGAGGCTGTTAAATACGCTTATGATTCTGGAGTGCTAGTGATTGCCGCAGCAGGAAATGAAAATACTAACATGAAGCTTTATCCAGCTGGCTACGATGAAGTCATCGCCGTAGCGGCAACAGACCAGTATGACAATAAGGCTTGGTTTTCAAACTGGGGCGACTGGATTGAACTTGCAGCGCCTGGAGTTGACATATATTCAACTGTTCCTTGGGGCTATGAGTCTTGGAGCGGCACCTCCATGGCTTGCCCCCATGTTGCTGGCGTGGCCGCCCTCGTATGGAGCCGACATCCAAACAAGACTAATGATTGGGTGAGACTGTGGCTACGATATACTGCTGATGACTTGGGAGAACCGGGCTTTGACGTATATTACGGATATGGAAGAGTAAATGCCAGAAAGGCTGTTGAACAGACGCCGCCAGCCCATGAACTGATAGCTTATGAATGGAGAACCCCGCCCTACGTAGAACCCGGAGCTATAGGAGCTGTAAACGCTACCATACTTAATTCCGGAGAAAACAATGAAACTGACGTAATAGTGCAACTTCTAGCAAATGACACTATTGTAGACTCTACGATGATAGACTTTCTAGCCAGCGGGAACTCGACAACGGTTAATCTCTTGTGGAATCCAACAGTTGAGGGATTGTACAACGTTACGCTTCATGTGGTGCCGGTCCCAGGCGAGACAATATTGGAAAACAATGTCCTATGGAAGTATATTTATGTCGGACTTCCGTTGAAGGCTGTTGTGCTGCATTCTGCTGGCAATGTTCACAGCGACATTATTACTAATTGGCAGGTGTTGAGCAGCGAGTGGCATATGTTCGGCGACACTATGGTTTACATTGACTATACAACTTTAAACAAAGAAGACATCACCTACACTGATATTATGGCCACAGAAGCCGACGTTTTGATCATTTCATGCGCATACGATCCATACGCAGGTTGGGAGTTCACAGACTCCGAGATTGAAGCAATAGAACAATACGTTCATGAAGGACACGGGCTAATAGCCACAGCTGGAACGCTTTATGACTGGGTTCCAAATAATAACAAGTTGGCGCCACTGTTTGGGTTAAATGAAACCACCAGGTGGGATGCTACCTGGACGGATCTTCTACATCTAGTGAATAAAACTCATCCAATCTTCACCAATGTTCCAAACCCGCTGGTATTTCCACAAGTCGGAACCGCGCTTCCTTATGACGGCCGATGGGACTCAAACGAATTGGTGGGCGGCAAGTATCTTGCACTTGGGCATTATCAAGAAAGCGCTATAGTCACATACAGAGGCTTAGCATATATTTCTCCATGGCTTGAAGTTATACCGCCGTACTACCACCATCACCTGCAACTACTTTACAACGCCATAACATGGTCACGCTATCAAAAACCAGAACACGAGGTCGTCGTATCTCTTGAATGTCCTCTCCATCTTGTACCGGGCGAATCTACGCTGCTTAACGCGACCGTTTCTAACATGGGTTTGAGCAATGAGACTAATGTGGAATTATATTTATCGATCGACAGTATCGTAGTCAACTCCACAATTATTTCAGAATTGCTGACTGGTGAATCCTACACGATCAACCATTTGTGGACGCCAACGGTTGAAACAACCTATAATGTAACGGTATACGCTCTTCCGGTATTTGGTGAGGATTTCACAGGAAACAACATTGAAACAAAAATGGTATTTGTAATGTTGATTGCTGGGCATATCGTGTTTGAGGAGGCCCACTTGTCAGCCTATACAATCGGGAGCAACCCTGCAGCTTTTGTTACTGGAGGATACTCGGAATTTGCTAATTACCTGACAGCCTTTGGTTACACTGTTTCAACCATAGACCCCGGAACAACTATTGACTTAGGCATACTTGCTCCAGTGGATGTCTTAGTGATAGTTGCCCCCCAGAACAGCTATCTTACTTCAGAGATAGATGCGATCGAAATCTGGGTTAAAGGCGGGGGCAAACTTTTGCTTATTAGCGACTGGGGTCCCTTCGGACCACAAACAAGCACCATTGCCGCGACGTTTAACCTTGACCTAAAACTGGACGCCCTCTTTGACTCTGATGATAACGTGGGCCCTTTGGAGTGGATTCACTACGACGGGACGAATTTGTGTCCTCACCGAATAACTGCTGGCGTGACCCGTGTCGAGATGTACTGTGGCGACGGAATTTTAAGTACGCCAGCGGACGAAATTCCGCTGATCGTGACCGATTCAGATGGAACGGCGACATGGGCTAGCGACGGCTCACCAGCCCTTGGCGTTTCGGTGATGAGCGCGATCGATGGCGGCACTGCAGGTTCCGGTCGGCTTATAATCATTACCGATAGCAATGTTTGGGATTCGGCCCACGATGTCGACGGTGATGGTGACCTTGATTTCTATGACAGCGACAATGAGGTTCTAGCGTTAAATAGCATATACTGGCTTGCGGTCAAATATGAACATGACCTCGCAGTTTCTCTAGATTTACCAGCCTCTCTTGAGCTGGGCAATTCAGCGATACTAAACGCCACTGTTCGAAATAGAGGATTAAACAACGAAACTAACGTGGAGCTGTATTTACTAATTAACAGTGCTGTAGTTAGCTCTGCGACTATTCCCGAACTGCTAGTAGGCCAGTCCTATACTATTAATTATCTGTGGACCCCAACAATAACCAAGTACTACAATATAACGTCCTACGCCCCTCCTGTGCTAGACGAGGAAGACCTAGCAAATAATATCGTGACTAAGTTCGTCCCAGTTTGGTTCTACATGCGGCTGTATCTCCCAAACGAATGGGTTGGCGGTGGGACTTCAATGGGTTGGCATGCAGATGATAACAGCTGGTCCTACACTCTGCCTTTTGACTTCCAGTTCTATGGAACCTACTACAGAACAGTATACATTTCAAGCAATGGCTTGATAGCATTCATCGGTCCAGACAGTAGCTATAGCAACAGCATACCAGCATTGACTGAGAAACTGGCAATTGCTCCAGCATGGGACGACTGGGTAACCTATTCGCCTCATGATATTTACATCTGGCAGAATTCGACCCATGTTGGCATTAGGTGGGATGTCGCCGCTTACTACGATAACAGCATCATTGCCAACTTTGAAGCAATACTAAGAGCCGACGGTGTAATACAGTTCAACTACGCATATAACAATGGGCCTATTTCAGCAACGATAGGCATCTCCAATGGAGCTGACCACATCCTTGCAGAAGATGTGACAAGCCTTAATTACATCCACACTATAATGTTCACTCCCTTTCAACCAGAGCATGAACTTGTTGTTCACCTAGAAGCACCAACACTCATTGAACCAGGGAGCTCAACGCTATTAAACGCGACTGTTCTAAACAATGGGTTAAGCAACGAGACCTCTGTGGACCTATTTTTGTTTATCAATGGCACCGCAGTTAACTCTACAACGATTCCGCAACTTCTGATCGGAGAACATTATACAATCAACTATCTATGGACTCCAACCCTTGAGACCACATATAACGTGACAGCGTATGCACCACCAGTATCCGGCGAAAACATTACAGTAAACAACTTTGTAAGCCAGATCGCTTACGTTCGCCACATAATACAACGCGACGTTGCCATAATCAGCGTCACAACTTCTGCCACAGAGGTGTACGAAGGACAAATAGTCAACATAATAGTTGTCGCCAAAAACGAGGGAAACGTAACCGAAAACTTCGATGTCATCGCCTATTATGACGCCAGCATTATCGGAATACAAACTGTCATCGATCTAACTGCAGGCGCAAATGTAACTTTAACCTTCGGCTGGAACACAGCAGGCGTAACGCCTAGGATCATAGGCTATACTATAAAGGCGGTAGCAACCCAAGTTCCCGACGAAATAGATACAGACGACAACACCTACGTCGATGGCAACGTGAAAGTTAAAATGCTGGGAGACGTGAACGGTGATGGAATCATCAATATACAAGACATAGTCATCGCAGCACTTGCCTTTGGATCCCAACCAGGCGACCCTAACTGGAATCCAGTCGCAGACTTAAATCGTGACGGCATCGTAAACATCGTCGACCTCGTCATAATAGGAATACGCTTCGGAGAACATCTTTCATAGGGTTCTCACCACAACGGCACGTACACCATCCCTCTCTTTTTTATCAATTTGATTAAACGACATAGCGCTCCATAAGCGATCGATAGTATGCACGTTCCAATCATTCGATTTTATGAATAATAATAGATTAACCCCTTAAACAAACAATCACAGAATAAGCAGAAACCATCTAGTACATACTTAGCTCATAAAGAAACTGTGAATTATACATGCTTAGCTTGTGTTCATTTCCTATTTTAGGGGAACATACATGGACGACCTTGAAGCACCGATGCCGGGCGACCCATGTTTAACAGGCTTGTTAGTGATGGCGAACTCGCCTAGATAATGACCAATCATTTCCGGCGCGATTTCCACCGCTGTAAACTCCTTCCCATTGTGAACTAGAACAGTGGCACCAACCATTTCTGGGAGAATAACCATGTCACGGGCATGGGTTTTAATGACTGCTTTTTCCCCCTCCTTCAGAGCTTTCTTAGCACTTCTGATGTTTTCAAGGAGTATCCTTTGTCCGGGGGTGAGACCCCTCTGTAGGCTTCGACGTTGCCGCGACGGAAGCAAGCGGATGAACTCATCCATCGACATACTTTGCAGTTCATCAATCGTATGGCCACGATACATAAATTCTCTAGGCATTTTTTCTCGCCTACACATTTGGCTCTTCGAATTTATTAAACATTTCTAGACCGCTATTTTTGGTAAGTCTAGTCCCCTAATTAGGCGTTCGCTCGCTGAGGAAAACAAGCGTAGTTCGTCTATTCCTCTCTCCTTTTACGTCCGCGACCAGCACTTCTCGCAGCAATCAACCCAACCTTCTTGCCAGGAGGAGCATGCCGCGACACCGTTGTAACCTTACGACCCCCTCTTTTGCTGCTTCCGTAGGGGTGAGCCGCAGCCACCATGGCGATGCCTCGCGTGCGTGGGTATACACGACCTTTTGCCTTCATGAAGTGAAACTTGGCGCCTGCTTTAAGAAAGGGTTTTTCAACGCGGCCAGCCCCGGAAACAACTCCAACCGTTGCTCGACAAAGATCGTTAACATACTGGGTCTTTCCGGAAGGAAGTTTTAGAATGGTTCCATCGGGTGTATGCGTCACCACGGTTGCGTAGGAACCGGAAGCACGGGCAAGTTTACCTCCATCGCTAGGTGAAAGCTCAATGTTGCAGACCATGGTGCCTTCAGGAATCTTGCCTAAAGGAAGAACGTTGCCTATCTCCGCCGCGGCTTTACCCCCGATCTGGATTTGCTGGCCTTCATAGATACCTTCTGGAACAACTGTATAGTAGGTTTCTCCAGTTTCAAGTTTTACGGAAGCCAAGGGAGAACCTCTTCCAGGATCATGAAGAATCTTCGCGATTTGGCCTTGAATTACTCTCTCCTGTGTCTCTTTGGAGGTGGGAGGGTACTGAACGGGCGCCACCCTCTTGTGGGTGGATGCTCTGAAAGTTGGAGTTCCTCTGCCGCGTCTTTGGACACGAATTCGTTTACCCACGATGTTGCATCTTCCTGTCGAATAATTAGGTTCTACAGATGAGCTCCTTTTTAAATACTTTTAGTTTCCTGCTTTGCGGTATATCGTCGCGTGACAAACCAGTATGCTATGAGTATTGATGCCATTGCTATAACTAGGGTGAGCAGAATGATGTTGAACATGAACATGGTTTCCTTCAGTTCTGGAGGCACGTTGGGATAATACTGTATAAGTTCTGCGAGTGCTACATTGAAGTAGTCCCCTAAGAAAGCGTAAAAGAGGGCTCTCGGTAATGTGCCTATCACTGTGGGAATCATAAAACTTCTAAACTTCATTTGAGTTAAACCCGCACTATATGATATTACATCAAATGGTATGAAGGGCGCAAATCTTCCCAAAAGAACTGCCCACACTCCCCACCGATTAAACCAATTGTCCGCAAATTCGATTCCTCTTTCGCCAACAAACCGAAGGGCAACTGATCTACCTCCTTTTCGAGAAATGTAAAAACTAATGAAAGCAGCGACTATTGATCCTGATGCCCCAACCAACCATCCGGATAAAAGCCCGAAGGCTGCGCCACCGCACATCAAGATAAACTCGGATGGGATGGGTATGGCTAGGGCCTGCACAATCATAGCAACAAATAAGATGGATGGTCCTCCAGCTTGGAAAGATCTTACAATCCAAAGAAGAGCTCGATACATGAGTTCTGGGAATATGAGCAGTCCCACGGATGCTCCGACAACTAACAGAAATACCGCAGCTGGAAAGATTTTGGGAGATAATCGCATTTTGAAGCCCAAAAACGCGTGTCCATCATTGCTTATATGACACCGAGTTTAATTGCTACATCCACTGCTTTATAGTCTGGATGAAGCTTCACAAAGGCCTTTTTCTCCCCTTTAGGCGTGGTTGTAACGTTAACTTTCTCCACCACCACATCGTAAAGTTCCTCCACCGCCCTTTTGATGTCCCTTTTCGTAGCCATGATATTAACGACAAATACAAGTTTGTTTTCCGTTTCAAGTATGCGACTCGTAACCTCGGTCATAACCGGATATAATATAGTTTCATAAGGGTCCAAGCCTATCTTCCTCCAAAAAGCTTATCCACCTTCTCAAAGGCTGAACTCGTCCAAAGGGTTAATCTTCCCGGATGGGTTCCAGGCGCTAAAAGTTCAACGTTTAAATTATCCACTGATACGATGTCTACTCCTGGAAGGTTACGGGCTGCTTCAGCGATGCCTTCGTTTTTGGCTATTATAAGCAAGGGTCCGACGGCTTGCTTCATCTTTCGACCGCGCATTTTCCCCTTACCCGCCCTAACTTTTCGGCTTTCCTTGACTCGAAAGATGTCTGGCCAAACTCCAAGATGAATCAAAGTCTCCTCAACCTCCTTAGTTTTTTTCAAGCTTTGAATTTCATCCACAACAACCAATGGAAAATCAGGAACATCGTCTATCATGTGCCCCCGAGAGGCTACAATTTCTTTAGACGCTGTGGCGGCAACTGCTGAGCGCAAGGCCAGCCGCATCTCTTTTCGAGGAATCTTCTTCTTGATTTTCTTTTCAACCACTGGAGGATGGGCAGTTCGACCTTTCACGGTGCCTGGGACAAAGGCGGCTCGCAGACCTCTCTCTTTTAACCTTGAAATACGTGATATTCCTAATCCTACTCCTCGAGACTCTGCTGTGGTTCGTTTTCCGGCGAAAATGTCTCGGCCTTGTGGTTGAAAGCTGTGAGACTGGATCGCAACCACGGCTCGCTTTATTACGTCTGGTCTAGCTGGAGTTTTGAAAATTGGGGGCAAAGAAACTTTGCCGACTTTTTTTCCTTTGAGATCAAAGATTTTGGCTGAAATCTTGCCCATAACATTACCACCGGTTTATCTCTGCGGTGACTCTAGGGATATATAAGTGATTTTAGGCGGGGCTTCAGGAACCTTTTTTGGAGGGCGGGCTGGGTATCGGAGGCGCACGAGACGTTTAGCTGGACCAGATAAGCTTCCGTTCAAGATAATGTATGTTCCTTTTACGGGGCCATACCTCAGGAATCCGCCCTTTGGAGAAACCTCGCTTCCGTCAACGCCGATTTTCAAGATGCGCTTGTTATACTCGGTTCTTTGGTGGTAGCCCATTTGACCCGCTCTAGGAACAGTGTATAAGACTCGTGGGGGTCCCCACGGGCCGAGGGTGGCGATGCCTCGCTTGGTTTTCCGAGATTTGTCTTGTAGAATTCTGACACCCCAGCGCTTTACAGGACCTTGAAAACCTTTTCCCTTGCTTATTGACACCACGTCTATGAATTGGCCTTCCTTGAAAACGTTGGTGATCGAAACAGTTTTTCCAAGCAAGCTTTTTGCGTATTCAAACTGCTCCTTGATGGAGCCTCCGTCAACCTTAATTTCCATAATGCCCGGCTTTTTCTTTGGAACGCCGGCAAGTTTTGGTTGGGTGGCGGCTAGGAGGCGAAACTCCACGATTTTGTCAAGACCGTCTTCCATCTTCTTTAAGCCTTCTTCGGTATTGAAGTGTTCAGGCAACACGAGGGCTCGGTTAAAATCCTTTGGAGGATCCTTCATCCAAGCTTCGGTGAAAGTTTGTAAGCCATACTGATTTTTTGTGTAGGCGCGAATGGCACAAAGTGTGATGGGGGGAACCTCTACAACTGTTGCGGAATGAACTGTCTCTTTACCTAAATTTGGGGAACCTGGTTTGTCTTCCACCATGAAAATGTGGGTCATTCCAGCCTTGTAGCCCATAAAACCAAGTAAAGCTGGACCTCCCTCCACTTTGGGCCAGAAGCGAATTCTGCCGGCAGCATGTGCGGCACGTCCTCTAGGTAAGTAGGCTAGCGAACCGTGTTTAGGGGCATGCTTCTTTCTGTGACCCATGCTGCGTTATCCTTCTTTTCTGTCTCTGTCTTAACTTGTCTTTGTTTCAATAAGAGCGTTGGGTTATAAACTTTACTTCAGACGCATGTTTAGTGATCTGTGAGAATGTGTTTAACCACGTGGGCGAAGCAGTATTCGAATACTGAGATAATACTTATATAGCTCATAGGCATATTTTTATTGCCAGTGTATTGTATCGTCCTAAACAATATGTACATGAGGGATTAGATGCAACTCAAACACGCTTGTTTAACTCTCCTAACTCTAACATTGATTTTGTCTTCAACATGCTTAATCATACCGACCACACTCGCCCAGCCGCCAGAAGAACCACCACCTGAAACACCTCCATGGAAGGAAGAAGGATTCAACGGCACGCTTATCCGTTGGGATAAACAACAGGAAATGTTTGGAGAGTCATGGAGTTGGGTGAATCAAGCATGGGAATTTGGACCCTATCCCACCTTTAAGATATACCTCCAAAACGGAACCGAAGTCACCGACACCAATTACATCCCGTTAGGAGAAAATTTCACAGTCGTAATAGATGTTAAGAAGACCATCTTCACTGGAAATATGACCCTCGGACGAGCTGGCCTCAACTGGCATACCGATATCCGTTCAGAAAACGGCACACAGATCGGCTCTGCCCACTGCAGGATGGTTTACGTTAACGAAATAAACACTCACTATTGGAACGAATCCGACACTTGGCACATTGAAAGCTTCCTTTTCAACTATACAGAGGGTTCAGCGCCACCCGGCGGAGAGGCTCCGCCTCCGCCAGAAGGGGAAAAGCCTCTTCCACCAGAAGAGTATAAGCAAATCAGCTTCTACAATTTTAACGAAGAACTGAGCACCGTAACAGAGACACATGAAAGGTGGATAATTGAAATAGTTGGCTATTTCGACCCCATTAAAACTCCCATCGGACCTTTCTGGGTTAATCTTGAAGTCACAGACTCTGGAGACAGTTGGATCGACTTCGGCTACGTAGCCTGGGCAGGCAAAACATCCCCTAACCGCATGGTTGCAGTAGGCAAGCCAGGTCTCATTTACGGTGGCTTCCGGGACACATGGGCATTTGAGAAACTCGACATGGAAAACAACACCATATATTCCGTGTCCAGAGGGGCACCGTGGAAAATGAGAATAACCGTTACTTCTTCTGAACTGGTTAACGCGACCGTTGGATTTGAACTTCCTTGGGATGTGAAAACCTACGTGAACGTGACTGGGTGGTACAGCAAGACAGTGACCGAATACGGTGGATGGATGTACAACGAAACTTCAGGCACCTACTATTGGAACAGTACAGTGCCAGTAACTCGAGTTAAGCAAGAATATGGACCACACCTCGAGGAACGTTGGACACACTTTGAACATGGTCATCAAATTAATGTCACTCGACAGTTCTGGGACCCTGAAACTGGTCAAGAGCGATCTGAGAATTTCACAGAATGGGTTCAAGACAGAATGTACTTTATCTACGACCATTCCACCCACAATTTCAGTGTTAAACAAGGGTATTCCTATAGATCCTACGATCCTAATCTTCACAGAGATTATGAGCACCTAGTTTTGAGCCCTCTTAATACTTCTGACCCAACTACGCGTTTCTACGAATTGTCCTTAAATAACTGCGCTTGGTACCAAGTCGCACCTGACAAACACGTAATCGAATTCGTAGGTTCTTTCTCCAACACGACCTATTTCACGAGAGATGAATACTGGATTCAAGAACCCATCGTTTACAATGCACGTGAACGCATATGGCCTGATTGGGAAACAATCTCTCCAAGCAACTTCCAGATTGCTGTTGATAGGCTAGTAGCCATCACCACGGTAATCGACAAAGACGGCCGTGAAGTGAAGGGTTGGATGTTCCAAACCGATCCAGGCGACTTCTTCATAATTCAGAGCAAGCTCCAAGGAGCGGGTGTAAAGTACAGCGACATTGATGGTGTTGGAGTGGTTTTCCGAACTGGTTCAGGGAACTGGGTATCGGAAAATGAAAGCTACTGGTCTGATGTCGAAATTCGATTGGTGAAGGATTTCACAACTGGCGAGTTAATTTCAACTACGTACAACCGGACGGGAAAGAATGCCTTCGTTTATGGTCCTCATAAGGGATGGGTACTCGTAAATGTAACGGATTGGCATCAGGAATACAATGCTACTACAGGCAAGTGGGAGTGGGTAGAAAGTCCACGTCTTATGTGGAATGAAACTATTGTAACTGATTGGCACTGGGAATACTTGAGCCTAAACCAAACAGAGTATGCGCTTAATCCTAATTCTACGAAGGCGTGGATCAACAGACAAGATCATTGGATTCCAGACGACGACCCAGCTTTCAAGATGCCCTCAAGTTACGCTGTTCTTAACTCTGCCAACATATCCCTGATAGAGGGCATCGTAACAGTGCACCTAAACGTCTCGTTCATGGAGAACGCTCCCCGTAGAAACTACTGGTGGGAAATGTGCTTCAAGAACATGACCTTCGGCAGAGACTGGAGCGAAGGTTGGGGCGAACACACAGTTCTCGAATGGCTCTCTGAATCGGTTTATTATGTGAATGGTACGGCAACTGGAGACCAACCGTGGTACGTGACAAGGCCTTCAACTCCCCTTTACACCATGTACAATGGTACGAAATACAAGTTGGAAGAAACTCCGTATATCACCATAGGCGATGAGGACCTACTCATAAAAGCTAGGACTCATTACGATTGGGGAAGACAAGAAGATGTTACAGAATACCTGTTCTGGGATAAATACGATCCTAAACTCGGAACACAACCAAGATACTACGAATTAATGAATGGCACAAAAATTTACGTGACAGAAGCCTATCAAGCCATAATCCGCACCCTCACGTTGAACACAACCGCCGCGTACAGAATCATTGATGCGGGTGGCATTGTGCCTGTGCCCAATGGAACAGTTTTCAACACGCTTATGGATCGTGCATGGGAAGACTGGTCACGGCAACGTTGGGACGAAAATCTTCAACGACAGGTCGTGCCATACTATTACGAACTTCTTGACGGAAGTCGCATCTACAAGGATGAGGGATTTGAAATTCAAACCTATAATTGGACAACCTACCGCTGGACCTTATCCAATCAAGTGTACAGCGAGAACCAAACTGCCCTGATAGTAAACTACCTTGGACACGGCGTAACCCTGAACCAAACCATAGTGGTTTTGCTTAGAGATTATGGTTCCTGGTGGCAACCCCTTCCAGATGGCACCGGATACTACCTTGTAATGGAAAATGGCACTATCATCACCCACAGAGACCCGTGGTCTGTTCCGAACGAGCAAAGAATTGTAACCATAAACGGTTTGAGCTACACAATCGATTGGCCTACTCAATACTATGAAGGTACGTATCAAGGCCAGACCTTGAAGATTAGAAGGGACTATGTGCACAACTTCTACTACACCGACCTAGGCGTCGAGGGAGGAGTTAAACACGAGTTGCCGTATCCAGGCGCCATGGCAATGTCCTGGTGGGAGCTAGAACGCCTCAGGTCAGAAGGTGGTAAACTGAGGACTTTCAAGTCAATAACACTTAACGGCACTAAATATACGGTATACCTAAGTGAGAACGGGAAAGGCTGTTACATACTGGTTAACGGACAGCCTCATTCGGTTACGATGCCCATGAAGGATGTTGGATACTTCTATGCTGAAATCAATGGAGAAGAGTATTGGGACATAGAACAAGGCGGGTGGATTCTACGCCTCGGCACCTATTCACAAAGATCAGGACAATTCACGCCCGTGGGGTCGCCCATGACGACCACAACCGGATACGAACCTCAGTCGCAAACGTGGAGTGAACACAATCGCTGGGGTTACGACCGTGAAAACTCAACCCTCTACATCGTAGCCCAAAATGGAACACGATACGACGTCTACTCTGGAATATACATCATGATTTGGAAAGTTCAAATCGGTGATGAATACTACTACACAATGGATGATCATGACAATTGGGAAATGGTGAATACAACTGAAACAGGCGAAACTGGTTACAGATCTTACATCACGACGCTGAACGGCACAAAAATCTACTTCGACTGGAACAAAAATCCTGCCAGTTGGGTCGAAGAATTTCACATTCCTGTTCCCGGAGCAAACTACACAAGATTGATTCCGTTCAGTTGGCAGCCGCGAAAAATTTTCGACACCATCTACATATACAATATAACAATTCCAGCCCTAACAGGGGATCCACAACACACTGGCGTCTTCTACGAAGATGGCACAGAAATTCCAGTTAATGCAACCTTTAAGGTCTTCGGTACACATTGGGGCCCGGGCACTCGCCATAATTATGGTTGGAACATGGGAGAATGGTCACCTCAAGGCGCTTTCATACCAAGCATAGAGGCTCCATGGAACACAAGCGTATTTGCAGAGTACTTTGTGGCCCTTAATGGAACTCGTGTCTATAGCCTAGACTTCGGCTGGAGAGGAGATCATTGGGAACAAATCAAAAAGTGGAACTACATCAATGATGACCCCATAGCTGGAAATAAAACCGCAAGCGTCGTTGAGGGCGGATATTGCATCTACCTGAACGGCACCATTAAAGTTGACGTGACAACACCGTATCCTCAGGGAGGAATGCCAGACCAGTATTTGATAATGAAGAACGGCACTTACCTAAACATACACTGGCTCTACGACATTGATTCATACGTTACTGAACTGAACGGTAAAACCTACTTCTTTGGGCAGGTGCTGACCTACTACAATGTAACCGATTCAGGTGACGTTTACAACATTGCTGATCCCTTCAACAATGATCCTTATCAAATCCTAACCCCAACAGATTACATAGTGCCCACCATAAACTCAGACCAAATGACCTGGCTTTGGATGAATGCCACTTCCGACACGGTGCTACATAACATGCAAGGATATTACCTCAGAAATGCCACCGACTCCACTCGCCTAGACCTAGAACTAGTCAGTAACTGGTGGAACTTGCCCGTGAGCGTCCGGAGAGACATGTTCAGAAATGTGTGGGGACTAGAAGATGCTTATCCAAGATACAATATCACAATCAACGGACAAGAATATTTCGTGCTTGATCCCAGCCCAGTTATGGGACGTTGGGACGGCGAACACACCATCGAATGGAACACATACAGATATCCTTCAACAATGGATGTTACCTTAGATGGAAAAACCTACACAATAGTTGTGCTTGAGGGCAACTACTGGAAATCCAATCTCCGTTGGAGACGCATCGAAACTATCACCTTAAGCGATGGAACAACTCTTGAAGTGGAAGAACAAAACTGGTGGAAGCCCTATTATGAGGTCCCAATAAACGGACAACCTACAGAAGTCAAGTTAGAAGAAATGAACATATACAAGAAACACATCATGTGGGGCGAAATCTACCGTTGGATGCTCACCGATCTACAGGTTCACAGCGTGCGATCAACAGGGGACATAATCGTCGGCACGCCAGAATGGGGAATGTGGGGAATCCGCGCCTTCGCTGTGGTTCCAGAAACAGGTGCCGTTGACCTAGACGGAGATCTGACCACTAGCGACGACCAATACTACGTGAGAAGACTACACTCCGGATCCGACGTATGGAACCGGACAGAAGACAGAATGTTTGTTGAAATCATCTGGGACCCCAACGCTTCAATGATAGCCGACGAAATTCACATAGGTGCTTGGATGGGAAAAGTACACACAAAATGGACATTCACATGGAACGAAACATACATCTGGTATTATGCATCCAACATGAGCGTCGTCAGCTCCGCTACAATGCAACAGATCAACGCCACTTTAGTAGATAGCAAAACTGGAATGCCTAACCCAGGCTACTGGGACATAGCTCGTATGGCTACAAACTCCACATGGGCTGACTTACTCGCTAAGGCTCAAAAAGAAGGATGGGACTGGATTAAAGACAACAAACACGAATGGGATTGGTTATGGTTTGGCACCCAACAAGATTACATGACCGCTTGGACTGACGTAAATGGTACTAGAACGGCTGGTATAGGACTACGCTACGAGTTTGCAGGTCTATCCCTATACAATAGCACGGAACAAACACACTTCTTTATGCCAGAAAACATAAGCGCCGTCAGTTTCGTATCACCAGGCGAAGCCTTCGGAAACATGAATGCCACAGGGCAAATGGTAGTTCCTTTGGACGCAATCATCACTTTCGGAGTTGCCTTCGAAAATGTGACAGGAACCCTCTTTCCATATAAAGAAGATAGATCCATGTGGGGATGGTGGGACGGGGTAGTTTACGGCGCGGACTTCGAAGAACCCAACTTCATGAATAAACCTACGAGGACAATGGTTGATGAAATGGCCTTTTCGGTTCACTTCAGAGCCAATGCCACAGAAGGCTCTGAGATAAACAATAGTGCATCTATGAAAATCGACCAGCACATAGGAGACTGGGAGATGGAACCCCACGTGATTGATGGCCGAAAACAAACCGTAAACAACGTGAGCGTCTACCTGAGGGGCAACGATGTGTTCCTTAACAGAAGCCTAGCCATTAACTACTACGTCACAGCCTTTACCAATATGGCATGGGATGTCCTAGATGAAAAGGGCCAACGCTTGGACAACAACAATGTTACGGAGTCTTCAAGGTTCGACGTGGCAGCAAGGTTGGCTAATGCAAACTTTGCCAGTGTGAAGCTGGGAAGCACCTATGACTGGCACAAACCAGTGGCTGTCAACGACACCACACGCACTTTCAACGTAACCAGCAAAACTACACCCCTAGGATCCTTCGAAGCCAGCTTCAAATCCGAAGCAGGAAAATCTTCAACAGGCTTCGAAATATCAGCCACGATGTACTTCCTAACCGTTGGATTCCCAAGGTGGGATGGATACGCAGTCTACAACGACCCAGAGGTTTCATTCTTCCTGAGTAAGGGATTTTTCGTGCAACCTGAGGCACCACCCGAACCAGAAGAACCAGAGCCAGAACAACCTGAACCAGAACCCGGACCCATGGAAGTAGGTGGACCACTTGGGATGCCATGGTGGCTCATAACAATGATAGGTGCTGTTGCAGCTGCGGCTGTAGTCGTCACCTTGATAGTGTTCCGTAAGAGGGCTAAATCGACCAGCCGAACGGGGAATAAAGGAGCCAACAGCGTTAACAAAGAAAAACCAGCTAACCTAACCTCCAATTTTTTCTTATATGTACGAAGCTGAACAGCATCCCGCTGCCATGTTATTTGTGTAAGCTTAAGCTTCCGCGTTTATCTTTCCAAATTCAATCAGGTTTAGTATGGCTAGAGAAGCGCATAATGCTTCTTCAGTTCTGACTGTTTCCGTTCCTTGATTTGGAATAGTATTAACCGTGAAATGCGCAACTTGGTTCAAATCAAGGTTTTCCCGCGCCAAAATTTCATAAAGCCCTTGGGCTGGTGCGCCAAAAGCCACCAATATTTTACGAGATTTTTCCCATCGTTCTGCTAACTTGTCAATAACTTTCATCAGAGGGGTTCCATGCCGGGAAGTTGCGATCACCAAGTCGAAGGGTTGGTTTTTCACTAGTCGCCCAAGTGGGAGGTCTGAAACCGTTACATGGTAACCCCAGTACCCTCTGATTTCATTGCGACTCGCTAAGGTAGCTTTGGGATGCTTTTCAAGTTTGGTGATTCTTACTGTGACCCGAGTGTTGAGGGAAAGTTCTGTGTTGGGAATCAGCACTGGGCGCTCCACACCTATGTCCACAAGTGATCCGGCTTCAGTTAAAGACAAAACCACTCCCTCTCGATGTTCCCCAACAACCAAATCCTTTATTCTGTCTGAAATGGGGTGATGGGGCGTACGCAAGGGGGGAAGAATACCCGCATAACGTAGCTCAGGCTTGATTTTGAACAACCGCTTCCGTAGGTACTGAGGCGTCTCCATGTAAGAGAGAATAGTAGCGATTAAGTTGGCATCTCGCTTTTGATCGGTGTTGGAGAGGTCGGGAAACACGATGATTTCGTTTACGCAAAAGATGGCTGCCGCCCTGCCTACCAAACCTATCTTCATGGTTTTTTCTCGAAGATGGGGAACATCTGAAACCAGAGAAGCGGGTATGGCTATGGAAAGTTCGTAATCACGCTTTTGCATATACCGTAAACTCCTTTACATCTACGGTTTAGAATAATTTATTACATAACTTTACAATCAAGCTTTCTACTAAAGCTTGTCAGAAAATTTGAGGTGGGATGATGATGGAAAAGGAGGATCGCTTAAGAGTAGACGTTTACGGTGCCAAGGAAAGGTCTATAGAGGAACTCGCTTGGTGCGCCTTCTGCCAAGAAGTGAAGCCCCTCTTTTGGAAAGACGGCAAGCTGTTCTGTTATGAAATGAAATTCTATCCGAAAAGGTCACGCTTAGTTGTGATTGAAAGTTGCATAGCAAGCATGCCAGTCTATAACAAAAGCCTTCGAGTTGAAGGGTCCGCTAATATACCGTCCGCAATGCTTCCAGTAGTGAAGGCCTCAGCCTTAGCCGAAAAAATTTTGGAGCAAGCCTTGAACTTGCTGGAAGAGCAAAAACCATCTAAAAGTAAAAGAACCCAGCCTAAACCTTAATGTCTCATTTGTAAAGTCCCCAAGACATCTGAAAATAAAGGAATGCGTCTACCTTGGAAAACGAATATGCCAACTATCGCTGGAAAATATTGGGTATGACATATGCATGTATGCTTTCCTTCGCGGTAGTCTTCCAATCTATTCCACCTCTGCTCGGTTGGATTATTGCAGAGCTCCACATTTCCGCTGCTCAGGCAGGCTTGCTTATGAGCTTATTTGCATTGCCCGGTATATTCATTGCAATTCTTGCAGGAGCAATTTCGGATCGCTTCGGCGTGAAAAAAGTAGCTTTGGCTTCGCTATTCCTTATGATAGTCGGAACCCTTGTTGTAGGAACAAGTAACAGTTTTCTTATTACTTGTGTAGGTAGAATAGTTTCCGGCGTTGGCGCCATAACCCTATCAATCGTGTCGCCGCAATTGCTTTCAAAATGGTTCCTAGGAAGGGAGTTGGGGATAAGTATGGGGGTCTTTAACACGGCCATGCCTCTTGGCACAATAATGAGCTTCAATGTTTTAAGCATCATTGGCGAAAGTTTTGGATGGCGGATTCCCATCTTCCTAACTACACTAATTAGCGCTTTTGCACTTTTGATATTTCTATGGTGGTTCAAAGAGCCCAGTCAGCAAGTTCATGTGACCAAGAGTCGCACGGCTGCCGGCCTTAAGGGGTTAGGTGCTTCTGTATGGTTAGTCGGTTTGGCTTGGATGTGGTTTAATGCGGCTTTCATTTCCTTCTTAACTTTCGCACCAAAATTTTTCGTGGACAAAGGTTATGAAAAAGGATTCGCTAGCTTTATGTCAAGCATAGTGATGATGGGTCCTCTCCTTATCAATCCATTGATAGGCTACATCCTGCATAAGTTTGGAAAAGAAGAGGTGTTTATAGGTACTGGAGGCGTAGCTTTAGCCATTCTTCTGGCATTTGTCCCTTCAACCACATTCGATTTTCTCGCGCTCATTTTGATTGCCGTCGTCTCGTCTCTTACGCCTCCACCTATCTTTTCCCTGCCATCTAAAGTAGTCAAGCCAGAAAACCTCGGCTTAGGCTTCGGAATCTTAAGTATGTGTTCGAATATAGGTGTGCTGGTCGGGCCCTACCTTGTGGGGTTGGCGAAGGATTTGACGAATGAATATTTTTTCAGCTTTTACTTCATGGCGTTCTTCGCTGTCCTAGAGACACTTACCATCATGCTTTTCCACTTTTTGAAAACAAGATCGCCTCCAAAGCGTTAAGTTTGGCCTGATCAAGGATGATTTAGACTGATTTCAACCTCTGTTTTTAAAAGTTTCAAGATGGCATAGATGCTATAGCTAAAAGGGAGCGGGAAATGCGTATGGTTGCTATTTTGGACCAATCGGAAAAGGTCAAGAGAATTGACAAGAGCGACATGCTCAGTCATTTAACGAAAACTCCAGATTATTGTCGAGACGCTGTAAACAGGGCTAAGCAAGTCAAAGTTCCGGAAAAAGTGAAGCCTAAGAACATTGTAATCGCAGGCATGGGAGGCTCCGCCATAGGAGGAGAAATCCTTCAAGACTGGCTACGAGATAAGCTTCCAGTTCCTATAGAAGTCTGCAAAGACTATATTCTCCCAGCCTACGCAAACAAAGACACTTTGTTCTTTGCAAATAGTTACTCGGGAAACACGGAAGAAACCTTGAGCGCCTTCCTTGATGCTGTCCGCAGAAAATGCGTGGCTATAACCATAACTTCAGGAGGGCACCTCCAATCGTTTTCCAAGGAACTTCATGTGCCCCACCTAACCATACCCAGTCAATTGCCTTCTCGTGTCGCGGTCCCATACCTCTTCTTTCCCCTTCCTGTCCTCATGAAAAAAATGGGACTCCTTCCGAACATAGAGGAATACCTCCAAGAAGCGATACATGTTATCAAAAAGGTGGGCGATGAAAACTCTCATAAAGTCCCGACAGAAGACAACCCGGCAAAGAAGCTGGCACTAGAGCTGGTGGAAACTACACCCATAATCTATGGATTTAGGCAATACCAATCCATAGCTCATCGACTGAAAACCCAGTTCAACGAAAACAGCAAGGTTCCCAGCAAATACGACATCTTTCCGGAACTTAACCACAACGAAACAGTGGGATGGGAAGCCCCTGAAGCCCTCACCAAAAACTATTCCATCCTACTCATCCGCGACCCAGATGAGACCCCCGAAATCAAACACAGAATTGAAGTCACCAAGTCTTTGGTGCTTCACAAAGCCAAGAAGGTTCTGAAAATCCATGCGAGGGGAGAGGGAAAACTGGCGAAAATGTTCTCCGTTCTGCGTATAGGAGACTTCGTAAGTGTTTATTTGGCTATTCTACAAGGCGTAGACCCCACACCAGTGAAAATCATCGATGAAGTGAAGCGAGAGTTGGGAAAGAAATTCAACATGGTAGAAAAATTGAAGGCAGAATTAACAGCATTAAGATGAGAGAAGGTCAATGCGATAAGATTATCGTTTCACTTTTCCGCGAATGAAATCTTCAAACATTTCCTCAGCCTTTTCTAGCGACATCGCCTGCGGTGGACGTTTAAAGGCGTAGGCTGAAACGCTTAAGAGAGGACCAGCGATTCCTCGATCTAGGGCGATTTTAACCGCCCGTATAACATCGAACATGATGGAGCCAGCGTTGGGAGCGTCAACAGAGTTAAGCCTCAGGTCTAGTTGCATGGGCACTCCTCCGAAGTAGAAGCCTTGAATCCAGAAGTAGCTGTCTCGCCGATTTTCTAAGAAATCAACGTAGTCTGTGGATCCCGCTACCACAGAAGCCTTGTAGGGTAGCGCTGTTTCCACAGATTTTGTTTTCACGATTCTTTTAACTTCCCTTGTCCTCTCAAGGGTGTCGAGAGATTCTGTTCCTCCACCAACATCGAGTTGATAGGTTTCAGAAACCCTGACACCATAATCGACTAAAGTTTTTAGGAGAACTTTGTGAAGAATTGTGGCGCCCACCTGGTCTGTTAGGTCGTCGCCAGCTATCGGCAACCCAGATTTTTCAAAACGTTTAGCCCAAGCGGCGTCACTGGCTATGAAGGCTGGCGTGGCGTTGATAAAGGCACATCCAGCTTTAAGGGCTTCTTCAGCATACCACCCAGAAGCCTTTGTAGCTCCACTGGGAAGGAGGTTAACAACCATCTCCGCATCGCTTTCCCTAAGCTTCTGAGCCACATCTACGTCTGGAGAACCATGGATTTTCACCACATTTTTCAGAAGCTGCCCCACGCCGTCTAGAACTGGGCCTTTCAAAACAGGGACATCCAAGCGGGGGACACTGGCGAATTTTAGGGTGTTGTTGGGTGGTGAGAAGATGGCTTCAGATAAGTCTTTTCCAACCTTTCTAGCTTCGATGTCGAAGGCGGAAACGAATTCAATGTCTCGGGGATGATAGCCACCGAGAATGAGGCGTCTTAGCCCCACAGCATCTGCCTCTTTCTCTATGTTTTTATAATGATAAACTCCTTGAACCAGCGCCGACGCGCAGTTTCCCACACCGACCAATGCAACTTTGATTCTAGACATAGCTTCGTCTCCTCTTTCACAGTCAAGCAACAAGATTATAATAAGTTAACGCATTAACTGCCTTTGATAAATGATGACTCTGTCTGCCGCAGAAATTTTGAAAGCAAGAAAGAATATGGAAGGAGTAGTTTACCGCACGCCCCTAACCCACTCCAAAAAGCTTAGCGAGATAAGCGGCGCAGAAGTATACTTGAAATTAGAAAACCTACAGAAAACCGGGTCCTTCAAGCTCCGAGGAGCCTGCAACAAAATTAGCTCCTTGACGCCGGAAGAACGCAGTAAAGGAGTTATCACAGCCTCAGCTGGAAACCATGCTCTAGCCGTAGCTCTTGTAGCTAAAATGATGGATCTAAAGGCTGTTGTTGTCGTGCCTGAGAATGCTCCTAAAATAAAGGTGGAGCAATGTAGAGCGTTTGGGGCAGAGGTGATACTTAAAGGAGCCAACTACGACGAATCCGTGATCTACTGTAAGAAGATGGTTTCAAAGACTGGGGCAACCTACATTCCATCCTTCGAAGATTACAAGGTCATAGCTGGCCAAGGAACCATCGGCTGCGAAATCTTGGAAGAAGTGCCTGACACAAACGTGATTCTAGTTCCTGTTGGAGGAGGAAGTTTAATCTCTGGAATAGCTCTTTGGGCCAAAACCGTTAACCCGAACATAAGGGTTGTGGGGGTTCAGTCAACAGCCGCCTACACCATGCATGAATGCTTTAAGGCTAAGAAAATTGTTGAGGTTCCTGTTCTGCCCACCATAGCCGATGGACTCGCCGGAGGAATCTCCCAAATGACCCTAGACCTTGCCTTAAAATACGTTGATGGGATAGTTTTGGCAAAGGAGGAAGAATTGAAGAAAGCAATTCTTTGGGTTCTCAAGAATGAGCGTCAAGTTGTGGAGGGAGCTGGAGTAGTGGGACCCGCAGCCATCTTGCAGAGAAAAATTCGGTTTAATTCCGCTGACAAGGTTGTTGTAGCGATCTCTGGCGGCAACATTGACATGGAGCTTTTAAATTTGCCAGAATGAACAATTACTGTTAAAGTTGGTGAGGGGAGGTTTAAGAATGAGCGAGAAAGCTTGGTTAGATGTTTCGGTTTTCCAATGCCCACGATGCGGACGATGCTACGTGGACGCCTCATGGTACGTTGTTGAATTAGAGTCAGACATCGAATGTGGAAGCTGCCATGAAGTTTTCAACACTAAAAAACATGTGACAGATCGCCTAATGCTTGAATTCACGATTAATGAGAAAGGAAAGGTTCTAGAATCTGAAATAACTGAACATATTCCCCTTGGCGGCTAATGGGAAAAATGTCAAACGACCTCGTATTTCAACGGTTTTCCTTCTTGATCAACTACTGCTAGGTTCTTTTCTGACTGATATGGATAAGCGGTTATGACCATTATTCTGCCATAAAACTTGTTCAAGTCTGTGATGGAAGGATGCAGAGCACCTGAGGGATGGGAATGGGCCACTCCCACGATGGAAAAATCTATTGGAAGCGTGTGTAAGGGAAAAGTGGAAAAGGTGTTTCCGTGGGTTGCAAAAGGAGGTATCAGCGTATCGTTGACCAAGATTCTGTGTTTGTCAACTTTTCCTTTCAAAAGAAGTATAGCTTCTTTGGGATGAAGCATCTGTGCATAACTCAAAACGCTGTCTACAACCGCCCGCTCAATCAAAACTGCCTTATCCAAATTTGAGACCAACTAAAAGTTCCTTGCGTCATACGTCTTATTATTTATTTTTTATTTCCGGTCTATGTGGTATAGAATGGTAATAGGTTTTAACGGGCTCACCCACAGAAACAACGTTTGCTTTATTATTGAGTAATACCTTAAGTCTGTAAAAGTCCTATTGAATGTGGAGCGGAAAAGTCGTGAAATCCAAAGACAAGTTTGAGATCATCAACGAATTGGCAAAACGTCGAGGTTTCTTCTGGCCTTCCTACGAGATATATGGCGGCGTTGGAGGTTTCATAACCTTCGGCCCCTTAGGCTCCATACTGAAAAGAAGAATAGAAGACAAATTCCGAAATTTCTACATTAGACCACTCGGCATCCTTGAAATCGAATCGTCCGTGATTACGCCCGGAAAAGTGTTTGAAGCCTCCGGCCACGTAGATCATTTTAAGGAACCCATAGTTGAATGCCTCCAATGCAAACGAAAGTTCCGAGCTGACCACCTGCTTCAAGAGTTTGCAAAGATGAGCGATACAGAAACCGAGAAACTAACTCTTCAAGAGTTGATGAACGAAATCAAAAAACGAAACGTCCACTGCCCAGAATGTGGCGGAGACTTCGGTAAAACCGAACAATTCATGACCATGTTCACCACCACAATTGGCCCCTATTCCGAAGCCATCGGTTACGGGCGTCCCGAGGCAGCTCAAGGAATCTTCGTGGAATTCAAGCGCATCTACGAAAGTGCCCGAGAAAAGCTTCCCTTCGGTGTTGTTCAAATTGGCCACGCCCTGAGAAACGAGATTTCGCCTAGGCAAGGTCCCATAAGGCTGAGGGAATTCACTATAATAGACATCGAGTTCTTTCTGGACCCCGAGGATCCCCATTGCCCATTACTGAAAGAGGTGCAAAACGACACGTTGAGGTTAATAATAGCGGAAAACAAGTTGAAAGGTATAAAGGAGCCCATAGAAGTCACAGTTAAACAAGCCTTAAGCAAAGGATACATAAAGGCGGAGTGGCAAGCCTTTTTCATGGCTTTAGCCAAACGATTTCTCATGGAACTGGGAGTGCCAGAAAACAAACAGCGTTTCACTGAAAAACTAGAGTGGGAAAGAGCCCATTATTCTATGCAAGGCTTTGATCAAGAGATATACGTAGAACGATGGGGATGGGTGGAGGTTTCAGGCCACAACTACCGGACAGACTACGATTTAAGTCGCCACATGCAGTTCAGCGGGGTAGACATGAAAGTCTTCAAGGAGGCAGAAAAGGAGGGAAGGAGATTTATTCCCCACGTGGTTGAGCCCAGTTTCGGATCAGATCGATTGGTTTACATCGCCCTAGAGTACGCCTACAAAACCAAAGAGAACCGAACTCTATTAAGGCTGTCAAGAGAACTTGCACCCATACAAGTTGGCCTTTTCCCTCTAGTAAGCAAGGATGGCTTACCCGAAAAAGCAAGGGAAGTTTACCAGACGCTGGTCAGAGAAGGCTTCACGGTGGAATGGGATGAGTCAGGGTCCATTGGAAGACGGTATGCACGAGCTGACGAGGTGGGCACTCCATTAGGAGTAACTATCGACTACCAAACCCTAGAAGATGACACGGTGACTGTACGTGACCGCGACACTTGGGGGCAGGTTAGAAGCAAAATTGAGGAGCTTCCGGAGCTGCTCCACGCCTACTTCCGCCATAAGATAGACTTTGAAGATTTGGGACAACCAATTAAGCGTTAAAAGTTAATTCTAACTATAACCCGAGCTTCTTTCTTTCGCTACCTTTTTTAAGACTTTGCCCTATTCTATGGTAGGTGAAAACAAAGACTTTCGTGGGGCGAAGACGATGGTATTTCCAGTAGAGACCGAAGAACGAGTGAAAAGGAGAGCCCTCAGCGTTTGTCAGGATCATCTAAGGAGGGTGCTAGATATCTCCCGCAAAATTCCCCAGATGATAGATTGCTTCGTGAAGGGAGACAAAAACTTAGCCAAAGAATTGTTCGCTAATATCCGAAAATCAGAGGAAGATGTAGACATTGCAAGACGCACAGTTTCACGAGAACTCGCTGAAATAGGAGCCATCTTAATGAGCCGAGAAGACTTTCTCCGCTTCACCAACCTGACAAGCGAGATAGCAGACTTTTGTGAAGGCATAGCCTTTCGACTGCTAGAAATCATGGAAAGAGGATGGAAAGTGCCCGCAGACATAAAGGAAGGTCTCATAAAACTTTCGGATGCTGTATTTGAAACCGTTTCCAAACTCCGAGAAACTGCTATGACATTGAATTATGGTGCGTCTAAAGCTCTAGAAAAAGCCAGAGAGGTCGAGGCAGCAGAACGAATAGTGGATGATCTTTATCGAGAACTGGAAGTGAAGATCGTTAACAGCAACATGGATATTCCCCCGATGCTTCTCCTGAGGGATGTGATTCAGATTCTGGAGGACATGGCCGACAAGGCTGAAGATGCCGCGGATACTGCTCGCATATTGGCGTTCACCGTTTAAAGTGAACTAGATGTCTGAGAAAATCAAGACAGAGTTTATAGAAAACTTTCTGGTTGTATGGGAACCTGAAAAAGGATCTGAGCTTTACAAGCTTGGATTTTACGGAAAACCCGTAGGGATTCCCAAGCCTAAGGTTATGGACTTCAATGTCCCCCTCATCCTAGACCTCATGGAAGGCCTCTACCTCGCGGAGAAAGGAATCATCACAGTTTATGAGGGCCCGAAAAGGAATAAGGTCAGTTTTGCAAAACTGCGAAAAAGAGCTAGAAAGTTGTATGAGGAGTTCGACCTAAGGTATGCTGTTTATAGAGATCTACGTGATCAAGGACTCATTGTCACGCCGGGTATAAAGTATGGATGCGACTTTGCTGTGTATAAGCATGGTCCGGGCGTTGAACATGCACCATACATGGTTTCTGTGAAGAAGACGAAGGACGAGGTAACGGCAACGGAGATTGTGAAGACTGGGAGACTCGCCACAACAGTGAGAAAAAGATTCATAATAGCCATACCCGACTTAGAGGCAGAAAGAATACGCTACCTTATTTTCAAGTGGTTTAAGGCATAGCCATTAATGTATAGCAGTTAAAAAAGCAAAATGGCAAATTTCACGTTAATAGTGTAAACCAGTAGCTTCTCTACGTGACTAGTATCTAGGGTTCAAGTGATAGTGTCCTAAATTTCTAAGATTGAAAAATCAAAGAGCTGAAGCTTGCTTCCATCTTCTATTAAAATTCTCAATTAGAGCTTCTACGATGTTCTTACTACTCTCTTTATTTAGAACTATGACAAAGGATTCTTTACTCCCTAAGTCCTTCAAACTGTGACCCAAAATGACTAACGAGTTTTCCGAAATAACATATCGGTCATGAATATCTGTATGTGGGTAATTTCTAAATTCAACCGTCGGGCATTCCGATTTAAAGTCTTGGAGTTCGCGCAAAAATCTATTTTTTTCTTTTTCGCTAAGATTTTCTACTCGAGTTAAAAACTCAATGGTTTTATTTTTAACATCTCTTAAAATATCTAATGTTCTTTCACCACAGTAGGGGTCTACAATTTTCAATTTTCCTTTAAGGTCTTCTAAAATGCCTCTTGACAACATCTTTTTTGTGCTGTATTTCTTACCGGGTTCAAAGTAAAATGCTTCAACTGATCCCCTTCTTATTAAAGAGAGCAGATGATCCTTTCCTGGCTTCATTATTTCAAAATACACTTCTCCATTCTCACGGTAACTGTGAATCTTTCCTTTAGCTGGCGAAAAGGAGTTGTTAATTGACTTAGCATCAATACTGATCTCTTTAACATCGCGTATGACCAAAGCAATTTGTTCGGAAGTCAGTTTCTTGATTCCAAGTTTATCTTTAGCTATCCATAGAACCCATAACCCCATTTCAAGTGGATTACTGTAATTATAAAAATCTGGAAAATCAGATGTGACTATTTCTTTAAATTTTTTTATAATACCCTCTTCCAAACTTATCACTATCCTTTGAAATCATTTTCAACAAATTTCTCGCCTGAACTGGTCAAAACATATGCTTTAAGTCCATCTTTTTCCTTTTCTGCTTCCATCATATGGCCCTTAGCGATATTCTTCTGAATTTTATCTGGGACATTTGCAGGCACTTTCTCCCTAGCATCCCTAAATCCTTTCTCCAAGTCTTTTGCATTAAAAGAAGTAGAGTCCTCATATTTTTCAAGATAATAACCGATGGCTAGAGCCTTTTGTATATCGTTTTTTGGTTTTTTCTGTAGGATGAACTCTTTGATAGATATTTTCTTTTTGGGCATCTTAGGTTTCGTTTCAGGGAAAAATTTTTCTAGTCTTGAAATTCTTGCTTCATGTTTTTCTAATGTTTCTTTTATCTTCTTGAATTCATCATTTTTCGTCATTTTTCCACCTTAGCTTATTTTCTTCAGTTTCTTCTCTGTTGCTTTCAACAGAGGTTCAACAAGATGAATTGGCACATAGTGAACCACTTGCTTCTCTTCCTTTGTCTGTTTGATGCCTGGTTTTTTCCTCAAGTCCATTAGCCATGGTAGTAGAGAGCCTTCGGGAATCCCTAATTCCGTCATAAATTCTTTATTACTTACGCAGTCGGAGGGAGATAGCCCAGCTTCTTTAGCGTATAACTTGCCAATTAGGTATAATAGAAGCCGATCTTTACCACTTAATTTGTCCTTAACGAGAATATCGACTTTGCCGTCTCTCGTTATTCTAATGAATTGCTTTGCTAGATCAAAGTTCTTCTCAAGTACGCCCGCATATTCAACGGTCATTTCTGTGATTATTCTTTGTTTTAGACTTTCCTTGTCGGTCATTTTATCACCTAATGACTATAATCTTTATAATAGATATAATAATTGAGCCCTTTTAAGCTTAATGGTCTCAGGAATTACACGCTTCTTTATAGTAAAGGTACGAGTGTTTAACGACCTGAGAGATATTGGTCAAGTTTATCCATTGCCAGGGAAATGTTCTCTAGAGAATTAGCGTAAGAAAACCGGATGTACCCTTCTGCGTTGCGTCCAAAATCGATTCCGGGCGTAACCCCGACACCTGTCTTTTCCAGTAGTTCAAAGGCAAACTTCAGTGAATTATCTGTAAATTTCTTGGCGTTTGCAAGGACATAGAACGCTCCTGTGGGTTCAACAGCTACACCAAATCCGATTTTCCTGAGGCGCCTAATTATTAGCTTCCTCCGCGTGTTAAAAATTTCAACCATACGTTTAACATCGGGACCGGCTTCCTTGATCGCGGCGATGCCAGCCCACTGGCTTACGGTGTTGGCGGCGATAAAGAAATTCTGCATCAACTTTTGCAATAGGCGAACATACTTTTTCGGGGCGATGACATATCCGAGGCGCCATCCTGTCATGGCGAACTGTTTGGAGAAGCCGCTTGCGACGAAGGCGTTGTTCGTAAATTCTAGTATGGAATGCTCCTTCCCCTCATACACGAGACCATGGTATATTTCGTCTGAAACCACCGTGGGACCGAGTTTAGCGATTTCGCCTATGGTGTGAGTGGCTAATACGTGTCCTGTGGGATTCGCTGGCGAGTTAATCATGATAGCCTTAGTCTTAGAACTAATCTTTTCGTTTATTTTCTCGGCGTTAAACTGGAATCCGTCGTCTTCGTTGACCTTTACAAATACAGGAGTACAGCCTAGGAATCTGATCATGTTTGGGTAACAGGCGTAGTGAGGATCAGACATTATCACCTCGTCTCCTGTTTCAAGCAAAACTGAAAAGGTGATCATCAAGGCTGGTGAAGAACCATCCGTTACTATGACTTGGTCAGGAGAAATGGAAATGCCATATTTCTCCAGATAATGTTCAGCAATGGCTTCTCGTAGCTCCAAGAGACCAACGCTTGCGGTGTAACGGGTCTTTTCTTCTCTTATCGCCTTTTCTGCAGCCTTTTTGATGCAGTCTGGTGTGGGGAAATCGGGTTCGCCGACTTCGAGGTGAATTATCGAGCGCCCCTGACGCTCGAGTTCTTGCGCCCGCTCAAACACTTCCATGGCATAGAAAGGCGGCATTTCCATAACGATCTTGCGCATTCCAATCTTCCTCGTTATAACTTACTTTTGCTTCATTCCCTAGCCTTCATAGCCATTAATAAGATTTAGGCTCGCGTTATCCATCGCAAACGCCAAAACAAGTAAAGGGATGTAAATAAATATTTAGGATTGCACGGCAAAAGTAAGGGTGAAAGATGATGGCTATGACTTTTACGCCTATCCAGAACATCTTGGACGGTGGTTTTGAAGGTAAACAGGTAGATATCAGAGGGTGGGTTTACCGGAAAAGAGAAAGTAAAGATGTCATTTTCGTTATACTGCGTGACGCTACGGGTGTCATACAATGCACTGCTAAAAGGGACAGTCCATCTTGGGCTGACGCAGAAAAGGTGACAATCGAGTCCTCCGCCACATTAACTGGAACCGTAAGAAAGGATGAACGAGCCCCGGGAGGCTTTGAAGTATCTACGAATCAATTGAAAATAGTGGGGCTGGCTGAACCATTTCCAATAACAAAAGACCAAAGCGAAGAATTTCTGCGTGACGTTCGGCATTTATGGCTTCGAAGTCAAAGAATGAACAACATCATGAAGATAAGAAGTGAAGCGCTGAAACTTATACACGAATTTTTCGGAAAAAGAAGTTTCATTGAAGTTTCGCCACCCATGTTTATATCCAGCGCTGTGGAAGGCGGAGCCACACTTTTTGGCGTGAAGTACTTTGATAGAGATCTTTATCTAACCCAAAGTGCTCAACTGCACCTTGAAGCCTTAATCAGCACGCTAGAGAAGGTTTATTGTATAGCTCCTTCCTTCAGAGCTGAGAAGAGTAGGACGATAAGGCATCTTACAGAGTATTGGCACGTAGAAGCAGAACAAGCCTTCGCAACAATGGACGACCTAATGCGCTTAGAAGAAGACCTTGTAAGTTACGTGTGCCAAAAAGTTGCGAAACAATGCGAGAAGGAACTTAACAACCTAAAAGTGGATGCCAAAAAATTGGCTGAGGTGAAACCGCCCTTCGGTAGAATCACCTACGGCGAAGCCATAGAAAGACTCCATAAAAAGAGGTTCAAAATCAAAGGGGGAGAAGATTTCGGATTTGACGAAGAAAGGGCTTTAGCGAAGGAGTTTGGGGAAAAGCCTGTTTTCGTTTATGCCTATCCCAAGGAGATAAAGGCTTTTTACTGCAAAATGTACAAGGAGAACCCGAAACTTGTTATGTCTGTGGATTTGATCGTGCCAAAGATTGGGGAGCTTGCCACTGGCGGGTCAAGAATTGATGATAAAGAGGAGTTAATTGCACGTCTCAGAGAATTTGGCTTGAAAGAAGAGGATTATGACTGGTACATTGATTTGAGAAAATATGGAACTACCCCCCATGTGGGTTTTGGGTTAGGAGTAGAGCGGCTCCTAGCTTGGATGCTTGATCTGGAAAACGTGATGGACACTATTCCTTTCCCACGCACAATCAGAAGATTTCACCCTTAAATTTCACTATAATATTTATTAAGGGCGGGCTCGGCGGCGTAAACATGAGAAAACTAACCAAGGGGAAGAGAAAGGCTAAGATTGTCGGTGAGGTGAAAAAGCCGAAGTTATCTTGGAAGGATAACCTTTGGATACTTCAACTTCTCGATGACCCTAGTCTTGCGGCGGATTTGAATTATAGTGCAGATTCTCTGGCTACGAAGGCTTGGGGAAAAAGCCTCTGCGTGGTTTGTAAGGGCGGCAAGTTCTTGTGTGGCAAGACTAGGTGTCCCTTGGTTGTTAGGTTGAAATCTTATTTTAGGACGGTTCCTCTTCTTCGGGACACGGATTTGGATGGTGCTTCTCCGCCAGGCGTTTTTGTGGGTAGGATTGGCTATCCTTATGTTTATGCAGGTCCTTTGGTTCCTCCGGTTCACGAGGACACAAGCCTCTACGATCTGCCCGAGCTATGGTTTGGAAAATCCATCGACGAGATTGTGGGTTTCAGGTCTCTGCTTGTTAGGGGGAAGCACAGGGTTCATGTGAAGAAGTTTGAAGAGGCTGGGAAAATTATGGACCGAACCCGTGAGTTGGCTTTGTCTGTTGGCCCCGTGGATGTTGAGTTGATTTTGAAGAGCAAGCCAAGTGGACGCTTGGTTTTGGATGATGAGGTTCAGCCTTTTGGGCCTTCTGCTGTTGTTAGAGAGATGAGGGTTTCAGCTTCGCGGTGGGATCATCAAATTGAAAAGGCTTACTTTGACAGTGACTTGAGGGCTGCTGAAGCTGTCACCAACCTTTACGATAAGGGTGTATTGGTCACTAAGATTCAGCGGGCCTTTAGTGTTGGCACTTTTGGGCTTAAGGATAGGAGGCGTTTGGTTCCTACTCGCTGGAGCATTACGGCGGTTGACAGCATTGTTTCGAAGGATATGATGGAGAAGATTAAGACTTTTCCTGAGATTGATGAGTATCGTGTTTACGAGTCTAGGTATTTGGACAACAGATTTGAGATTTTGATGATGCCTGGGGCTTGGAGTTACGAGGCTATGGAGGCTTGGTATCCGGGCACGGTTTGGAATCCGAGTGGTAGGCATGTGGTTATGTTTTCTGATTGGGAGGGCTTTGATGGGCGCACTACTTATGCCGCTATTGGGGGTTGTTATTATGCTGCTCGTTTGGCTGTTGGAGAATTGCTTGTGAATGAGAAGAGGCAGGCTGTGGTGGTTGTTTTGAGGGAGGCGCATCCGGGTTATATTATGCCTGTTGGGGTTTGGCAGGTTAGGGAGAATGTTAGGAATGCTGTTAGGCAGAAGCCGCTTGAATATAACACGTTGGAGGAGGCTTTATCTCGCGTTGCTGGTCAGTTTCAGATTCCGTTGGAACGGTGGGTAGAGAGGAGTAAGCTGCTGAGGGATGCGCTTTTTCAGAGGAAGATTACGAAGTATTTTAGGGGGTAGGATTTTTTCTAGAGTTTTCTACTATCGGTTTGGTTATTATTGATGGGATTGAAATAACCATTAAAATGTTCTTGAACTCTATTTGCATTGTTGGTGCTGAGATACGGGAAGCAGAAACGAATTTAGCGTGGCTGCGAAGATTCTGCGGGTGGCTGCTAAGGGGTCGAAGGAAGAAGAGATTCTGGAGCAGTGTAAGTTGGATTCTAAGGTTTTGGAGAATTATTTGTCTGCTTTGGCGGAATTGAGGTTGCTCATGGTGGAAGACAAAGGCGAAGTTTTCTATCGGACAACTGAGGAGGGGTTGGAGTTTCTGCGGGTTTATTATCGTTTCAGATGGCTTTTGTGGGGTAGGGACAGGGATTTCTTGGTGATGCGTCTTTTGGGGCAGTTGAGGAAGAAGTTACATCCTTTTTATGTGAGTTAGGCTGTTGGTTATTTTCTTTTTGTTTCAACTATGCCGGCTAGGAAGCCGATTATGCCGATTACTAGGAGGAGGTTGAAGATGACTCTCCATTGTGGGTTTTTTTGGAACCATTCTTCTATGGGGAAGGCTATGGCTATGACTAGCCATCCTATGTAGGCGGCTATGAGAATGGATATGGCGATGGTTATGTATTTGGCTATTTTGTTCATTCTTTGTCTATTTTGAATGTTTAGTTTTGGTGGGAAGTAAAGGTTATGCAGTCTTGGTTAGCATTTGAAATTCGTATTGGTTAGTATTGATTTTGTCATATTGTTTGGTTTGAAATAACGAATATAGTTGCTCGGCACGTCTTTTTCATGTTGGCGAACCGTTGATGACAGAGAAGAGAAGCGAGTTTGATGTGATTGCTGACATTCTGCGAGTGGCGGCTTTGGGTTCTAAGGAATCTGAGCTTATGACTGGCTGCGATTTGACTCATGAGGTTTTGGAGAAGTATATGCCTGCTATGGTGGTTTTGAAGTTGGTTAGTGTGGAGAAGGAGAGTGAAAATTTTTATCGAACCACCAGTAGGGGACTGGAGTTTCTCCGTTTCTATCATGGTTTAAGATGGCTTCTATGGGGCAAAGACTTCGACTTCTTGCTGATTAACATTTTAACTAAACTGAAAAAAGATGGACATCCATATTATGTAAGATAACGATTAGAGATTTTGAAAAAAGGAACGGAATAAGCTGAGAGTAAAATTGGAGCAAAACACTCATAGATTCGTTTGATTTAAGTTTGTTTAAGTCTCATTCCGTGTATGCGCGTTGAGGAAGACATTTTAATGTTGATTTGCGGGCTTTGATAAATTTACCTCGCTTTGATGCTGCAGATAATACGCCTTTTTTCGAATTATTGCTATTACTAATGTTATGATTATTAAAATTAGCAGAAGAGTGCTCGATGGAAACTCGGGTATAAGGGGTAATTTTTGAACAACCTCATCGAATGTTAGCCCTGAAATATCCTTTGCTTGGAGGTTAAGTGTTCCGTTAGCGAAAATATCTACTAAAACGAAGTGATATACGCTCAAAGAATAGGCGGTCCACCAATTCGATCCAGAAGGATATAGGGGCGCTCCCCAACCGCCGGAAACTATGTACATTGTTCCCTCAGAGTAAGAGTCCTGGGAAGAAGTTTTAGATGCTGTATAGTTAATTGGCTTTGAACGTTCATAATTATGGTCATGCCCAGCAAAGACTATATCAACGCGGTATTTGTCAAACAGAGGACACCAATACTCTTGGCCTTCAGTCCAAGAATCGTGACTGCTAGAAGAGAACAGTGGGCGATGAAATAAGACGAACTTCCAAGTATAGTTTTCATGGGATGCTAGGTCATTCTCTAGCCAAGCAAGCTGGTCGCCGCGGGGATCAGCTTCACTGTTTAGAACAGTTATATGCACGTAGTTTCCCCAATTGAGGGAGTACCATTGTTCCTTAGCTGGCAGACCGAACTGTTCATAATAATTAGTAGCGTTCTCTTCGTGATTCCCTAGGCATGGCACTATTGGTATAGTCAGATTGTTGTTTCCAATCCAATACAAATGTAAACTTTCGAAAAAACTGTCCCATTCGGTCTGATCGTAGCCAGAAGTCACCAGGTCTCCACTTAATAGCACAAAGTTTGGGTTAAACTGGCTCATTGCTCTGGATACACTGTCACGTTGTGACCAGTTAGTTCTGCAGTCTCCGCCGACTACAAATCTTAGGTGGGAAGGCTGGGTTGGAGCTGTTCGGAAGCTTCGTTCTTCGCTATACCCACCCTTTTCTCCTCCGCAAACGAAATAATAGGTTGAATTCGGTTTCAACTCTGTCAGTTCCACGTCATGTATGTAGCCTGAGGCTCCTGCATATGTATGGCATGTTCCTGTGTTATTATATCCATAAAGTGAAGCATTTCCATTCCGTGAAACGTTGTCATAAGCGACTACGTCTCCGGAGTCAGAGTAACTTGTTTGCCAGATCACGGTTATCGTGCTTGACATGTCACTTTGTTGCCAAGTTAAATGTATGTGAATGGGCAAGTCTGACGTTTCAATAACACTTCTGTTGCAGAATGAAAAAGGAACTAATGAAAGTACCGTTAGTATCAAGCCAATTGTTAAGTAAAAGACTTTCCGTCGGATCATATTAATTCCCTAAATAATTATTTGCCTTGACAGTTTAAGGAATTTCGGAAACAAATGTTATGGTCCTAGGTGTCCTATGCTAGTTTGGGCTATCACTGTTTTCAGTCCAGTTTCCACAAGCCTTTCCCTAGTCTTCCTCATCTCAGCCACAGACGGCCTCTTCATAATAACCCTACAAAAAGTAGGAAAATAGTCTAAGAGACAAACCTGAACCTCAGAATTTATACTTGCTATTTTTTCCTTTTCGCTTCGAAGTATTCACATCTTCCAATATTCTCGTCAATGCGCATGCGTAATGTACGAAATTTGGAGCAGCGGTAAACGTATTCATTCCATACTTGAATGTAGTATCCCTCTAATTTGGCGCAGTCCTTACATTTCACCATTTTCCAGATTCCCTCCCATAATTCTACAGCAAACATAGAAAGAAGCCAATTACCTCTCCTCAAAAAACTCAGCAAGCTTACGAGTTTCAGACCTACGCAAAACCTCCATACACTTCTTCGGATCCAAAGCCTTAAACTCCAGTCCCAATGTGGCTAAAAGCCTCTGAACACCCCTAGCCAAACGAGGAGCCACAAGAACACCCCTAACCTCCCGACTCGCCACAGTCTTCACATAATCAACATACTTCGCCAACTGCAAAGCCGCATCCCGACCAGCCGTCCTCCGCTTAAGCTCCACCACAACAAGCTTCCCATTCCTGTCAATACCATAAACGTCCACAAACCCAGGCTCAACCTTCTTCTCATAAGTAATAGGCTTCAAATCCGCCTCCAAAATCGACGGCTCCAACAAAATAGCCTTCTGCATATCCTCTTCGCTGGCGTAGAGAGAAAACTCTCCTCTATCAACCAAACTCATAGCTGAAACAAAGTAAACACGATCAAAAGAAATCCTAACAGACTCAGGAGACTTCCGCCGAATAGCCCGCACCTGCAAAACATCCCCAACCACACGAGTTTGAAACAAACACCCAGCAGGTTGCCAATTCACAGGCTCATACCCAACCGGACGATGAACCAAAACCGAACCATCCTCCTTAACCACAACAACACGCTCACCCGGCTCCAGCCTAGAACTAGCTCTCCCCCGATAATCAACCCAACAATTACCCACAACAACCACAACCTTCCGCTCCGAAACAGCCTCCCCAATAAACTCCGCCGCCTCTTCAACAGCCGGATTCTCCAAAACAACAACAGCCTTTCGACCAGACACCCAAACCGCCAACAATCTTTAGAAGAACAAACACAGATAAAACTTCTGAGAAACATGCAAGAATGGAAAATGCCATATGCAAAAATTAAAGAAAATACTTAAAAGACCCTTTCCAAATCTATAACCGTGAGGAACAAAAATGCCAACCCACGGATCCTTAGCAAAAGCGGGAAAAGTCAGATCACAGACTCCAAAAATCGAAGCTACCCCAAAAAAAAGCCGAATCCCCAGACTACGGTGCCGACGAAACTACGAAAAACGCATAATCCTCCAGCGAAAAGCTGGGCAAAACTGGGGCGACGTTAGAGGACATGGACGTAGATTCTAGTTTACATTTAATTTTGCAGGCTCAGCAGTTAGTTTTTACGAAAACATGTTGAGTAGGGATGTAGATTTATCTAAAAGCTCCCACGCATACCTATAGATGATTCCTAATGAGTGAAGAGGCCTACAGAGAAATTATCCAACGCTTAATGAAAATTTCCAACCCAACAAAAGACGACATCAACCTCATCAAAGTGAAGGTTGCTGGAAAATATTCCCTAGAAAAGGTTCCTTCTAACTCTGAATTGATACGCCATCTCAAACCAGATGAAAAGGATGAACTGCTTCCCATCCTACAAAGAAAAATCGTCCGCACAATTTCTGGAGTAACCATAGTTGCTGTAATGACAAAGCCTTGGCCTTGCCCCCAAAAAAATCCGTGCGCATACTGTCCCGGCGGTCCTCCATACGGAGTTCCTCAAAGCTATACTGGTCATGAACCAGCCGCCATGAGGGGCCTACAAAGCGGCTTCGACCCATATGAGCAGGTTAGAAACCGTATCGAACAGCTTAAAGCCATCGGCCACACGGTTGACAAAGTGGAACTCGTCATAATGGGCGGAACCTTTCCAAGCATGCCCCTAGACTATCAAGAGCGTTTTGTTAAAGAGTGCCTAGACGCCATTGCCAAAAAGAAGACCTTAACTTTAGAGGAGGCCAAAAAACTCGCAGAGACAAGTCAAACTCGTAACGTCGGAATTACGGTGGAAACAAGGCCAGACTGGGCTAAAGAAAAGCACATTGATCAAATGTTGTTTATGGGCGTAACCCGGGTGGAACTGGGCGTTCAAAACGTGTACGACGACATTTATGAGCTGGTTGAAAGAGGTCACAAGGTTCAGGACGTCGTTGAAGCCACGTGCATATTGAAGGATGCTGGGTTAAAGGTGGCTTATCATCTTATGCCGGGTTTACCGGGCTCCAGTTTCGAAAGAGACTTAAAAGGTTTTCATAGAATATTTACGGATTCTGGGTTCAAGCCGGACATGATTAAGATATATCCTTGCCTTGTTTTGAAGGGAACAAAGGCTTATGAATGGTGGAGGAGAGGAGAATACCAGCCTTATACCACGGAAGAGGCATCTCAACTTATTTTAGAGGTTAAGAAGATGGTTCCTCCATGGATTCGAATTATGAGGGTTCAGAGGGACATTCCAGCCTATCTTATAGAGGCGGGAGTGAATAGAAGTAACCTTCGACAGCTGGTTTTGCGAAGGCTTAAGGAGGAAGGGGTGCGGTGTCGATGTATAAGGTGTCGTGAGGTTGGACATCGATGGTTAAGGGATAAGGTAAGGCCCGATCCAGACAGCATCGAAGTAAGAATCATCAGGGAGAAGGCGTCTGAGGGGGAAGAGGTTTTCATTTCAGCTGAAGACTCGGTCAATGATGTCCTAGTTGGTTATCTCAGGTTGCGTATTCCTTCATGGAAGGCTCATAGACCTGAAATCGTTTCTGAAACTGCATCGATAGTGCGTGAACTGCATGTTTATGGTCCATTAGTTCCTGTTGGGAAACATTTGGTTAAGGCTTGGCAACACAAGGGATATGGAGGTATCCTTCTATCTGAGGCTGAGCGAATATCTCTGGAAGATTATGATCGGAGGAAGGTTGTTGTTACAAGCGCCCTTGGAACAAAACAATACTACAAGCGGTTTGGTTACGATTATGACGGACCTTACGTTTCTAAACCCTTAATTGGATAGTTTTCTACTTCTATGACTGCTAGTAGTGTTGTCATCATGAATGGTGGCAGAATCATGTTTTTGTTATTTTCCGCTCTTTACGGGTCGCTTAAGCATCGAACCAACATAGAGCCCGATGAAACCTAACGCAAGCACAATAACCACGTTCCAGAATATCTGAGAAGTTAGCGTCAGCCCCTCCACAATGTACCACTCTAACGTTGACAATGTAGCCGTAGGGTTTGCCTCTAGATATGTTTCCTTAACCCATGGAGTCCAGTCCGCAAGGGCTGCAGCGTTTATTGAGACGAGGAACATCACAAGAACTGCGGATAAAACTATTATTTTGGTGATTGCACCCATTCTAGCTTCCCAGATCTTTGCAGCGAAGATGTAGCCAACGATCAAGGCACTAAGTAAAATGGACACTAACTCACTAACATTAAGTCCCCAAAATAAACCTAAAGCTGGAACCAATGCAATTTCTAAGGGAAACAAGATCAAGATAAAGATCACAAACGACGATGCCACAGCGGTCACGACATCACCAAACTTCAACCTATCACCTCCTTTATAAATGAAAATAAGCAGTTGTTACGTGTCTGCTACTTCATTATTTATGACTTGTGAGAGGCCGGACCCCTACAATTAGTCAACCAGTTTTACTCTTTAGTTGGGTTCGTGGGGTTCTATTCTTACTTTTATTTCTGTTATCTCGTCGAATTCTTGCTTCACCTGTTTTTCTATCTGTGTTGCTATCTGATCGGCTTCTCTCACCGACATGCCGCCGTCAACCACAACGTGCATGTCACCCATTAAGTAGGGTCCCAGCTTTCTCATGCGGATGCTGTGCACTTCCTTGACATGCTTAACACTTTTGGCTATGTTTTCGATGTCTGACAGAATCTCTGTGCACTGGCAGGCGTCCATCAAAACCAAAGAAGACTCCTTTATTATAGAATAGGCAACGGTGAAGACGAAGAAGGCAATTATTATTCCAGCAATAGAATCTGTCTGCGCGATGTTGAAGTATTTGCTGAAAGCTATGCCAAGGAAGGCTGTTAGGGATGTGAGCACATCCTTAACCGAGTTAAAGGCATCTGCTTTGAGAGCTGAGGAGGCGTATTTTTCTGCGGCACGGGTCTTATAGATGAAAAGAACTAGGGCTATTGCGGTTGCTAAGAGTGCCACTACCATAGCTATTTCTGCGTTCACTATCTCTGTTGGGTAAAGAAACTCTTGATAAGACTCATAGAGGATTACTCCGCCCAGAATAGCCATGAAAAAGGCGGCGACAACACTGCTGAAGGTTTCAACTCTGTAGTAACCAAAGTGGAATTTGCCGTCTGGCGCCTTTCTCGCCAAGCGTAAACCAATCCAGACGATGAGAGAAACCGCCCCATCGGCGAAGGATTGGACACCGTCGGCGATTAGAGCAACGCTTAAGGAGAATATTCCCACAAGCACTTCCACTATGCCCACTAGCACAGAGACTACAAAAGATTTTTCTGCAACTTTTCCGCCCTTGACGAGTTCGGTTGACTGCAACCCTTTTAGTCCCGTCCTAAACGTCGCTTTAGATATTAATTGTACGAATCCTATTTCAATTGTGCACCCAGTTTTCTAATAGTTCGTCCTTCTTGGTAGACCTCCCAGTTTTTTCTTTAAATCCTCCAACATTAAGCTCACTAAGCGCGGTCAAACTGTTAGTTGGATAATTCGGTGCAAAACAGGAAATTCATATAACCGAGTGAACGCTAAGCTGAGTAGCGTGGTTTTATGAATCTTTGGCGAAGAATTCCAACCGGAGATAAAATCCCCGATTTAGTCAATGTAGTCGTTGAGGTCATAAGTGGGTCAAGGGATAAGTATGAATACAGCTTGGATTGGGATGCTTTTGTGTTAGATCGAGTGCTCCATTCTTCAGTTGTCTTCCCAGTAGAATACGGGTTTATCCCCCAAACATGGTTTGACGATAACGATCCCTTAGACATCATGATCTTAACCTACGAACCAACAGAAGTTGGTTGCATAATCAAGGCGAGACCAATCGGCGTATTGATCATGGAAGATGAAGAGGGAGAAGACCCAAAAATATTGTCTGTTCCTGTTAAAGACCCTAGGTTCGATGGATTTCATGACATTACAGATGTTCATCCTCATAAACTAAGGGAAATCCAAGAATTCTTTGAAGTTTACAAGAGGCTGGAACCCCATAAGTGGGTTAAATTCAAAGCGTGGAAAAACGCTCAAGAAGCCAAGAAAATCATCAACTATTCAATCGATCTATATAAAAAGAAGTTTTCTTCAGAATAGAAGAAGGGAGAAAAATAAACATAGTTTCAATTCTAAACAAGTCTGAGGCGATTTAATTTGAGTGAAGAATTTCCAGGTTACAAAGGAGAAGCATTAAAATTTTTGAAAAAGGTGGGAGCAGAAATCGGTGACATTATTCGTGTCACAAAAGATGGCGAAACCTACGAGGGCATTCTTATTCCTCGATCTGAATATGGCGACAAAAAACACATTATAATAAAACTGAAAAGCGGCTACAATGTTGGCATTCGTGTTGATCCCACAACTCAAGTCAAAAAGGTTGGGGTGGGAGTTAAACCAACATTTAGCCCGCCGCCTCTTCCAAAACAAAAGCAGGGTTTGCCCAAAGTAGCCATCGTAAGCACTGGGGGCACCATAGCCAGCCGAGTGGACTATAGAACAGGAGGAGTGCGACCAGCCCTTTCCGCCAGCGACCTCTACAGCGTCGTCCCAGAACTTTCAGAAATCGCCATAGTAGACACACAGATTCTCTTCAGCCTATACAGCGAAAACATCACCGCCAAGCATTGGTCAGAAACAGCGAAGAATGTAGCCAAACACATCGAGAAAGGCGCAGCTGGAGTTGTGGTCGCCCATGGAACCGATACCCTAGGATATACCGCCGCAGCCTTAAGCTTCGCACTCCAAGATTTACCAGTGCCAGTAATAATGGTGGCTTCCCAAAGGTCAGCGGATCGTCCCAGTTCAGACGCCGCAACTAATTTGATAGGAGCGGTTAAGGCTGCGGCAAGCGCCCCCTTTGCAGAAGTAGTCGTCGCCATGCATGAAACAGTTTCAGACAAATCTATCACGTTTCACAGAGGAACAAAAGTGAGAAAATGTCACACGAGCCGTCGAGACACTTTCAGGTCCATAAACGCTTCGCCTCTTGCTAAGATGGAAAACGACCAAATCACTATCTTAGTTGAAGATTACAGAAAACGGAATCCTTCACGAAAACTAGTCCTAAAACCAAACTTCGACGAAAAAGTGGCCCTCGTCAAGTTTCATCCAAGCCTAAATCCAGAGGTCATTGAGTGGTACGTTAACAAGGGTTATAGGGGCATTATTCTTGAAGGAACAGGTTTGGGTCACGTGGGAAACTACTGTTTTTCGGCTATTCAGAAGGCTATTGAAAATGATGTGGTTGTTGCCATGACTTCCCAGTGCATCTGGGGACGCCTAGGAATGAACGTTTACGATCAGGGTCGAGACCTCCTAGCCATGAGGGTTCTCCCCCTCGAAGACATGTTGCCTGAAACAGCCCTCGTTAAACTCATGTGGATTTTCGGTCAAACAACCAACATGGAAGAAGCTAAGGGGCTTCTCACAGAAAACATAGCCCATGAAATATCGCCAAGAACCCTTCATGAATGAAAAGTATAGGCTGAGGAAAATGGCATGAGCATCGACTATTCAAAAATCGGCTTGAAGGCAGGCCTTGAAGTACATCAACAACTAGATACAGCAGCGAAACTTTTCTGTTTCTGCAAACCTCAACTTTTCAAGGAAGAACCCGAAATCACATTTCTCAGAAGATTAAGGCCAACCCAAAGCGAACTTGGTCAAATCGATCCAGCGGCTTTATTCGAGTTTCAGAAGGGAGTAAAGATTCTGTACGAGGCCAATAGAGGAACAGCGTGCCTTGTGGAAATGGATGAGGAACCGCCCCACGACCTCAATCGAGAGGCTGTGGAAATCGCCCTCATCGCCGCCCTCATGATGGGAGCCAAGCCCGTAGATGAGATTCATGTTATGCGCAAAACCGTCATAGACGGATCAAACACAACGGGGTTCCAACGAACATGCGTCGTAGCCTTGAATGGAGAAATCGACATTAAAGGGAAGGAGGTGCCCATTCAACACGTAAGCCTTGAAGAAGACGCCGCCAGAAAGATGGGAGAAGAGGGCCAACTCATTCGATATCGCATTGACCGTCTAGGAATTCCTCTCATCGAGGTCACGACAGCCCCAGTTATTTATTCTCCTCAGGAGGCGGAGGAAACAGCTCTAGCCATTGGACGAATCTTGAGGGCTACTCGTAAGGTTAGGCGGGGCTTGGGAACGATTCGTCAGGACCTAAACATTTCCATTCGAGACGGCGCTTTGATAGAAATAAAGGGTGTTCAAGAATTAGAGTTGGTTTCTCGAGTTATTGAAAACGAGGTTCAGCGTCAACTTAACCTTCTAAAAATAAGGGATGAACTAAAGGAGCGGGAAGTGAAAGAAAAAGACATCAAAGAAGAGTTTGTTGACGTCACATCTGTCTTTAAACAAACAAAATGCAAAGTTCTTGTGAAAGCCCTTGAACAAAACAAACTCGTGCTAGCAGTCAAACTACCCAAATTTGCTGGGCTTCTAAAAAGGGAGCTTGCCCTTGGCATGCGACTCGGAGCCGAGATGGCTGACATTGCACGTTTCTGGGGAAGGGTTGAAGGCATCTTTCACACAGATGAAATGCCAGCCTACGGCATAACCGTTGACGAAGTGAATCAACTTGGGCGGATTATGAAAAAGGAAACCATAGACGCCGTAGTGTTTGTTGCAGATACCCTAGAAAACGCAACTGACGCCTTGAAAGCCGTAACCCAAAGGGCAAAAGAAACCGTGAAAGGTGTTCCAGAAGAAACCCGTGCAGCGAATCCAGATGGAACCACCAGATACATGCGACCGAGACCTGGAGCTGCTCGCATGTATCCTGAAACCGACGTTCCGCCAATCCAACTGAGCAAAGAATACATTGAAAAATTGCAGAATCGGCTTCCTGAATTGCCTGAACAAAAAATGAAGCTTCTAATGAAGGAATATGAACTTAATCGGAAGCTCGCCAAGCAGGTTTTGGATTCTGAATACGCTGACCTCTTTGAGGTTATAGCCAAAGAAATCGAGGTTTCACCCACTGTTATAGCGGTTACGTTGACTGAAACCTTGAAGGCGTTGAAGCGTGAAGGAATAAATGTTGAGGCTGTCACCGACGGCCAGTTTAGGGAGATGTTTAGTTTTATAGGCTCTGGAAAAGCCACCAAAGAAGCTATACCTGAAATTATAACATGGCTTTCAAAACATGAAGGAGCAACAGCGAAAGACGCTATTGAAAGCCTGGGACTAGCGATGATTTCTCAGAAGGAGCTTGAGAAGCTGATAATGGATTTGATAAAGCAAAACAAGAGCCTCATAGAGGAACGGGGAAAGGGCGCCTTTGGACCCCTCATGGGTGTGATTATGAAGGAGGTTAGAGGACGAGTGAAAGCAGAATTGGTCAGCGAGATTCTGAAGAAGCGTTTAGAGGAGTTTGTTACATGAAGGTTTTGCTCTATAAACGTGCCTAGGAAGAAAATAATGGACATTAATATTGTCATGCGAACAATAATTCCTATCATTCTTCTAATTGGACTTGGTTTCTTTTCAAGAAGAATAGGAATTTTAAAATCTGGCGATGAACGGGTCCTTAGCGCCTACGTATATTATTTTGCTTTGCCAGCTCTATTTTTTGTCAACATGATTGAAACAGAGTTCATCGAAGAAACTCTCAAATTTATGTTTGCTGGGATCATCCCCGTCTTTGTCGTGCTGACAATTTACACCTTTCTTTACCTCATATTTGGATTCTCGAAGAATACCCTCTATCTGCTTATTCTCAGCACAGTTTTTGGTAGCCTAGCCTTTTTCGGCATACCCTTCATAACGTTTGCCTTTCCAACAAGACAAGGGGAACATCTGGCAACTCTATCCGCAGCTTCTATATCTATTGTAAGCGTTCCAATTTCTATCACAGTCCTTGAATTGTATAAACTTGAAGAATCTACGATATGGAAAGGGTTGAAACATGTTGGCAAAAGGCTTTCAAAAAACCCGCTGGTTATATCAATTTTGTCTGGTATTCTGTTATCCATTGTTGGAATGGAAATTCCCCTGCCTATATCAACTTCTTTGCATATGTTGGGAGGCACCACTTCTACGGTGGCTATCTTTATGCTTGGAGTTTTTCTCTATGGAAGAAAGTATACGAATGTGGCTGAAGCTTTTGAATTGAGTCTGCTAAGAATAATACTCTTACCCATAATAGCTCTTTTAACCACAATGCTATTTAACTTGCCCACCCTGGAAAGGGCAGTATTGGTACTTATGCACGGTATGCCTGTTGCCCTTTCTACGATAGTTCTCAGCGAACGTTATGATTTTTACAAGGAGACAGTTGCCTCTTTAATTTTAGTTTCCTCCATTGGAGCGGGAATATATCTAAATCTATGGCTTTTGCTGTTAGGGTTCTAATCTTTGGGGATACATACAACCTCAACATTATTTTCAGGACAAAACACGGGACGCTGGAAGGTTTTTTGCGGCGCAAAGCAGTTTTGGAAAAATTATTGATTTCAACATTCTGCTGTTATTAGGATCCAAATATAGCCTACGCTGCAAGAGATGCCAGCCATCTGTGTGCTTTTTTGTGGAAACAGTTATATTAAAAATTGGAACAACAAGGTCAAGTAGGATGTGAAATGGTTCCAAATCTGATTTCAACTCCCATCCTATTCATCCTCCTAAGCCTTGCCTTATGCGCCTTCATAATCCTCCTTTTCTTACCGTCCCTCCTAGAACTAAAAAGACCCAAAGATCCGGGACCACGCAAGATTGCTGAAGACGAAACCCAAAAAGACGATTAAACTTGTCTTACGTTTTATCTTCCGCTTGCTGTTTTTTGAAAAGCTGGTAAACTTGTCCAGAACAGAAGGAGAGCACTCTGAAGAAATCAATTAATGGGTAGATGATAGCTCCTGTATATCGTTTATTTTCCAACGCTCTATAAGCGTAGGTCGCCATCAGGATGAGTAAAGGCATGAGTGTAAATACAAACAGCAGTAGGGGGGAAATGATCGATCTTGCTGTGAGAGTCAGAAACGTCAGTGAACCAACTATTAGTAGCCAGGTTATGAAGCCTGTTAAGCTTAGAAAAGACCATTTAGAGAATACATCTTTCATTCTTTTCCTTTTAAGCAAAACTCCGCTTCCTCTGCCATACATAAAATTTTGTTTCAAAAATTCCTTAAGGGTTGACCTGTGTTTGTGCCAGACAAAAACGTTGGGGTCCAGAACCATCTTGTAACCAGCCCTACAAACTCTTTCAGTGAACTCAACTTCATCGAAGCTGTAGTGAATGGTTTCATCAAAACATCCAACCTCTTCGACTACCTTCCGTCTAAAAGCCATGTTGCATCCTGCTGGATGACGCAGAAACGGCTTTACCATATTTAGTTCTTCTCGCTTTTTGAAAGATGGCATCAAAGGAACTATGCTGTTGTCAGCGTATTGAGAAACGAAGTCGCCATTAAAGCCCTTTGCGCTTCCTCCTACACAGCTGACCTGTGGGTCTTTAAAGTTCTCAACGATTTCTGTGATCCAGTTGCTAGGTACTACACAGTCACAATCAGTGAAGGCGATAATTTCGCCATTGCTGTTCCTTATTCCAGTGTTTCTTGCGGCGTTTAGTCCGTTTTTTCTTTCAACCACAAGCTTTACGGAAAATTTTTTGACTATTTCCCTAGTTCTGTCTGTTGAATTTCCGTCAACCACGATCACTTCTACTTTCTTTCTGTCATAGTCTAGTCTCTCGAGAGACTCTAATAACGGCTCTATAGTTGGTTCCCCATTTCGCACAGGAACTATGATGGTGACTGAGGGCTGCGACGTGGAGCTTTCCATTGTAACCCTTCTAATAGCCTCTCTCACACGCCGTAGGAGTCAGACTCTAAACAATTTATTGTTTACGCAAAAAAGGCTTTAAGTTAGCCTAATCAACAATGTTTAGGAACCTAGAAATGGATGGGAATCGACTTAAACTTCAGGGTTCCATGACTGGTGGTAAGCGTGTCTGAGAGGGGCGAAGGTTGTCCATCAGTTTCAATTATAATTGTGAACTTTAACGGAAAAGAACTTTTGAAACAATGTTTAACATCTCTTTTAGCCACCAATTATCCCAACTTTGAAATCATCGTTGTGGATAACGCTTCAACCGACGGAAGCGTTGAGTCGATAAAGAAGTTGTTCGGTTCATGTCCCCACATAAAAATTGTTGAAAATCGTGAGAATTCGGGACATGCTGAAGGTTGCAATATTGGGGCGCAAGTAGCTAAAGGAAGATACATTGTTTTTTTGGATAGCGATACAGAAATGAAGGCTGAAAATTGGCTTTGGGAGCTAGTTAAAGTCATGGAAAGCGATGAGTCTATCGGTTTGGCGCAGGCAAAAGTGGTGTTGGCAGAAGACAAGCGTCGGTTAGACTACGTTTGTATGGCTATCGACGCTTTGGGAACATGGGCTGCAACCTATGGCTTGAAAGAAGACAAACTTAAGGAGAACTTTGAAATTTTGGCTGCTTCGTCGGGTTGTTGCATAGTTAGGAAAGGGGTTTTCAACGAGGTTGAAGGCTTTGACTCAGATTACTTCATCTATGATGATGATACCGACCTTTCCCTGCGAGCAAGACTGCTAGGATACAAGATACTCCTTGTTCCATCCGCCATCATAATCCATCGCGGTAGTGTGCTAAGGGGAATAAACCAGAAAACCGTTTATCACTCTGCTAAAAACAGGATGTACACTATGCTTAAAAACTACGAGCTTAGAAACCTTTGGTGGAGACTCTTTGTTTTGAGCTTTCTCACGTCTATTGTTTCGGTTGGTTTTCTTTTTTTGAAGAAATTCAATGAAGCTAAAGCGGCTATGATGGGTCTACTAAGTTCGGTAACAGGTTTTAGAAAAATATGGATGAAGAGACTGTCAATGCAGTCTAAGAGGCGCGTAAGAGACGTTGAACTCATGAAAAAAGGGTTCATAAGAAATGATGCCCGATTCACATTGCAGGATTTCAGGTTAAAATTAAAGCTCATGTCAGTGGAGCAAAGGTGATACGAGTACAGAACACCTTCTTCAAAACATGGTTGACTTTTGAAAGGTTTAAATTAGCAGAAACAAATCGCTTGGATGGTGGAGGTCGGGGGAAGTGCCTAAGAAAATTGGATTTACTCTCATTTTGATATTAGGTGTGTGTGCCACATTTTTTGCCTTTACTGCTGATGTAGGAAAAGCTGACGATCTTGGCGAAGTGGAGTTGTTTGATTCAAGGAAGCTTTATGTTCATGGTTACATGGTGTATAGATACAACTGCAACATGTCTTCTGACAGTGTCGAGTTTTCTATGCCTCTCTGGGCGAACAACTACTGGTCTGACGTACGTCTTTTAAAAACAGAACCGACTGCTTTGGGGAGCAGTTATGCAAAATACAACGTGACCAGCGGGGAACATGATCTACCTGCAAACAAGGATGAACATGATGCGATTTATGCTGTGAACTTTAAGTTTACCGATGTTAAACCTTATCAGGAAATTAAAACGGAGGTTTGGTTCCAGCTTTCTATATCTAAAGTTGATATGTCGGGAATATTGCGTGAGCACGTGGGAAACATTTCTGTCGCTGAAGCGGAAGTTGACTCAAAATACACGGAGGAGCAGTATTACTGGGATTACAGCAACTCATCGGTTCAGGAAGTAATTAGAGAAATCAACCAAACGATTGAGGGGTCTAGAAACGTTTACGACATAGTTTACGCAACCATAAACTGGTTCTCCATCAACATGGTTTACATGGAACACGAGGATTACCCCACCCAAAGGATAAGGGCCAGCCAAATACTGAATGAAACAGTCACGGTTGACGGCAACGTAACCAAGCGATATGGCGTTTGCAGACACTTCTCAGACGCCTTCACTGCCATTATGCGAGGTTTTGGGGTTCCCACAAACCTGTTCAACGGACTGGTTTTCTATGACATGGGTGGAGATGTTGGCGTCGTCTTTAGCGGTGGTCACGCGTGGTGTGAAGTATACATGCCCAACATAGGTTGGGTTCCAGTAGAAGTAACCATCTCAGACAGGTACCTTCGAGACATTATTCGGGTGGGGTTAATTTCTGAGTATTACTATCTGCCCATATACAAGGAATTTGCTCATCCTACGCCCAAAGAACTTGAAGAGCCAGAGGAAAAGGAGCCTTATGAGTATCTCATCGGCGCCTACTGGGGTTGGGGCGTAGGGGAGGTTCCCCCTACAGGAACACTTGAAAGCTTACTATATGCCATAACGTCAACACCCATCATTGACTGGATTCTAGTGGTAGTCGTCATAGTTCTAATAATCGATCGCATCCTGATGAGAAGAAAAATTAAATCTTTAACCTCAAAGGCGATGCCGCCACCTCCACCACCTACCTAGCAGTGAATCCTCAAGTTTCAGTGGCAGATACGTTGAGTGGAACAAGAGTATCATCCTTCAAGAAGGGAACAATCTGGAAAACATTTAATCGACAGCAAAACTCCACATCCTCCTCAAACCCTTGACTTATGAGATATCGCGCATGGCACCCAGACTGAATAACCCTCTCTAACGACTTCCGTGCTTGCTGAAAGGCTAACAACGCCGCCGAAACAGCATCTGAATGTTCAACCTTATCTACTGGAAAACTTTCAGCTATGGCTCCAACACAGATAAAATCTTCTAAAGAAAAGCGTCCATTCGTTCCCGCTGATATAAGGGAAATTCCAGTTCCCTCCCGCTCAGCAATTTTTAAAGCTGCCTTAGCAGTAGCTTCAGCGTTTAAAAAGGCTCCAGTGAACGCATACTTTGCTTTTTTAGATGAAATTATGGCTTTTGTGCCGCTTGTAGTAGTCAAAATTATATGCCTTCCCTCCACCTTTTGAGGAGAAAATTCAAGGGGAGAGTTTCCTAAATCGAATCCTTTCGGTTTGATTCCCCTTCTTTCACCAGCCAGCATAAACTCAGGATGCTCCTTATGGAGTGCACGTGCTTCTTTCACGGTTTTTGTTGGAATCACTTCCACAGCGGCGTTCGCTAAGGCCGTAACGATTGTGGAGGAGCATCTTAAAACATCTATGACAATTATTACGTCTCCTCTTTGAACAGCCTTGGCAATATCCCTTGATGTGAATCCTAAGTTTGTTGGAACATTCAAGATAACCTCCCTTCCTTCAATTACTCTCTACAGAAGATAAAACACCTTAATTCCTTTAAAGCGCTTGAGATATACAAAAAGGCAAGGAATGGAACATGAGTTTCTCACTAGGTAAAGTGCCAACAGAAGTTTTGGAAAAAATAGTGTTCAAACACTTGGGAACAAAAAGAAACGACGTAGTTCTTGGTCCTTCAATCGGCGAAGACGCAGCTATAGTTAAAGTTGGAGAAGAGGTTCTCGCAATCTCAGCAGACCCCATAACCGGAGCAGAAGAATGGTTAGGATGGTTAGCCGTAAACGTAAGCGCAAACGATGTTGCAACCCGCGGGGTTCAACCACGCTGGTTCACTTCCTGCATCCTTCTACCAAACGGTTCGAAAGAGGAGCTTATCGAGAAAATTTGTAGTCAGATGGACAAAGCTGCACGCCAATTGAATGTAGCCATCATAGGGGGACATTGCGAAATTACGCCGGGCTTAGAACACCCAATCGTGACTGGCTGCTCGGTAGGTGTTGCCGAAGACGGAAAATACGTGACTTCCAGCGGGGCAAAAATAGGAAACAAAATCATCATGACTAAGGGAACGGGAATAGAAGGAACAGCCATACTAGCTTCAGACAGAAGACAAGAACTCCTTAAAGTGTTTGATGAAGGCTTCGTCAAAAAAGCTGAAAAATTCTTCGAAAAAATCAGCGTAGTTAACGACGCCATCACCGCTTTCAAAACAGGCGGAGTCTCAGCGATGCATGACCCTACAGAGGGAGGAGTGGCAGGAGGGTTACACGAACTAGCTGACGCCGCAAAAGTTGGCTTCCAAGTTTACGAAGAAAAAATTCTGATTCCAGAAGAAACAAGAAAAATATGTGCCCATTTTGAAATAGACCCCCTTCAACTCATCAGCTCCGGATCGCTTCTCATAGTAGCTGAGGAAGAAAAAACAGAAGAAATCGTGAGTAGGCTGTTGCGAAATGGTGTTCACGCGTCAATAATTGGTGAAGTAGTAGAAGTTGGCTTTGGGAGGATTTTGGTCACAAGAACGGGAGAAAAAACTGAATTAGTTAGACCAGTCAGTGATCATCTTTGGGCAGCGCTTGCTAAACCACTTAAGAGGAAAAAGAAGTAGCTTATTTTGTTTTGCGTCTTAACTTCTTAGTGATGGAATGGAGCGCCATACGGTTTTCACGATAGGCATAGCTATTATCAAACCTATAAGAGCTTGACCAATATTAAATGGGACTTCAACGATGGCAATTATTTCCCATTCGGGTACGATACGTGGAAGTATCAACGTTTCGTATAGGTAGTATCCAATTACCATTTCGATGCCTCCGCATATGATGGAAACGATTTGCCAGTTGACCATTGATTTACGGCTTATGCCGAAATAAGCAATGGAGATTCCCAGTAACGTTGCAACAACTACCCAGAATAATTTCTCGGTCACGAAGTTTCCGAAGATACCGATGTAGTAGGTAAGCCCTAAATAACATATGGTTGCTCCCAAACTCACACTGAGGAATATGCTAAACAATTCCCACTTCGTGGAGGTTGCGACTCTTGGACGAACTTTGTGTCCAAGATAACCTACGATTAAACCTTCAACCCCCTTGATCACTAAGGTTCCTGGTGCATACCAGGGAGCTCCAAGAAGGATGTCGGCGAGTGAGGATCCAAGCCCACCTGCTATCCCACCTATGAGGGGGCCAAATAGAAGGGCGGTCACGTAAACCATGGAATCTCCTACGTTAAAGAACCCGTGAGTTGCTGGAATATCTATCTTAAGAATGACCGTTGTTACACAAACGACCGCGGTAAACATAGCAAGAATGGATAAATCTTTTAAACCGAACTGCATTTCCCCTTAGACCTCTTGGATGATAGTATAGTTACAACTATACCATTTAAAAATTTCTCCATGAATTCCATCATCAGTTTCATAGGTTTAAAGCAATACCTTTAAATCATCAATAGCTTTCAGAACTCTTTTTCCACGCTTTGTGATTTTGAAGTATTTTCGTCCCTCCTCCTTGTAGGAGGTTATCAGTCCCCTCTTAGAGAGGTCGTTTAGGTGTTGATAGACGGCGGCGCGGGTCATAGTCTTTCCAATTTTCTTCCACAAGCTGTAACCGTAGGCGTCCTTTTGGCTCAAGATTCGCAAAATCTTCTCTTTTGTGCTTAGCTCCAAGCCAACCACAGCGGTTTTCCGCTTTTTCGCCAAGGCTTGAAGCACGTCTGTTGCCTTTAATCCGCTTCCCGTTATTAGGCACACAACAGTATCTCCCTTATCGATTACGCCTTGATTCACCAGTTTTTTAAGGGCTGCTATGGTGGCTGAACTGGATGGCTCAGCGAAGATTCCTTCAAGCTTAGCGATTTCTTGTTCAGCAGTAAAGATTTCGGAGTCTTGCACCGTGATGGCAGCGCCTTTGGATTCTTTTATTGCTTGAAGCGCCTCATTTCCGTTTAATGGGTTCCGTACAAGTATTCCTAGAGCATGGGTTGAGGGCTTCGAAATGGCGACTGGTTTTGATTCGTTTTTTAGGTGCGCTTCGGCGATGGGTGCGCATCCTTGAGCTTGCACGCCTATCATCCTTGGCAACTTGTCTATGTTTTTTAGGGCTTGCAGTTCCTTGAAGCCTTTCCATACGGAATACATTGTTCCGCCGCTTCCCATAGAAATAACGAAGCAGTCGGGGACTCCAAACTGTTCCATAACCTCATAGGCTATGGTTTTTTGGGCTTCAATAACTAGGGGATTAAATTCTGCTGTGGCTTGATACCAGCCTGTTTCCTTTGCCAAGGATTCCGCTCGCTTGTTGGACTCGTCAACGATTTCTCCGTGTTCTTCAATGACCGCGTCATAGATTAGCATCTGAGCCAGTTTACCCATGTCCACTATTCTTGGAACGATAATGTGGCATGCGAGCCCGAATTTGGTGCAGTAGGCAGCCATGGAGGCTCCCATGTTTCCGTTGGAGGCGCAAACGACAGAATTGTATTTTAGGTCCAGGGCGTTTGAAACCATCAGTGCTGCGCATCTGTCTCTGAAGGAGTTCGTTGGATTTCGGGTTTCATCTTTTAGATATACTATGTCTAAGCCTATTTTTTTGGCGAGGCGCTCAGCCTTGTGTAGGGGTGTGCCTCCCTCTCCCATCGTCACTACGTTTCTGACTTCAGGCAAGAAAGGTTTAAACTTCCAAAATGTGAGGGTACCGGTGAGCACCATATCCTTCAATCGTTCAAAATCATAAGTATATCCCAGAAAGCCCCCACACTTCTCACATTTATATCGAGGGGGGAAAGGCGCGAAAGTAGCTGAACAATGGCTACAGTGCAGAACTGTCATGTTGATTGAGCTCCAATAGATGAAATGGCGTCTTCTAACTTTTCTTTATCGGTCATTTAGAAATACTTTAAAAGAACCGAAGACTGTAGTAGGCAAAGACAATGCCAGAGTTGGCAACTTTGAGGACTACATATTGAACATACATGATTTGAAGCCTGGAATGAGCTCCGTCAACATTAAAGTGACAGTGTCACAAATTTTGAAACCCAAGCAAGTCATAACCAGCAAAAGTGTTGAGCACGAAATACTTGAGGCAAAAGTGAAAGATGAAACTGGCGCAATTAAATTGGTTTTGTGGGATGAGAAGATTCTTCCCCTAAAGGTGGGAGACGTTCTACAAATCGGGAACGGTTTTGTGACTTCCTTTAAAGGAGAATGGAGAATAAACGTCGGAAAATATGGCGAAATAGCAAAACTTTAGCGTGAACTACTAATCAAAGCTTTGATTCCGATCCATTGCGCTGCCATGAAACCTATGAAGAATTTGAACCATGCCGTTAGAATTCTTATTAGGATTGTCGCCGCAGCGCTGATGCCGAGAGGGACACCGAATAAACCGTAAAGGCTGGTCATAACGATCTCTATAAGTCCCACTTCAGCAGGCACTCCGATGGGAACGTTTTGAATGGAAACACTAATGGAAAACACAATTGTTACTATGATAAAGCTAACTGGGTGGCCAAGAGAAACAAAGACTAAATAAGACACGAGTACACCGAGGAACCAACTTACTATAGAAAAAAACACCGGTCGAACCAGGTTTCTTGGATGCCTGCCTAAAACTTCTATTGATTGATGGAAGGCACTCAAAGCTTTCGTTGCCTTGGTCCTTAGGTTGGTTAGTTGCAAGCGCCCCCTCGAAACGAAAACGAAAAAACGTAGTAACAAATCGATTAGTTTTTGCGTCAGTTGTTCTTTTAGGCACAAGAGAAATATGAAAATCAGCGAAATGGCGGTGCCGGCGGTTACAAGCAATATCAAATTTGAGACGAGTGTAGGAAGTTTATAGTGTAGAATGAATAACGAGAGGGAGCCAATGATCAAACTGCTTAAGGTTATCATCATGGAGAGGATTCTATGACCCACAACCGATGCTACAACTTTCCCCGCGTTTTCACCTGATTCTTTGGACATTAGGTAAGCTTTAGTGGCGTCTCCGCTGACCGATTCAGCTGGAATCAAAAGATCAACGAAGACTCCAACCCAAGTAAACAGGAAAGTTTTTCTAAAGGGAACGTTTACCGAAAGGGGACGCAAAAAATAATGCCAAGTCAGACAATAGGCTAGCATATCTAACAAGAGAACGGCAACTGCCAGTGAATAGTACCGGACATCGACGCGCTTGATGATCGTAAGCATTTCGAATATGTCAACGAAGAAATAGAGGTAGCCGATGAAGATTAACAGACCTATCAGCAGAAAGGGAAGGGCTCTTTTTATAGTAATGCGCTTTTCGGAAAGCATTCATTGCCGCATCCGTACGTAAATAGTAGGGGCAAATAGCGATTTCATATTATCTTTTGCCTGACCCCCCTTTGTTGAGGGAATACTGCTTCAAAAATCAACTTACACTTGCCTGTCAGATGATCAATGTTGTCTAGAGTGTCTGTTTCCGCTGATGAAAATCCTTCAATCAGTTTCAAAAGAAGGGCTGAACGGTTCGTTGGGAGGTAGGATAAACTTCTCATAAGATGCTGCTTTACTTTTTCACCAAATTTTTTGTCAACTAAAAGAGGTGCAGCACATCCTGCGGCTTTTAGGTATGATACCAAACATAGGGCTTCAGCTGGCGGCTTACCTTGCGAGATTTCCCATGAAAGTATGTCGTTTTCAGAAACCTTTAGCAAGTGCTTGGCGTAGGCTACTTGATCTTCGACGTAACCTCGCTGATAAAGAAGGCGGGTTACGTCGCAGTCTTTTACTGTGATGGATACTAGGTAAAGCAAATTTGCCATATACTCGAAGGAGAGGTTGAACCGCTCAGCAATTTTCAGAAGGGCTGGAGGAAATGAAAGAACATAATAGCGTAGGTTTCCATGCAAAACCGAGTGTCCAACCTCATGATGAATCCCTCCAATCTTGACCAGCCTTGGCAACTCCTTCATTCTTTCAAGGCATAAGGTAATTCTAGGGGTTCCCCGCCAAGCATCGTGCATAGCAAAAAACAATTCGTCGAAGGGCGCGGACGCAACGCCAACCTCTCTGCATTCTTTTGCGAAGAAAGCCTCAACCGACGAAGATCGTTCAAACAGGTATAAATCGACGAAGGAAACTTCGTGAGGCGCCAATCTGCTGTAGCACTCTTGCATAGTCTCAGTAATTCTTTCTATTTCTTCATTGCCAATTTTACCGTATTTTGAAACAACAATTCGCACCAAAGCGCTTCCCATTAAATCTTAACTCACAGAGATTTAAGGGTCACTTACGCGAAGGTAACTTGAAAATCGCTTATATTAGAATTCTAGTTTTGCTTTCCCCACTTTCTTGTCTAGGCATGCTTTGACAAAGCCGTAATATTCTGGGTCTGGCTTGCTAGGTCTACTTTTGAATTCCCCGTGAAACTGGGAGGCAAAAAAGAAGAATCTGTCGGGAAGTTCTAGAATCTCCATTCTTCTGCCGTCAGGGCTCTTGCCAGAGAAAATCAGTCCATGCTTCTCTAGAATGTTCCAATAATCCGGATTCACTTCCCATCTGTGGCGATGGCGTTCATAAATATCTTCGGTACCATAGAGCTTTCGCGCCAGCGTCTCCTTTTTGATTATGATTTTGTGCGCTCCCAAACGCATAGTCGCCCCTTTATCTTTGACGCCTTTTTGTTCGGGCATCAGATCGATTACAGGGTGCGGGGTTTCTGGGTTGATTTCGGTGCTGTTGGCTTCCTTCAGTTCACATGCATTGCGAGCGAATTCCACAACCGCCAATTGAAAGCCGTAGCAGACTCCTAGGAAGGGCATGTCGTTTTCTCGGGCATAACGAATTGCCTTCATTTTTCCTTCGGTTCCTCTGGGGCCAAAACCGTAGGGGATAAAGATTCCATCATATTCTTTAAGAAGTTTCATCTTGCTTGGATCTCTCTCCAAATTCTCTGCTTCAATGTAGTCTATGAGAACTTGTGTTTGACAGGCGGCTCCGGCGTGCCGAAAAGCTTCGTTCATACTCACATAACTGTCAACTAAACCCGCGTACTTGCCAACCAAAGCTATTTTAACCTCAAACTGTGGGTTTTCGAAGGAGTCTACAAATTCTTTCCATGCGCTCCACTTGGGGGTTCGTTCTGGAAGGAGCAGTCGTTTGCAAATGTAGTCGCCCATGCCTTGTTCGTCCAGGATTAGGGGAACCTGATAGATGGATGGAACGTTATAGGAGCAAAACACTGCTCTCTCGGGAATAGTGCCAAAAAGCGCTACTTTTCGAAGAGCTTCAGAATCAATCATTTTATTGCATCTGGCAACAATGGTGTCTGGTTGAATGCCTATGCGACGTAACTCGTTTACGCTGTGCTGAAGAGGCTTGGTTTTCATTTCGGCTGTGACATCCAAGATCGGAACAAGGGCAACATGAACGTAAAGCGTGTTGTCAAACCCCTCTTCTAGGCGCATCTGACGGATCGCCTCGAGGAAGGGCAGTCCTTCTATGTCTCCAACGGTTCCTCCACATTCTGTCAAAACAACATCGACTTTCGACCCTTCCGCAACCAAGCGAATTCGACGCTTAATCTCGTCAGTGACGTGAGGAACTATCTGAACACATCTGCCTAAAAAATCGCCCCGTCGCTCCTTATTGATGACTGCCTGATATATTTGTCCAGTTGTGATGTTATTGTCCTTAGGCACGTTAAGGTTTAGAAACCTTTCATACCACCCAAGGTCGAGGTCAGTTTCACCTCCGTCATCCGTAACATAAACTTCTCCGTGGATGTAGGGGTTCATGGTTCCCGCGTCTACATTAACGTAGGGATCTATTTTGATGGCAGTAACTTTGAAGCCCCTAACCTGAAGCATCTTACCAATGGAAGAAGTGACTATGCCTTTACCGACAGAAGAAAGCACGCCTCCAGTCACAAAAATAAACTTAACCATCGGCACACCTTCATGACAAAACCATAGACTACGCTCCTCATTAAAATTCTTTCCCACACTAGAACACTATGGATGTATGGCAATTTTTAGGTCGCTTTTCGATGTGGTAAGTATCTTGAGTGCATTCTTTATCTCATCCAACTTCATGTGCCGTGTTATCAGAGGCTTCGCTTTCACGGTTCCAGACGCTATAAGATTCAAAGCTTTCTTGAAGTGCGCATGGGTTGCGTGAAACGTTCCAAGCATTGTTACCTCTCCATAATGAAGCAACTCTGTTTTGACAGTAATCTCTGTTCCAGGGAGGCATCCGCCGAATTCCAGTACTGTTCCACCCTCCCTAACCATTCTTAATGCTTGTTCCCATGTTGCTGGAAGGCCTATAGCTTCGATGACAACGTCTGCTCCATAGCCGTCAGTGCATCTCTTAATTTTTTCAATAGGGTCCTCACGTTTGGTGTTTACCGTTTCATCGGCGCCGAGTTCTTGAGCTACTTGTAGGCGCTCGTCAACGAGGTCGCTAATTACCACTTTTTCTGCGCCCATTTTTTTGGCTGTTTGCAGATGAAGAAGGCCTATGGGTCCTGCGCCAATGATAGCCACGGTGTCTCCCAGCTTAACGTTGGCTTTTTCGATCCCATGGAGGACACAAGCTAGGGGTTCCGTTACCGCAGCTTCTTCGTAGGTTAGGTTGGGCGGAATTTCCTGGGTGTTCAGCATCACTATGCGCGCTGGAACTTTAATGTATTCGGCGTAGGCGCCCCAGAGCCACATCATATCCTCGCACAAGTTGTAACTTCCCTTTTGACACATTTTACATCGGAGACACGGCGAGCTGTTTCCCGCTCTGACTCGCATGCCCTCTTTCAGCCAAGAAACCCCTTCACCAACTTTCACCACATCTCCAGCCCACTCATGTCCAAAAACCGTTGGGTACTGAATGACTCTGTCCACGTAACCTCTCTGAAAAATTTTCACGTCGGTTCCACAAGTTGTTGCAGCCCTAACTTTCACCAAAATTTCTCCGAGGCCCACTTCAGGCATATCAATGTTTTTGACTTTGAGGTCTTTTAATCCGTATAAAAGGGCAGCTTTCATTTTTTTCTTTGGCAACTTGATTTCACTTCTTTTGGTTAACTGTGTCTAGTGGCGTACGAGATTTTAATTTTCGGGTATCTAAGTTAAGATAATGTTTCAGAATATAGATGGAAAGTAAAGGTTAATTGCGCCGAAGAATACCTAGGTTTGAAGTTGAAGATGAACTGGCTGCGATTGTCTTCTGTTAAAGTTTGGTTTATGGCGCTTTTTCTATTGAATATGCTGGATATAGCGACAACTTCGCCCCTGTACGAAGCTAACCCAGTTACATTGTATTTTTGGGGGCAAATAGGAATTTTTCTTTCCGCTTGGGCTAAAATTGGCTTGGTGCTATTCTTTGGAACGCTATGCACAGTAACGAAGAAAGTGGCTACACCTCACGAATGGAAATTCGCCAGCCAAGTTTTTAAGGCGATGCTGATGGTTCTCGTAGCCTACTATGCTTTCATAGTCACAGTGAATCTCATAGTTATCATTTCGACGATGGCTGGATAAGCCATCATCTTGACGCTGAGAAGTGAACTTTAATTCTCTTTACTCGTTTAGTACTACTACTTTTAGGCATTCTTTGCTTTTGGCTGCTGTTCTGAAGGCCTCTTTTATACGGTTCAGTGGAAAGCGATGCGTTATGAGTTCTTTTGCCTTGATTCTTCCCGAGCTTATGAGTTTTAGAGCGGTTCTCGTTTCTATGTGGGATGTAGAATACGATGGGACTATCTTGATTTCTGAGAAGAACAGTTTGTGAGGACTTACGTGTACATACTCGTTAGGTGGTGTGGGAGCAAAGAGGCACACAGTTCCGCCTTTGCGACAGACATCCATTCCTTCTGAAAAGGCTTTGATGTTTGGAACGGTGACGACAACCATGTCTGCTCCCATTCCCTTAGTAGCCTCTTCCACCTTCTTCACCAAGCTTTCGCTCCGCGGATTTACAGTTAAATCTGCCCCAAATTTTCTAGCCTCTTCCAACCTATAGTTGACTAAATCGCTGACAATAATTTGGCTCGCTCTGAGGCTTCTTAAAAGCATTGTGTGGATTATCCCAGACGGACCGGCGCCAATGATGACCACAGTGTCTCCGGGTTGAACTATGCACTTCGTTAGTGCCTTTAAGCAGCATGCAACTGGTTCGATGAGGGTGGCTTCTTCAAAAGATACTTTATCAGGAAGTTTCAGCGTGTCTATCTGCAGGTTGGGAGCAGGCACCTTAAAGTATTCGGCAAAGCCTCCCGGGTGTATATGGGTCTGTCTAAACTTTTTGCACATTGTGTAATCTCCCCGGAGGCAGTAGTGACATGCGAGGCACGCAACATGATGATGAACAAAGACTCTTTCTCCAAGCTTAAAATTCTCAACTTTGTCTCCCACCTCAACAATGACTCCGGAAGGTTCATGGCCGAGAACTAGGGGAGCTCTATTTTCTAAATACCAGTCCATAAGGTCGGATCCACATAGTCCACATGCCTTCATCTTAACCAAGATTTCTTCTGGTCCAATTTCAGGTTTCGGCATTTCCTCGATTCTTATGTCGTCGAGGCTATAATACATGGCAGCCTTCATTTTGCTTCGAGGGTGTTTTGAGATCGAGGACATTTAAGACTTTCTTGCGAACACAAAGTTAGAAACTTATATCTACGCATCCTTGTAGCAGTTGAATTTGTGAGGAACAAGTAATGTACGTCGCAAACGTTGAGAAAGTTAGGGAGTACAAAATTACTGAAGAAGGCGCCTATAAAGTCAAAGTTAAATACTTGCTTCACAAGGGTGTGGGCGCCAAGAGGCTTCAGCTTCGACTCTTCACCATAGAGGTTGGAGGATACACTCCACTAGAAAAGCACGCCCACGAGCATGAGGTTTTCATGCTTACAGGAAAAGCTCTGGTTCAGGGAGGAGACAAAGAAGTCGTGGTGGGTCCTAAGGATGTAATATTCATTTCCTCATACGAGAAGCATCAATTCAAGAACATCGGCAACGAACCAGTCGAATTTCTGTGTACCAAGGAAACTCGCAAAACTCTAACTGAAAATGAAAAATGAAGAGAAATAGATACGGGGGAGAAAGAGATGAATGCAGAATCTGTCAAAAGATGGGTGAAGAAAGAAATTCTTAAGAAAGGATTTAACGGAGCCTGCGGAATAGCGAGTTTCTCAGAGGTTTACAATGATCTTATGCCGGTGCAAAGAATAGCGGTGGAGAAAATCTGTGGTGATGAAATTGATGTTCTTTTGAGGAAGGGTTCCGTCGTCTCGATTGCTATCTTCCATACAGAAAATGTCATAAAATCAATCTGTAACATCAAGGATGGCAAGATCGACTACGAAAGATGGAACATCTACGCTGAAGAATACAATACCCTTAACAAGGCTCTAAACGAAATTTGTACCAAGCTTGCTTCTTTACTGGATGGCGTTGCTATTAAGGCAACGTCAGAACTGGGCAAGAAAGTGAGTTCAGTTGAGGAGTACTATCCAATCGCCAAAATCTCTCACAGAGTTGTGGCGGAACACGCAGGCATAGGTGCTAGGGGGAAGAGTGAATTGATTGTCACTAAGCAGAATGGTTCAGCCGTGAGGTTTGCCTCATTTATTACGCCGAAAGATCTCGTTAGAGACGAGAAAGTGGAAGACCTTTGCGGTGATTGCACAGCGTGCCTCGACAGTTGCGGCATTCTGAAGAGGAAGGAAAAACTACAAAACTACAGACAACAGTGTATGAAGAAAATCAACGCCCTAAACCTAAGATATGATGTTTGCGGTATTTGCATGAAAGCTTGTTATGAAAGTGGAAATTGGAGGAAACATTCCAAGCGTAAAGCTTAGCTCGTCAAACCAGCTACGCGTTAAGGGTTTTCTAGGAATTTTTTTATCTTTTGTAGAAATTCTGCGGCTGGGGCTCCGTCCACTACTCGATGGTCAAAGGTTAAGCTTAGTTGCATCAGGGGTCTAACCATTATCTGCCCATCCACTACCACAGGTCTTTCCACAACTCTTCCAACTCCAAGTATGGCGGTTTCGGGAGGATTAATTATAGGCGTGAAAATGTCCACTCCATACATACCTAGGTTTGTGATGGTGAAGGTTCCACCCGTCAACTCCTCCTTTGTTAGTTTTCCCTGCTTTGTCTTCTCGAACAGTTCCTTCGACACCGAAGCAATTTCTTCCAGAGTTTTCTTATCTGCGTTACGTATTACAGGAACGATGAGTCCTCTTTCCGTGGCAACCGCAACACCTACATTGATGTCGGCAAAAATCTTGATTTTCTCATCTTCCAATGTCGAGTTTATGATGGAGTGTTCCCTCAAAGCTTTTGCAACTGCCCTCACCAGCATGTCTGTGTAGGATACTTGAACTTTCTCGTGAAGTTTCATTGCGTTGGACATATCTACCTCCATGGTTAGGGTAGTTTGAGGGGCTGTTCGGGCGCTTAGTGACACGCGTTCCGCCGCTGTCTTTTTTATTCCAGTTAAAGGTATGACCTCCCGCACTCGTGGCGTAACCTTCATTTCTTCAATGAGACTTCTTACATCCTCCTCAACAATTCTTCCTTCGGGACCGGTTCCTCTAACCTGAGTTAGGTCAATGTCATGTTCCCTTGCTAATCTTTTAGCCGCAGGGGAGGCTATGAAACGCTCTTCAACTCTTTCAACAACCTTTCTTTCAGGAACAGCCACAGCCTCCTCGACTTCTATCCTTGGCACTGCGGCAGCAACTTCGATTTCTGGAAGCTCTTCATCAGGCGCCGTTATAATGCCAAGAATTCCAGCAACAGGCACGTCTGTTCCTTTTGGCGCCAAAATTTTGCGCAGAACTCCGGATGCCGGGGCTTCAACGTCGTATGTTGCTTTTTCCGAAAGTACCTCGACCAGAGGTTCTCCCTTCTCCACCGTGTCGCCTTCTTTTTTGAACCATTCAATCACGGTTCCTTCTTTCATGGTTAAGCTGAGTCTAGGCATCAAGATTTCTGTTGCCAAGGGCGTTCCCCCTCATCAATTTTGGAAACCGATAGTGGCGTTCGGTTAATAAACGATTTCCTTCACCGCTTTAATTATACTCTTTTCGTTGGGTATGACAAACTGTTCTAGGGGTGGGCTGAAGGGTATAGGCGTATCCGGCTCAGCCACACGCTTGACTGGAGCGTCCAGATAATCCAACGCTTCCTCAGCCACCATGGCTGCAATTTCAGCGCTTACACCACCTGTCTTGCAGTCTTCTGTAACAATGACGATTCTACCCGTCTTCTTAACCGAATTTATGATCGCCCCTTTATCAAGAGGGACGAGGGTTCTAGGGTCAACGACCTCTACATCGATTTCCTCTTTGCTAAGTGTCTTAGCCGCGGCAAGGGCCTTATGAACCATGTATAAAGTGGCAACTACTGTAACGTCTTCCCCTTCCCTTTTTACATCCGCTACTCCAAAGGGAATTGTGTATTCTTCTTCTGGAACAGGTCCTTCAATGGGATAGAGAAGCTTATGCTCAAAAAACATCACTGGATTGTCATCTCTTATTGCAGTTTTCAGCAAGCCCTTCGCATCATGGGGACTTGAAGGCATAGCAATTTTTAAGCCGGAAACATGCATGAACCAAGCCTCAAGGCTTTGGGAGTGATGCGACGCAATGTTGACTCCCGCGCCGAAGGGTGTTCTTATAACAACTGGCACCTTCGTTTGACCGCCAAACATGTACCTTAACTTAGCTGCTTGGTTTGCTATCTGATCCATGGCTAGGGCTGAAAGGTCTCCAAACATGATTTCGGCTACTGGTCTCATGCCGGTTATCGCTGCGCCAGCGGCAGTTCCTACAATGGCCGATTCTGAAATGGGTGTGTCTCGAACCCTTTCGTCGCCAAATTCTTCTGCAAGGCCCTTAGTAACATTGAAGGCGCCATGCCAGTATCGTCCAACGTCTTCCCCAAGAATGAACACGGTTTTGTCTCGGAGCATTTCTTCCCGCAAAGCTTCTCGAAGCGCGTCTCGATAGGTTATTTGTCTCATTTCCTAGCATCCTCCTAAGCGTAAACGTCCTCTAGTGCCTCTTCAGGTGTTGGATATGGGCTGTCTATGGCAAATTTGGAGGCTTTTTCTATGGCGGCGATAATGTCCTGTTCGATTTTGTTGGCTTCTGTTTCTGTTAGGATTTTCATTTCGAGAAGTTTTGTCTTAAATTGTTGAACTGGATCTTTCTTAAGCCATTCTTCAACTTCTTCTTTTGGACGATATGCAGCTGGGTCAACTCTGGAGTGCCCCTTATGTCTATACGTTTTGCATTCTATTAACGTAGGACCCTTGCCCTCCCTCGCTCTCTTGACAGCTTCATTCGCAGCCTCATAAACTGCAAGCACGTCGTTTCCGTCCGCAGTCACTCCTAGAATGCCGTAGGCTACAGCCCGATTAGCAATATTTTCAATTAGCATAACTTTTGACTGGCGGGTACCCATGGCGTAGAGGTTGTTTTCACAAACAAATACTACTGGGAGTGCCCAGATAGCCGCCATGTTGATTCCCTCGTGAAACGTTCCTTGATTCGAGGCGCCTTCACCGAAGAAGCAAGCTACAACTTGGTCGGTTCCCCTAAGCTTGATGGATAAACCAGCGCCAGAGGCTATGGGAATTCCAGCGCCTACAACAGCGGTTGCGCCGAGCATTCCTACGCTGAAATCGGCGATGTGCATGGAGCCGCCTTTTCCTTTGCAGTAGCCTGTCTTTTTGCCTAGGATTTCCGCCATAATACGGTCTAATTTGGCGCCCTTTGCTATGCAGTGTCCATGTCCTCGATGGGTGCTGATTATGTAATCGTCCTTTCTGAGGTTGGCGCATACACCAGTTGCTATGGCTTCCTGTCCAGCGTACAGGTGGATGGTTCCTGGAACAAGGTTTTGACCATACAGCTCGAAGACTTTCTCTTCAAAATGTCTAATCTCTAGCATTTTCCTGTGCATTTCAATTAATTTTTCTTTTGCCAACTTCAACCGATAGTCCCTCATGAAACTGTAAATTTCCTTTTAATGATGGTGTCTTTATGGTTTTAGGGGTTTTGTAGCTTAACGTATATTTTTTGTTTGCTACAGTTCAAACTTTCTTGTGTCAACAGCTTTTGGTCCGTTCTATTATGCTTTTATGTATAAGGTTTAAATAGGCGGAGGTGCATTAGTAAGGTTGCATATGTCCAAAATTGGACATATTGTATACATGTATAACTCGAAAACTGTTCAGCAAAAATACACAAGGAAAAACATGCAATGAAGAAAAAACCAACTAGGCGTCTCGAAAAAAGTAAGGAAAACCATGCGACTATTGAGTGTCCCTACCTTTTTAGCAGTTCTAAAAGAATCTGCTGGAGGATGGTTGAGGCAGGTATAGACGGCGAAGTTTCCAGCTTCGACATTAAACATTTTTGCAGGGGCAACCCCACTTATTGCTACTACTTCCGTTCTTCTCCTTCAAGAAAATAAGTCATCATATGATTAAGAAGTTGAAAGTTTCTCATCATCGAAAAGGGTTTGCATAACATTAATATGTGCACATGCGCATTACGTGAGAAGACCATTGGATTGATTCAGACGCACAAGGTGACACAAATGGATAAACATAAGATTTTAGTAGCCGATGATTACAACAAAAAATTTTTTGACGAATTAGCCAGATACGGAGAAGTTGTCAAAGCATCTAACATTGATGACAACGCCCAATTAGACGATGTCACCATCCTTGTGGTTAGAAGTAAAACCAAAGTTAACAGAAAACTTGTTGACAGAATGCGGAACTTAAAGTGCGTGATAAGCGCCACCCACGGCGTGGACCACGTACACGTAGACTATCTAAAAGAAAAAGGAATACAATTCCATAATGTTCCTGTTCAATCATACGACGTTGCACAAGGCGTTATGGCATACATTCTGGCGCATTCCACAAACCTTGTAGAAGGAGACAGATCCATGAAGCGCGGGGAATGGAAGAAAAGCGAGTTGAAGGGGTGTCGGATAAAAGGGAAGACTCTGGGAATAATTGGTTACGGCAAAATCGGAAAGGAGGTAGCGAGGATGGCATCTGCGCTTAAAATGAGTGTTGTTGTTTACGACCCTTATGTTAAAAACAACAAGTTTGCAGTAACCTTAGACGAGCTTTTGGAGAAATCAAACTTCATAACCATACATGTTCCCTTAACTGAAGAAACCAAGGGTATGATTGGAAAAAATGAAATCACTAAAATGAGGAAGGGAGCATACTTAATAAACACGGCAAGAGGAGGCATCGTAGACGAAGAGGCATTGTTAGATGCACTGCACAAGGGAAAACTTAGTGGCGTAGCCATGGATGTTTATGAACAACAGCCACCCTTCGAAAACAAGGTGTCGAACAAGTTGATTAAAGATGAGAAGGTAGTAGCGACACCCCACAGCATTGGCCAGACAATTGATGCAGTAGAAGAAAAAGGGGAAGGGGTAATAAAAATCATTAAGGATTATATCCATGGTGTCATGTGAAGGTGTTGATAATTTTTTCTGCAATTAAAACAGCCGTCATTCTATAAGCTCTTTCTGTTTGAGCCCCTATGTGGGGAGTGCATATCACGTTTGGTAATCTTATCAGTGATAGGTCTTTAGGCGGTTCAATTTCGTAAACGTCGAGGGCGGCTCCGCCTAACTTTCCAGATTTCAAGGCATCCAAGAGAGCTCTTTCGTCTACAATTTCTCCTCTTGCCGTATTTATGAGAAAGGCACTCTTTTTCATTAATTGAATCTTCTGCGCCCCTATCATGTGCTTGGTTTGGGGAGTCAGAGGAACGTGGATAGTGACCACATCGCTTCGCTGCAACAACTCTTTGAGTGAGACAAACTCTGCTTCCAGTTCCCTTAGTAACTCTGGCGTAGGCGGTGTTCTCTTTGTAACAAGTATTTTCATCCCTAACGCCTTAGCGATCCTTGCAACTCTTTCGCCAACGTTTCCTAATCCTATTATGCCAATGGTTTTATCCCTCAGCTCCCAGCCCATAAGCTCTTTTTTAATCCACTTTCCTTCTTTCATTGAACGATCTGCATGTGGGATGCAGCGTGCCAAGGATATTATTAGCCCTATGGTCAATTCGGCTGCAGGGTTGGCACTTGCTTCTGGAACGTTAAAAACCATGATGCCTTTTTCCTCAGCAGTTTCCACATCGATGGTGTCTAAGCCCGTGCCCGCTCGACCTATCGCCCTTAGCTGACCCCCAGCCTCGATGATTTCTTTCGTAACTTTGGTTCGGCTTCGCACAATCATCGCATCATAATTTGAAACCACCTTTCTGAGTTGCCTAGAGGAGATGGTTAGCTTTACATCAACCTCAAAGCCTGCTTGCCTCAATATTTCTATTCCTTTCTCATGGATGGGGTCGCAGACAAGAACTCTCCCCTTTGACAGAATTCTCATCCTCCGTGGAGAATAGCAAGGATATGAATTTATGCATAAATATGGGCTTTGGTTACTTTTCAGCAGAAAGTTCATTTAAATAACATACCCTACATTTAATGGGAAGCCTCAGCCTTGATGGTTGGTATAGTCGGAAAACCGAACACGGGCAAGTCCACCTTTTTCTCTGCCGCAACGCTGGTTCCGGTGGAAATTGCTAGCTACCCATTTACCACGATAAAGCCGAATCGAGGAATAGGATACATACGGACCCCTTGCGTGTGCAAGGAGTTTAACGTAAAAGATAATCCAAAGAACTCTATATGCTTAGATGGGATAAGGTTAGTTCCAGTTGAATTGATTGATTGCGCCGGATTGGTTCCAGGTGCTTGGCAGGGACGAGGACTAGGAAACCAGTTTTTGGACGAAATTAGGAAGGCAGATGCTCTCATCCACATAGTTGACGCTGCAGGAGCAACAGACTCTGAAGGAAAACTATGCAAGCCGGGATCCCATGATCCCACAGAAGACGTGAAGTTCTTAGAGACAGAGATTACCATGTGGCTGTCTCAAATATTGAAGAGGGACTGGCCTAAATTGGCTAGAACAGCTGAGTCAGGCGCAGAAGACATAGTCTCCCTCCTTGAAACTCGCTTAAGCGGACTAGCCATTAAGAGAAACCACATAATCGAGACAATAAGGAAAACGGGTCTGAGCGCAGAAAAACCAACCCTCTGGAGCGATGACGACTTAATTAGGTTTCTGGGCGTGTTGAGAAGTATTTCTAAACCCATGCTGATTGCCGCGAACAAAATAGACCTTCCACCTGCAGAGGAAAATGCTGAGAGATTGAAAGAACTGGGCTACACGGTTATACCTTGTTGCGCAGAAGCAGAGCTAGCACTTAGAAGAGCTGCTGAAAAAAATTTAATCGACTACAGACCAGGAGACAGCAACTTCAACATTAAGAAATCTGAGGAACTGACAGAAACTCAAGGTAAGGCGCTGAAAGTGATTCAGGAAAGGATACTTCAAAAATTCGGGTCCACCGGCGTCCAAGAATCTATCAATATGGCTTTCTTCAAACTCCTAAACATGATCGTTGTTTACCCCGTGGAAGATCTCGAGCACCTCAGCGACCATAATGGACGGGTGCTCCCAGACGCATACCTTGTACCATATGGCACCACCGCACGCCAACTAGCCTACATAATTCACACAGAATTAGGAGAAGGCTTCATCCACGCCATCGAAGCTCATGAAAAAAGGAGAATTGGAGAAAACTACGCATTGAAAGACAGAGATGTAGTTTCAATAGTTAGCGCGAAGAAAAGAGCATAACCAGCAAAATTTTTCCATCTTCACTCGCCGAAACGCCGCTTCCGCCTCTGATAGGTTCGAACTGCCCGCAAAAGATCTATGCGCCTAAAATCCGGCCAGTTTATGTCCAAAAAGCAGAGTTCGCTGTAGGCGGATTGCCATGAGAGAAAACCGCTCAGCCTTTCCTCTCCAGAGGTTCGGATGATAAGGTCTGGATCTTGCTTAGGCATGTGGGCGGTGTACAAGTGTTTCTCAAAAAGTCGCTCATTTATTTCCTCAAGAGGCAAATCTCCATTTTTCACTTTTTGTGCGATTTTTTTCGTTGCGTCAACAATCTCTGCCCTTCCACCATAAGCCAAAGCCACATTTAAGAAACGCTCGTCGTAATTCTTTGTAGACTCCTCCACTTGTCTAATCATTTCCTGAAGTTTTTTAGGCAAGAGATTAAGCTGGCCTATAGCCTTAACGCGAACCTTGTGTTTGTGGATATTTTCATTTTTGAGAACTTCTTGCAGCTTTTCCTCAGCTATCTGCATGATTTCTTCCACTTCTTTTGGGGGACGCCGAAAGTTTTCAGTTGAAAAGGCGTAAAGGGTGACTGATTTTACATCCATATCTAGACACCAGTTCAGAAGGTCCTCGATTTTCTCAGCGCCGTAGTGGTGACCAATCCATGGATTCAGCGATCTCTCGGAAGCCCATCTTCGGTTTCCGTCAAGGATTATGGCTACGTGTTCCGGCTTTGTTCCATTCTTTACTTGGAGCCATAGCCATTTCTCATATATCTTATAGATGCCAACTATTGACAGCAAACTCTGTAGCATTATTTAACCTCGAACCTTGCGTTCTCGAGTGCGTGCGCACAGGGACATTGGCGGTTTTGTGGTAAATGTTCAATGGTTTCTCTTAAAATTTGCTGAATAACTGGCATCTTTTCTCTTGCCACATCAGCTACCTCCTGGGCAGTTAGTCGCTGTTGAAATCCAGCCGCCATATTAGAAACAAAACCTACGGTTGCGTAACAAATTTCCAGTTCACGTGCAAGCACAGCCTCTGGGGCTACAGTCATACCTACAACATCGCAACCTAATCGCCTAAACATCTCAATCTCCGCAGGGGTTTCAAATCGAGGTCCCCCCGTACAAACGAGAACAGCCCTATCCCAGATTCCCACATCGCGTTTCTTTATTGCCTTAATCAGTAACGCGCGAACTTCTGGACAGAATGGTTGAGACATGTCAACATGTGTAACAGGAGCACTCTCATAAAAAGTGAGTTGCCGAAACCTCGCAAAATCGACTAAATCATGAGGAACCACCAGATCACCCGGTTTAAAACTAACATTTATAGCGCCGACAGCATTTGTCGCAACGATTCGCTTAACACCCATCTCAAACAGAGCGTAAATGTTGGCCAGATAGTTCACCTTATGAGGAGGAACAGAATGATGGACACCGTGACGGGGCAAAAAAGCAACCGATTTTCCTCCAACTTCACCGATTGATATGGGAGGTGGGAGCCCGTAAGGGGTTCCCACTCGAATATGCTCAGTATCTTCTAACAAAGTTTCTAATCCAGACCCGCCAATTATCGCTACATCAGCTTTTCTTGAATTCCTCAATCTCCTTTTCCTTCTCCTTGAAAAATCTGGTATATCTTCTTCGCAAAAGGAAGCTGACTAAAACGGCAACCACAGTTAAGGGCAGACCGGCGATGATAGCAATAACTAGCCCTGTGTAGGGGAAGGTGGGATCTATGAGAATTTGGGATGCTTGGTGGAATATCGGCCATGACCATGCAACTACAACGACGATGGCTATGGTACGCCATAATCGAGGATCGCGTTCGAAGAACCAGCGGATTGCCCTGCCAGAAAGGAGAACACAGACGCCGATCACAATGAGAGCTATGGATCCATAAATGAACCATCCTGAAAGATCATTAAGATGTGCAAGCCACTGTTCAACATTTGTTGGATAGGGGTCGAACTTAGCTGCAGCGCTTGCAGCGGATACTATTCCTAAATAACCGCCCACAAAAATCAATAAAAGTCCAGCAACTGCAGAAAAACCTGCTATCTGCACGGGGTAAGGAGGTGGAGAATACTCCCGCGCCCACGTATAGAAGTTACGAGCCGCTTTGTCGAGTCTAAATCCTCTCACAAAAAGGAATGCACCAAAAACGATAAGAAAAGCTATTCCAGCGTATGACAACCAATTGAATACTGCCAAGACGCCTAAAACAATCAGAAGGATTCCGGGTAGACCTAATAAAATTCGAGAATAACGGGGGTTCTCTGTTAGTGTTTTTAAATATCGAGTGAACAGAGCGGCTGTTTCCTCGATGGATTTGCTATGCTTCATCACAATTCTTCGAACTGAGGTTACTGGCACCCTAGATTCAATCAATGGCAAAACGGCTTCATCCGTGTAACCATCTGTGACGAGGATAACATCAGTCGCCGGAAATGCGCTTAGAACTTCAGTGAGTTCGGCTACAAGTTGGCGGTCCGCCTCTACCCCGCCCAGATCAGAACCAGCTATAGTCGCGACCTCATGCTCTTCTTCCTGCCCTTTACCCTCCTTCTTGAGATGATCGTAGATTCTAACTGCTTCGAACATGGCGTTCGCGTCAGGTTCCTCGGGGTCTCGTAGGGCGAGGCTCGCAGCCGCGTCGATATTTTCTTTTCTTCCAAGGATAGGCGTCTTAATTCCTGCTTTCATGCTGAGGTCATCATCTCTGTCAACGCAGAGGACGAGAACGCGTTCCGGCTTTGGCTTTTTAGCTGATTTTGGCATGATTGCTCTCCTATTTAATTTTAGGTTTCAACCACTTTAATTTTATCTTCATTTCTTCTTTAATGTTCCGTGAAGAATTATGTTCATCAGAGCTTAACGCTTATAATTTTCCTTTTTCAGCGAGTATCTTAAATTCTTCCCATGTTAATTTCTCGCCGCGTTTCAACTTTTCCAGTGCCCTTTTTTCCAGTTCTTTAAGGAGTTCATGTTGCCTTTTAGCTTGTTTTTTATCTTCCGCCTCTTGGAGTTCTTTTTCGAAAATCTTAATCTTATCTAACAGCTCGATGCATTTTTGGTGGAGATTCTGGACTTGCTGTTTGATTTCAACATATTTTTGATGAGTACTGTCCGCCTCAACCTTGAGACTGCGGGCTTTGTTCAAGTTTTCAAACATTTCTTCATGAAATTTTTGACTTTGTTCGGCGAGTTCCGACAGTTTTTCGTGACAAGTTTTGGCTTCAGTTTCAAGTGCTTTCTCTTCGATTCGCAATTCCATGAGTTCCTGTTTTGATTTTTCTATTTGTTTGTGAATCAGCAGTTGGGCTTCAAGTTGCCTCACTTGGTTAATCAATATTTCTTCCTCTTTTACCGGAAGAGAAGTGGTTTGAATTTTCCACTCAAGCTTTTCAATTTCCCTTCGTGTATTCTGCATACTTTGTGAGGGCTTCCTTTCCGCGAGGCTTCTAACTTTTTCCTTCAGTTTCAAAATTTGCGCATGTTTTTCTTTGTTTTTCGTCTTCGCTTGGTCACGTAGGCTTTTTAGCTCTTGAACTTTCTTGTTTAGGTTGTCTCGTTTCTCTTTAAGTTCAGCAGCTTTTGTTCGTAGGTCTTTGATTTGTTCGTGGATGGCGTTTCTTTTTTCAGCCCATTTTTTAGCTTCCGAATTCAGCTTGTTTCGTTCTTCTTTAAGGGAGGCTAATTCTTGGTTTAGCTTTCCAACTCTCTGTTCGGGGGATTCAGACAATTTTTCCTCTTCCTGCGCTGGGTTTAGCCCAATTAAGGATTTGCTGAATCAAAGTTTGTCCCTCTTTTGACGAGAAGAGAGGGAGATTCCAGTTCTCTTTAATTTGGCGGCGTGTTACCCAAAGGTTTTTCGCCTGCTTTTGGTACGGTTCCCTGTAGACGAGGATTCCTCTTCGTTGCCAAGCTGGTGTTTTTGTCAGGTTTATGCCGTGGCTGAAAAGAATTTCGTGTAGGTCCTTGGTTTTTAGTCCCTTCAGTTTCTTCGCGGCTTCTGAGGGTTTATAGCCGTTTCTTCGAAAAAGCCAATAGGCGTAGGCGTTGTTGTGGTTTCGCCAGGCGTCTCTTTGTCTCCAAATTAGGTAATCCGTTACTTTTTCTTGGGAGAGAACGATTATGCGAGAATCAAAAGTGGTGATTAATCTTTTCTTGAAGAGTTTTGCAACGCTTAACGAAAAGGCACTGGAGGCTGTTCCTGCGAGAATTGAGTTCACTTTTTCGATCCTTCTTTTGAAGGGTGGGGCATGCAAAAAGAGTGCGTTTATTTCGTCGCTGGCTACGTAAACTAGAGCTGGGTTGAAGTTGCTTTTAAAGAGGGCTGTTGCGGAAGCAACTAAGCACTTGGCGAATCTTTCGTCGAAGGGTTTCTCTGCGCCAACTTTTTCTGAAATGGCTTGAAATCGTCTTCCGTCAAGTCGGGCGAAGAATGGAGTGTCGGGTGGAACTTGAAGTTTGGAGAAGATTTCGTGTGTGGAGTGGTTGGAGCTTCTATTCCAATATGATTCTTGCATCGACCGTTTTTGCTCCCTTCTCATAAACCATAATGGGGTTTAAGTCGAGTTCCTTGATCTCTTGATGATCCATCACTAACTTTGAGGTGTTTAGCAAAATCTTTACTATGGCGTCGATGTCTGCTGGAGGTTGACCTCGATAGCCCTTAAGGATAGGGTAGGCTTTCACTTCTGTGATCATTTCCTGTGCGTCTTGTTGGGTGATTGGGGCAATTCTGAAGGTTACGTCTTTCAAGACTTCCACAAATATTCCGCCGAGTCCGAACATTAAGGCTGGTCCAAACTGGGGGTCTTTAGTTGATCCTACGATGACTTCTGTTGATGGGGGAGCCATTTCCTGAACGAGGATGCCTTTAATCTTGGCGTTTGGCTTGTGTTTTTTCACGTTCTCTAAGATTTTCTTGTAGGCGTCTCGAACATCTTCTGGGCTCTTGAGGTTGACGATTACTCCGCCTACGTCAAATTTGTGTATAACCTCAGGAGAAACTATTTTGAGAACTGTTGGGTAGCCCATTTCCTCAGCGAATTTCACCGCCTCTTCAGCGGTTTTTGCCACCCTAAACTTTGTTACAGGTATTCCGTATTCCCTGCATATGGTTTTAGCTTCAGGTTCAAGCAGATAGCTTCTTCCCTCTTTGCGAGCTTCCTCAAACATTTTAGAAACCTTCTCTGTCAATGTCAACCACCTTTTTTTGGAGATAGAAGGTTAGGTAAGTTTTTCCCCTTTCTAACTCTTTCGCATATCTTAGCCTTAAACTCTACGCTACATATGTTACTATCTTTTTCTCTCTAAATAGGGAGATATACCTCATCATTGTTTGAACGTAAAATTTGGAAGAAGTTTTTGCTGGCAAAGCTGCTTTTGGAAAAAAATACTGTTTTCAACATATCGCTGTTATTAGGATCCAAATATGGAGGTTTCAGTATGCCTTAGATAATTTGTTGGTCGGGCGGGCAGGATTTGAGCCTGCGACACTCCGGTTTCTGTGTTGTGCGCTTGGCAGGCTGGGTGATGCCTACCTTTGGCAGGCGTCTACAGCGTCTCCGTCAGCTTAAACCAAGCTAAGCTGACTCGGAAGCTCTACCAAGCTGAGCTACCGCCCGACCAAATGTTACAACGAAAAAATCTGATTTATACATTTCGTTCATGGATAGCGAAAAACGTTTAATATGGAGCTCTGTTTCAAACCCTAGTGGGCCGGTAGTTCAGTCTGGCATGAACGGCGACACATGGCTGTCGGTGCAGACGCCGCCTTCGCATGTCCAGCCCGAAAGAGGCGGAAGCCGCGGGTTCAAATCCCGCCCGGTCCACAAAATCTTTTTCATTCGTTCACATAGTCTGGTATTCTTTTTTGGAGACCCCCTTCCTTTAGTCCTATAACGAATTCTATTACATCGTTTGGTTCTTTGAACCGCAGATTTCTGAGGCTGTTAAAGCCCCAGTCTGAACATTTTATGCTGGAAATTATGGACGCAACGCTCACAGACTTTGTCAAGTCTTCAGTCAAGTTGTAAGTGGCTAGAAACGCCCCACACCATACGTCTCCAGCTCCTGTCGTGTCAACAATTTTTTCTGGCGGTATATTCAAAGCAGGAATAATCTGCATTCCTATGTTCTCCCCGCTTATTATGGCTCCCAAGCTTCCCAGCGTAACAATCAACATCTTAGCTTTAAGAAGCCTCAGGGCTGAAGAAATGGAATCTGTTTGAGTTAAAGCTTTGGCTTCAGAATCGTTTAAGATGAAAAAGTCGGCTTTCAAAGCAAGATCCTTGAGTATTTCTCTGCTTCTCTGTCCCTCCTTAATATAATCTATCCACGTGTTAACCGAAACCTTGGTTTCTGGCGACGCCTTCTTTATTTTGGCAAGAATTCTAGCGACCTTTGCAGCTCTCATAGGCGATATATGGAATATACTTTTGGACGTAAGCCATCTAGCTGAAATTGTTCGAGAAGTTATGTTAGAGCCAGCGCCGTGAATGGTTTTGAGGTACCGAGCTTCCCAGCGCTTATTATATTTGATGTGAAACCTTGTGGAGGGTGTATTATATATTTTCACGTCTCTGGAATCTAAAAGGTTCAAGGCATCTGGAAAGTCGTAATCCTTTCCAACAGCCGAGATTAATGTGACATTTGTTGCCAGTGTTCTAGCCGCCATTGCGGCGTACAATGCGGCTCCTCCCGGCTGAACCCTAGCGCCATTAATATTTTCAATTTTATCGACGGAGACGTGACCAATAAATACGAGTCTATGAGCTAACAGCTTCCTCTCAGCCTCAAACCTAATCCAGTTTTGTTTCCTAATACCTTTTGCCCTCCCACATCAGCAATCAGAACAATCTGCCAAGCAGTGCTGGATTATGAAATAATGGCAACTTTTATCTGTTCCATTGCGGTGTAGCTCTACCGTCAAGGCGTGGAACAACAACTTGAGTACCAAACGAACATCCCTCCAACGATTTCGCCTGAAAAGAGCATTGGAAACGCTGGCATCCAAAGAGGGCAGGGGAACAGAACTTGTCTCCCTGTACGTGCCGCCTGGTCGTCAAATCAGCGAAGTAGTTTCCATGCTTAGAAATGAGTATGGAACGGCCTCCAACATAAAATCTACCACTACACGGAAAAATGTTCAAGACGCTATTGTCAGAGTCATGCAGCGCCTCAAACTTTTCAAGAAGGTGCCTGAAAACGGTCTGGTAATCTTCTGTGGAGCCATTCCCCAGAATGGTCCTGGAAGCGAAAGAATCGAAACCTATGTAATTACTCCACCTGAGCCAATTCAAGTTTATCTCTACCGCTGCGATTCTAGATTTCACATTGAACATCTTCAAGAATTTTTGAAGGAGAAAGAAACGTATGGAATCATTGTGATAGACGCAGGTGCGACAACTTACGCCACCCTTCAAGGCAAGCGCCTAGAAATAATTAAAGAAATAACGTCAGGCGTGCCGGGAAAATTTCGAGCTGGAGGTCAATCTGCTAGGAGATTTGAAAGACAGCGAGAAGCCAAACTACTGGACTACTTCAAACGCATTGGCGAACATGCTAACGAAATTTTTCTGCCTATACCAGACCTGAAAGGCTTAATTATAGGAGGACCGGGACCCACAAAATACGATTTTGAGAAGGGAAGCTACGTTCATTACACGTTGAAGGACAAACTGGTAGCCACCATAGACACTGCGTATGTAGGTGAACATGGGGTCGAGGAAGTTGTGGAAGGTTCCCCCGAAATCTTGCGGCGCATTCGATATGTTGAAGAAAAAAGAATCATGCAGGACTTCCTCCGCGAAATTGGCCACGACACTGGCTTAGCCACCTACGGCGAAAACGAGGTGAGACAAAGCCTAAAATCAGGGGTTGTGAAAACTCTCTTAATTTCTGAGACTCTCAATGTGATTCGAGTTACCGTGAAATGCACGGCATGCGACTACACCAAACAGGAAACAATGAAAAATCATCTGCTTCTCGATTTTGAACAGAGTCTGAGTGGAAAACCGTGTCCAAAATGTAATGCCCCTGCCCTTGCCGTGGCGGAGGCGAAAGACCTCATTGATGATTTGGCTGAATTGGCTGAGGACACGGGGGCAGATGTGGAGATTATTTCGGTTGAGACGGAAGAGGGACAGATGCTGAAGAACTCTTTCGGTGGAATCGCAGCTATTCTCCGCTACAAGCCTTCAAGCTAACCTTCTTCTGACCACTCCTTTGTTTTCCATTGTTAAAAGCTTGCTAGTTTTCCTTCGGGTTTTCTTCAACGTTTCGATTTTTTGCGATATATCACTATTATCGCTACCGCCGCTATTATGATAAGAATTATTATGATGGCGATGTACACCCATGGTGGCTGTTCTGGCGCTTCTACAGTGACGAAAACAGAAGGGCTGGTTTCTAATTGGTCCTCAATGATGGCGGTAGCCTTAATTTCGTATTTTCCTTTTTCTTTTGGTCGCCATGTATACTGGTAATTTCCCTGCTCGTTGGTTATTCTAGTTGCGAGTGTATGCCAGTCTGTTTCTCCTTCACGTCGGTATAGAATTGTCACGTTAACGTTTGCTTGGGCTGGAATTACGAATCCACTTATGTTAACGTTTTTTCTAATAGTAACATTCTCCGGAGATATGGAGATCCCGATTTGACGACCAAAGAATCCGTCTATCGTGGTGTGCCAAATCGGCCATGATTCTGGTGGATCTCTTTCTGGTGGGGGCCAGTCATAAAGTTCGGTTTCCAGATCTAATTTGCAACTACCAGCACCTGTGACGTTAAAGGTAATTATAACAATGTTTCCGCCACCATAGAAGGAAGCTGCAGGAGCTGTCGATGCGGCTGCAAGCCAATATCTACCCACATCGTTCCTAGTTTCGTTCTCGGCGATTAGGATATCTTCATGCAGAACCCCGTCTGGATGGGATTCAACCCCCAACCGAACATCTACGCCCACGACCTGTAGAATGGATGCATTCCAGCGGAGGATAACCTCAACTCCGTAAAGATTTTGGATGTCGGTTAGAGTGATGTTGATGGTGAAGGATTCGCCTACTTGTGCTATGCTTGCGTAAGGTTCTACCCTTATTGTGGTTCCCGAAGTTGCTTTACCTGCGGCTATTTGTGTTATGATCAGCGCGAGTAAGAATGTTGTCCGTAAAAGGGGTTTTCCGACAGCACGTATTGGATGTCTCAATGTGATGCCATCCCTTTGTTTCTAGTGTCTTTAACTTCCGTAAGTTCATCTATTAACGTTACCACTTTTTCCCTTCCCTTCTTTTGTCTTCTTATTCTTCCCTTCATTTCCATTGACGTTAAAAGCTTGCTGATTTTTGACCTTGAAAATTCACATTGCTCGACTAGGGTCGACTGGTATAAACGTCCGCCTGCGGATTTAAGTAGTGCAACCACTTTCTCTTCATCATCCTCGATTCCAAGTGTGACTGGTGGAATGTGCGGAAACGTAACAACTGCTTCTTTCTTTTCCTTCTTTCTGAATTTGAAGAACCATAGGCTGGCGGAGCCTATTCCAGCGAAGGCAATTAGAGCAACAATCAAGGGAACGTTTGACTTCAGTAAATCCACGATGTTTAAGGTCTTTTCGCTAAGGACAACCCTTGGCTCCCCTGTGCCAAAGTTTTTGACTTCATACCATGTTAGTATTTGGTCAGACTCGACGTTTGGCTTTGGAGATACTCTTTCAACCACGTATCCCATGGGAAAAATCATGTTCAACGCTCCATTTCCATAAAGGAATAGCCCGTCTACTTCAAACACGTCTCCTATTACGATCCGTTTGCCTTTTTCTTCAGCAAATTCTATCCAATCAAACTCATATTTTACAACCCTGTAAGAGTCAAAAACATTAACCGTCATTTTGAAGTTTTCAACGGTCATGTTCTCTCTACCTGTTTTCAGCTTGACCGCATTCATTAGCGCCGTTACATTTTCGATGAAATAATCGCCAAAATATGTCGGGTCAGAAAGTTGTTTGAAGATTGCTTCATCTTGTCCTTCGAGGAATCTGTGTTCAATAATCCACTTAGCTGAGCCATCAATGTGCACCTCAATTCTATATTCAAGTTGATACGCGCCCGAAACCGTACTAACAAGGAGAAAAACGCTGAGAAACAAGAGAATAAAGAATACTACGTATAGTTTCTTTGCCATAGTTTTTCATTCAAATTGATGTTGCTGGCTTTATTTAAAAAATGTGGAGATACAGTAAGGATGGAGAAGTTTTCTTTGGATTTTTAACGCCCGCGTCAACGTTATTCTCGATGGTCACATCTATGTACTGTATTCCAATGGCAGCTCACATCGTTTCGCTGAAGATTTTGCGAAAAAACGGAAAAAATAGGTTTTTTAACATAAATAAACGACTATCAACGTTGTATTTGTGAAATAAACAATTATCAACAATGATAGACAAAATTAGGCTAGGAAAGGCTTTTATTCTAGTTTTCCAAGTAATTTTTCGCTGAAAGCAGGAGAAAGGTAGGTGAAAGAATGAAAAAGGTATCGTTGATAGGCATTCTTCTGATGACAACTATACTCATGGTTCCTACTTTCGCTGAGGCAGCGACGGAGACTTGGGTTGTGATGCATGGGAGAATTACTTCGTATGGTCTCACACCTGTAGCCCTTGGTTGGTGTGGTGCCCACGCTAAGGTTGGAGAATGGGCAAGAGTTCGCGCCTTTTGGGTTCCAATGATTCCACAGCAACCCCCAGAACCACCTTTCACGTTTTCCTTCTATGCGGCTAAGCTGGTCAATGCTTCGATAGTGGAGCTCAACTATGGGGGTAACGACTTTTACGTTTTTGGTCTCTGGGATGTCTTCAGTGTTACATTTGACTACTATGGTGAACACAACTTTACCATCACGGTAACGCCGTTGGCGGACGATGCTGAAGGAGCACTGACGGTTCCTAATCTGCTTCCTGGCGAGAGTTTCACTATAGATATCACTGGCGTAGAATTGATCACTGGCGAAGTCAGATTTGTTTGCCTAAGGTCTATAGAGATTCCCATGGGTGATTGCAGTGGACCTACCCCAGGGATGGCGGATCGCCGCGTCGATATCCATGACTTGGTACATGTAGCCAAGGCTTATGGCTCCACACCCGGATTATTGCACTTTGATTTTAGCATGGACTTTGATTTCGACTTTAGAGTAGGGCTCTCTGAATTAACAACTATCGCAGCGAACTTAGGAAGAGAATACTAACTCTCCTTTCTCTTTTTTTATTTCCTCAGAGGAAATAAGGAAAATAAGTCAGGCTGAGATTAAATCAGATGCCCAACATCAGAGATGATCAGCGGGATGAATAGAAAATTTGTTTCATTTACTTCCGCCTTGATAATCTTGTTTTTAGTGATGTCCCTTTATAAACCCACGGTGGAAGTAGCCTCGGGTTCACCTACCACCGCAATTTTCGTGAATCCTCCCACAAGTACGGCGGAGGTCGGCCAGACTTTCTCCATTAATACTACCATTTTCGATGTCGTTGATCTTTATGGCTGGGAGTTTCGGTTGAGATGGAACTCCACCCTTTTAGATGTTGTTGACGTCACTGAGGGAAACTTCCTTAAACAGGGCGGCAACACCTTCTTCGCTAAGAAAATAAACAATACCGAAGGCTACGTTCTCGTCGACTGCACACTTTTGGGCGACGTGCCCGGGGTGAACGGCAGCGGAACACTGGCAACTGTGAAGTTTTACCCAAAAAACCAGGGAGAAAGCATCCTAGACCTCTATGACACTACACTACTCGATTCACAGGAACGATCGATCATTCACATAGCTAACGATGGCACTGTCACCATCAATGTACCCAATCCAGTTGGCGGCATCTGGATTCCTGTAAATAAGCTTGAGTTGCTGGCTCCGTACATCGGGATAGCCTTAGCGATTTCAATAACCACGCTTGTAACAATTGTCTTCGTCAAACGGAGAAAAAAAGTAACAGAAATTCACTCTCAAGTTAATAGTCAGCGGTGAACTGAATATTAGGGTATCCTTGCACTTCTCTGCCTTTCCCCTTCACCAGCAGAATCTCGATTTTCTCTGTTTTGCAGGTTCCAGCGATATCTTCTATGGCTTGGTTTAGAATTTGTGCGCTTTTTTTGCTGCCTGCGTATATGGTTAGTTTCTTGATGGAGGCATTTAACGGCTTTTTTCTCTCCGCCTTATCTCTTCGAATTTCTCCTATCACGGCCATGATTAAGTCACCGTGTTTCTCCACTTCCTCATCGATTTTTTCTTTCTCTGGGAGGGGCCATGGGGAAAGATGTATGCTTTTGTACTTCATATCGTCTGCGTACATGGTTTGGTATATTTCTTCGGTTATGTGGGGAGAAATGGGTGCGAGAAGCTGGAGGGTTCGGTAAATCGCCGTGTAGAGGGTGTATTGAGCCGCTTTTTTCTTTTCTTCGCCGTATGTTTCAGGTTGGTAGAGTCTATGTTTTATTGCCTCGATGTACCAGTCGCAGAGTTCATGCCATGTGAAGTTTCTGATTTCTTCGGTGGCTATGTTGAATTGACAGTTTTCTAGGGCTGTAGTTGCCTTTTGAGTAACTTTTTCCATTTTGCTTAGTAGCCATCGATCTAGGAGGGTTAGTTCCGCTTTTTCTTTGGGTGTGTAGTCTTGGAGGTGGAGACTGGCTAGACGGGCGGCGTTCCACAGTTTTATGAGGAATCTCCATCCGTATTCGACATCTGCCCAGCGGAAGGGTATGTCTGAACCTGTGGCTCCTCCACTTGCTGCCCACTGTCTGGGGGCGTCGGCTCCATATTTGTTGAAGACATCGGGAGTGGCTACGTAGTTTCCCAAGGACTTACTCATTTTTCTTCCGTCGCTTCCCAGAACCATGCCGTTGATTAATACGCTCTTGTAGGGTTTTTCGTTGAAGAGGGCTAGGTGGCGGACCATGAGGTAGTAGGCCCAAGTGCGGATGATGTCGTAGCCTGATGGATGCACGTCTGCTGGGTATAGTCTCTGCCAGTCTTGGCTGTCGGGCCAGCCTGCGTGAACAGCACATGTGATGGAAGAGTCGAACCACGTGTCCAGGACATCTGTTTCAGGGGTGAAAGTTTTGGAGCCGCATTTTGGGCATTTATCGATTTTGGGGTCTTCTATTCTAGGGTCTATGGGGACCCAGTCTGGTTGGGCTAGGATGGTTTCTCCGCATTTTTTGCAGTACCATATTGGAATCGGTGTAGCAAAGATTCTTTGGCGGGAGATTACCCAGTCCCAGTCTAGGGATTTGGCCCAGTCTATCATGCGGGTTTTCATGTAGTCTGGGTACCACGTGATTTCTAAGCTGTTCTTTGTCACGGCGTCTGTTAGGATGCGAGTTTTCATGAACCATTGTTTTCTTTCTAGGATTTCTATTGGGGTTTTGCATCTCCAGCATACTCCAACTTCTTGTTGGAGTTTTTCCTGTTTTTCGATTAGTCCGTCTTTTTGTAGGTCTTTGGCTACGGCTTTTTTTGTTTCTTGGATGGTTAGTCCGGCGTATTTTCCGGCGTTTTTGTTCATTTTTCCGTTTTGGTCTATGGTGATTATAACGGGTAGGTGGTGTTTTGCGACGGCTTTTACGTCTTCTTTGTCGCCGTAGGTGCAAATCATGACGACGCCTGTTCCGAACTTGGGGTCTACGAGGTTGTCTGGGATTATTTTGACTTTTCTTTTGGCGACAGGAACCATGATTTCTTTGCCAATGTATTGTTGGTAACGTTCATCATTTGGGTGGACGGCTACTGTTACACAGGCGGGTAAGAGTTCTGGGCGTGTGGTGGCTATGGTTAGATGTCCATCGTCTTCCAGTTTGAACTTGATGTAGTGGAGGCTACCCTCTCTGGTTTCGTGTTCTACTTCTGCGTCTGCTATGGCTGTTTCGCAGCTGGGACACCAGTTTATGGGATGCGTTCCTTGGTAGATCATGCCTTTTTTGTGGAGTATGATGAAGGAGAGTTGGGTGCGTCTCCAGTAGTCTGGATCCATGGTTTTGTATTCTGTGGTCCAGTCTATGGAGCAACCCAAACGCATGACAGCTTCTTTCATGATGCCTATGTATTTGTTGACGAATTTTTTGCAGAGTTTAATGAATTCTGCTGGAGGCATATCGGTTTTCTTTATGCCATACTCTTCTTCGGTTTCAACTTCGGTTGGGAGACCGTGGCAATCCCACCCCTGCGGAAATAATACGTTGTATCCGCGCATGCGTTTGTAGCGGGCTACCATGTCGAAGTAGGTCCAGTTGAGGACGTTTCCCATGTGGAAGCTGCCTGATGGGTATGGCGGTGGAGTATCAATGCTGAAGACTGGGCGGGTTTGGTCTTTCCAGTCAAAACGATAGACGCCCATCTCTTCCCATTTCCGCTGCCACTTCTCCTCGATCTGGAGGATATTGCATTGTTTTGGAAGGACTTTCATTTGTTTGCCCCAGCGAACGATGTTTAAGGTTAGGAATTAACGTAGAGGTAATTTAGTTTTTAGGTTTACCCAGAAAAAAGTGTTCAACATTCCACTGCTATTAGGAGGGCTAGGGTGTTTGTTAGGGAGTGGCCTAAGAAGCATCCGAAAATGTTTCTCGTTTTCAAAAATATGAATCCACTCGCTAAACCCAGCAACAACACGGGAACAAGAAACAAAGGCATACCAGACGTAACATACCTATGATGAACAGAAAGAAAAAGCAAAGCCTGCCCAAAATTCCCAACCAAACCCCTCAAAGAAAAAACCCTCATCTCCCTAGGCACAATATAAGCCAAGGCAAAACCCCTGTAGACAACCTCCTCATAAAAAGGATACCAAAACACATCCGTAAACAAAACATAGGCGGTGAAACTCTCTAAAGACGGCTTGTAATAGACAAAAATCGGATACCATATCAGAATAACCCCAAAAGACAAACAGACACCAAGCAGTCCAGAGCTGAAAAGATTTCTTCCATGAAACCCAACCCATTCCAAGTCTTTCCTATCCATGAACTTAACATAAAGGAAAGGCAACAAAACCAAAGGATAAAACCATCCGTCAAGCCACAAGGCAAAAACAACAAACGCAGGGAACACTGTTCCAAGCAGTCTACGCCTTAACTCCAAATCTCTCAACCACTTCCAAGAAAATCTTCTAAGCCCCGTTGTTTTCTTCCAGCCCTCTCAACCAAAATCTCCTCGCCAACACGCAGTCGCATTCCATCCGAAGCTGCTATAGTGGGAACTCCTGTTTTCTCCTCAATCAACTTAGCTTGACGACTGGGCCCACTAAAAATCATTTTCATCCCAAAATGTGTAGCCACAGCCATCTCAGGATGAGCCTCCTCCACAACCTTAATGGCATCTTCAGGGCTCATGTGACCCTTCCAAGGACTCCCAAATGGCCTCATAACACAAAGAATAAGGAGTCTAACACCCTCGTAGGCTTTCCCAACACCCTCAAAAAACTCCGTGTCAGAAGTATAACCTATATCTCCAACATCCGGAGTCTCAAACCTAAACCCAACAGCATCGGGATCAGAGTGCCTAGCCTTCGTAGCCACAACCCTAGTGTCACCAACATGAAAAACAACGCCAGCCTTCACCTCTACAACTTCTTTGGGCATACGCTGATGATACCTAGAAATCGAAGGCCCACAATCTTCACTGCCAAATAATACACTACGAGGCGCGGCTACAAGTCCCCTCTTCTTCAACATCCCCCTAGTCATGGCTTCAATCAAAATCTCAGCATTAGTATAATGATCCGGATGACTATGAGAAACCAGCACAGCCATAATCTTCGTGGGATCTAAACCCCTCTCCAACGAATAGATGAGGGCTCCGGGACCTGGATCCAAATGCATGTTGAGAACCTTAGACAAGAAGCGTATCCCGCCAGTCCTCCGCTTCTGAGTTATGGTGGCGAATCTCCCACCTCCCGTTCCTAGAAAAACCAGTTCAACTTCTGCCATGATCCCTCACCTGGAGAAACCCTGTGAAAGCTTGTTAATCTTACTTCTCTTTAGAAATATGGAGAAGAATCGTTATAAACTCATTTGACTGGTCATGGTTCACAGAGAGTTTTATTACAAGCTACCACATGAACATTAACGGTAGGAGCATTTCTAAATGAAAATCGTGATTCGCATCGGCGGTTCAGTGGTGGCCTCTCCACCTAACCCAGTTTTAATCGGTAAATATGCTGACCTGCTGAAGGATTTGAAAAAACAGGGACACCAGATTGTTGCCGTTGTCGGCGGCGGAGCCCTAGCCCGAGACTTTATCAAGGTTGCGGGCGAATTGGGCTTAGACGAAGCCAACAGAGACTGTACCGCAATTCATGTTTCACGCTTATTCGCCCAATTGTTTGTCATGCGTTTGGGCGAAGCTGGTTGCGGAACAGTGCCTATCTCTCTAGACGAAGCGGGTGCTTGCTTGAAACGTGGAAAGATCGTTGTTATGGGTGGTTTAAAGTCTGGGATGACCACGGACACGGTGGCGGCGATGATAGGCGAGAAAATCGATGCTGATCTGTTGGTGAAAGCCTCAAACGTAGACGGCATATACACTAAAGACCCTAAGAAATATCCCGACGCAAAAAAGATTGATGAGCTGAAGTTTAATGATTTGACACGACTCTTTGAAGAAAACCGACACAAGGCAGGAATTCACCAGATTCTTGACCCTGAAGCGGTTAAGATTCTGCGGAAAGGAGAAATGAAAATGGTGATAGTGAACGGATTTAAGCCTGAAAACGTTTTGTTGGCAGTGAAAGGAGAAAAAGTTGGAACCATAATCAAGTAGTTATATTGCCGCCCTTACTGGAAAAAATTAATAGAAAGGAAGAGTTAGTGTGTGAAACGGGTGCGGCGGTAGCCAAGCCAGGTCAAAGTCGCATGGGACCTATGCAGGCGGAGGACTCAAGATCAACGTTGATAAGTCATCCTCTCCCGTAGGGGTTCGCAGGTTCAAATCCTGCCCGCCGCACCATGAATAAACCTTCTTAAGCTCCTTCGGTAAAGTTTCTCTCCTAAGGCTAATCTACAGAGATTGTTGTTTACAGATAGATATTAATCAGATTTCTTTTGATGAGCAAGTAAATTACAATGGCGCTAATCACGAACTCGCCTATAAGGTAAGTGCCATTGTATGCGGCTGAGGCTATTGCCCCCTCCACAGTAGGTGATGTAAAAAAGAAGATGCCCGCCAAGAAAGAACAGATGAACCTCCCAGTTATACCAACACCCACGCCCACCAAGGGGTACCTCTTAAAAAGTCCAGCTAAACCCAACGCAGCAAAAGCCAAAGGATAATCAAGCAAGCCTTGAACCGGATTAATTACGTAGCCCCCAAACGCCATATGAACCAACCCATAGACGAAACCAGCGAAAAACCCGTAACGGAAACCCCGTCTCAAAGCAAACCAAACCAATGGCACTAAGCCTGCTATGGTGATGGACCCTCCTTGCGGAAGATGGTAGATTGGCGGTAGAATATCTTTCAAAATAAAACCTAGAGCAACAACAACAGATATTTCGGCCAGTATTTTAGTTGGAATTCTTCTTTCACTCACACTGTTTCCCTCCGCCAGTATTATCTGGATCAGGTTCAACGGGTCGACGACTACTAGTCGTCCTCTCAGCCGGGTTAACCCAGCTCCCCTAACCGCTACCAAGACAAACTTCTCATATTTAAATCTGGTGTTCTAGCTCAACTTGGCGCTTTTCATTCCTCTGGTTTCGCTTCTGGTTTGTAAAGCCTCTTTTCAAAAGCCGGTTGGGACTTAGATTTGCCTCGATACCGCCGCATAGACATTTTTCTACGTTCCACGTTTTTTAGGCGAGCCCAAGCCTTGGCTACTCTGGTTCTGGAAGGTCTTCTTATTCGGAATGGCTGAGGCTTGGGTGGTTGGAATGTTTTTACAGTTGATGTAGGAGTGCGTTTTCGGCGTTTCCTACGTGTTTCTATTTTGGGGCTTACTATTCGCTTGAAGGTTACGGTTCTGTCATTCAAATTTACGTCATGAACTCTCCACCCTACGTTCATCCATGACTGAGCTTGAACACGACTGGACGCATTATTCCACCAACGTACGTCCTGCGAGGCTGAGGAAGGAAGACTAGCTCCAATAATGCTTTGAATCTTGGCAAAAGTAAGCGTAACCAAATCACCATATCGTGCCCTTCGCGTCAAATACTCGCTTAAAACACTATACTTTGTCCCTGGTCTCCTCGGTGAAACAAATCTCCTTGCACAATTCAAACAGATAGGAACATTTCTGAGCACATTTCTGTTCCAAGTGAACATGATACAGTTTCCGCAATACAATTTTCCACATCGATAACAACGCCTGAATTGATAGTAAGAAAATGTTTCGCCGCACAGAGAACACTCTTCTCTCATAGTCAATATTAGTTACACGGCTCGAAATGAATCTTTTGAAATTTCCACGCGCGTTCGAGTGGACTGTTAAAGACAAAAAGTGAGAACAAAAAGATTATTTTTATTTATGTCTGTATTCCTTAGCCACGATCATGGTTGTTGTTAGGAAGATGTCAGGTAATACTCTAAGTTTATCCGTCAAGAATTTGTCTAGCTGAGACAGTTCCTCAAAACGCACCTTAACGATGGCATCATATTCACCATACAGCAGACTTACCTCCATCACTTCCTCGAAACTTGAAACTCTCTTCAATATCTCCTTCTCTGAACCTGACTTCAATGTGACCAAGACATAGGCAAGGACAGCCATCTCATAATCTCCTCTTGATACATTGTTTATTTTAGGAGAACTTAACTGTTTGTATGAAAAATTGAACATAAAGCCTATTAAGCCCGCTTAAAGTTTCATTTTGGAAGCATTTCTGGCTGTGAGTAAATTGTCACTAAAATCAATTCTCGAAAAAATTCAGAAAGAATTAAGCAAAAGAGAGGGAGTTCGAGAGGAAGTTCAAAATGACATGCGCAGGGCAACTCGCCTGTCCAAACAAGCCATCCTCTTTACCCATCAAGAAAGATTTGAAAATGCAAAAAATTTGCTTAAAGAAGCGAGCAAACTTTTCGCCAAACTTCAAAAGATATCGAACGATTATCCGGATATGTTTTATAGTGGTTTGGTTAGCGCCGCCTTCGAAGAATACGCTGAAGCCCAAACTTTACTCATGTTGATTGAGGAAGACCGATTCGTCGATCCTGAAGAAATAGGGGTTCCCACGATTTCTTTCGTGCTAGGTCTAGGCGATGTTGTTGGGGAGCTAAGGCGCAGAGCCCTCGACTCAATCAGGAAGGGAAAGGTGGAAACGGCGGAGAAATGTCTAGAAACAATGGAGCACATTTACTCTGAACTGACGGCCATGGACGACGCCTACCTCCTTGTTTCAGGGCTTCGAAGAAAGTGCGATGTTGCAAGACATGTCATCGAAATCACTAGAGGAGATGTTACCATCGAGGCTCGAAGAAGCGCCCTAGAACAATCTATTCAAAGACTGGAGAAAACCGTTAGAAAGAAACGAAAGATTAAAAAAGCTAAAACCTAGTTGAGGCTCCCCATGTCATCTAGAAACCAAACTCAGTTCTCGCTATAATGTCATCTTGGACGGACTTACCTAGATCTATAAAGAAGGCGCTGTACCCGGAGACCCTTACAACCAAATCCTTATAGTTTTCTGGATGCAACTGTGCATCCCTCAGCATCTCACTCGAAACCACGTTAAACTGCACATGCATCCCGCCCAAATCAAAATAGGTTCTAATCAACGAAGCAACTTTTCTAAGTCCTTCCTCATTCCGCACCAAGGATGGACTCAACCGGAGGTTCAAAGCATCCCCATTGGTCGTCAGCTTATGGTTTAATTTAGCTGCAGATTTGAGCACCGCCGTTGGACCCATCCCCTCCCTCCTATTCGTTGGCGATATCCCATTCGAGATTGCTTCACAAGCCTTTCTACCATCAGGTGTTGCGCCTAGGAATAAACCGTCAAGGACATGTGTTCCATAGGAGTAAAATGATGGTCTGAAGTGCCCCCCCCTCACAGACGAATGTTTAGTCACTTCACTGCAGAAGGACTCGGCAATTTCTTTCACTATAAAGTCTACGTAATCCTCATCATTTCCATACTTGGGGATCCGATTAATTATCATTTGCCGAATGTCCTCTTTCCCCCTGAAATTGGTTTCTAGTAGCTTAATCAGTTCTGGCATGGTAAGTACCTTGTCTTCAAAGACTAGCTTTTTTATGGCTGCCAGCGAGTCTGCAGTGGTTCCCAGCCCCCTTGCTGTTATGGAAGAGAAGTTGTATTTAGCCCCACCTTCGGTTACATCTCTACCACTTTCGATGCAGCCTTTTATTGTGGAGGAAACGAATGGAGCTGGAAAACCTTCTTTGTAGATTAAATCTTTCAAATTTGTTGCATCGACTACAATCTTTACGTTATACTGTAGCTGTCCGCGGAAGGCATCCATCATCTCATTGAAAGACGTGAACTTTGTAGGATCCCCTGTTGGGAGCCCTTGTCCACCGACCACGCTGTTGTCGCCATTATTAAGTGTCATTTCCAAAATATGTCCAAATTTGAGGTCGTTTCCTCCTGTACATGCGTAGGTGTCTCCAGAGCCGGTGGGTTCAACGCACCCAATGATGGCATAATTTCGTGCATCTTCTAGGCTGTATCCGTCATTGACCAACGCTGGAATGATTACTTCGTCATTGTAGAATGCTTGCCCAGAAGTCGCCCTGTAAACCTCGCATGCTTTCAGAAGGAAATTCTCCGGGGTTTTGCCATGAATCCTTATTGCTAGGTTATTGACTACAGCTTTCAGCCTCTTCGATGCTTCCAAGATTATGTAGGACAATTCGTTGGTGGCATCCTCACCGTCCTTTGTTTGCCCTCCGATGGTTATGGGCTGTGGGCTTGTCCCCAGCGTACTGGCAGTTTCTATTCCTGCTTTTGGCAAAAGGAGTATCTCTGATGTTAGCTTAAGATCTATCTCTTCAATAAGTTCTTGCACTCTTTCCCTAGTTATTCTTCCTTCTTCGATGTCCTTCTTATAGAATGGATAGAGGTATTGATCCACCCTTCCGAGGGCGACGGTTCCAGCCATGCCATAACTGATTTGGGCAATTACTTGGGTAAACCAGAGGCACTGTATTGCTTCATAAAATGTTCTAGGCGGGTTGGCAGGAACCCATCGACAATTCTCTGCTATTTCCAACAACTCAGCCTTTCTCTTTACATTTCTTTTCTTCTCTGCGAGTTTCGTTGCCTCCTCAGCAAACCTTTTGGCAAATCCTATTGCTGCATCACAGCCAATGATGACTGCTTTGAGAAAACTAATTCTCTTTTGGTCATCGGAACTGAGATTTGTTACATTCAACTTCTTTAGATGCCTTTTTGCCCGCTTCTTTATCCCATTGAAGCCTTCATTGATTACATTCTCATGACCCAACACTAAATGTCCCTGGACATCGAATATATCGATGGCCAGATTAGGGGAAAGTTTGCCAATTTCGTCAAGGATTTGCGCACTAAAAGCTGGGCCTCCCAAAGCCCTTATCATTTTACGAGAGTTGCGTATTCCGAAGCGTCTTGCAATTTTAAGCATGGAGAGCGCATTCAGTTTCAGTTTCATTAAACCCTTTTCAGCCCACAGAAAAGCTTTCCTATCTCTGATTGTTTTTCTTTCCCAGTACGGTAGAATTTCCTCTTTCAGGATTCTTTTATCTTCCTTGCTTAGCAGGAAAGGGCGCTTTCTTTTTCCCAGCTGATCCATTTCCATCTTGAGGACGACATTTATGTCGCCACGTTCTACGGGGATAACTCCAGCCAACCTCTTGCTTGTTCTGTTGCCGACAATTAATTCGTCTTCATCTATGTAGATTGTCATTTTACTTAATGTCTTGAGCAAGGCCTTGGCTGCCCTTATGGCGGGAGGCTCTCCTTCAGTTTCTTTGTAGCTTTCTGTGTAGAGGCGGGCTCTCTCGATACAGACTTCATAGGGAGAGGAGAGGAGTTTCTCTTTCATTCGCTCTGCCCTTGATTCAGCCTCATACTTGTAGCTTTCACAAGCATCTAATTGGGTTATTTTCATTCTCCCCCGATATCCCCCATAGATCCTTCGTTAGAAAAACTGAGTTCTACAGGTTTAAAATAGTTTATGGCTAATTAGGTTGGTCCGTTAACTCACAGGTGAAAAGGAAGGTTAAAGATATTAAAGCCTGAAGCGATTTTGAAGTGGGTTGAGGTTTAAACAGAAATTGCCAATCAAGCTTAGGCCAAGGTTTTCTACGGAAAAAGCCCACGCCATGCAGTTGCGTTTGTCTAAACAGATTATACATGAAGATACGCTACCCAAGACCATCAATTACGTAGCCGGGGTGGACGTTGCCTATACGAAAGGAATATCCATTGGCGCAGTGGCTGTCCTTGACTTCGTCTCCCTATCCCTCATAGAATCTCAGGTAGTTCGCCTAAAAACACGGTTCCCCTACATACCAACCCTCTTGTCTTTTAGAGAAATCCCGCCAGCCTACTCAGCCATAAAAAAACTGCAAACACAACCAGATGTTTTTCTCGTTGACGGACAAGGATTTGCCCATCCATACCGCCTAGGATTCGCTGCCCATCTAGGCTTGGCGATAGGTAGACCAACTATTGGTGTTGCGAAAAGTCTGTTGTGCGGTGAAGTGGAGCCAGTTGGCAAGCATGGCTGGTCACCAGTTATGGATAGAGAGGAAATTATTGGCGCCGAAGTTGTTACAAAAGCTGGAATAAGTCCGATATACGTTAGTGTTGGTCATAGGGTGTCATTAAGAAGAGCCATAGAAATCGTTAGGAGCTGTGTAAGAGATTCTAGGATTCCAGAGCCTATTCGAAGAGCCCACCTGTTGGCAAATGAAGAAAAAAGGAAACTTAGGGAAGCATGTTTTTGATGCCTATTCTAACAGCGTGGCTGGTAATCTCAAGGGAACAGGCATGATGTTTGGAACAGAAAGCTTGACATTTTTCTGCCCAGATCCTATCCTCATAGGCTAGACCACATTCTTCGCAAACATAATATCTTCTATCGTTTCTTACAATCTCTTTTACCATACTTCAAGAGGGAAACCAACAGTTACAAAAGTCTTTCCGCTTTTATAACTTCAAAACCTCAAGGATGTGCGCGCAACCTAAGCCAAATTTTCATGATTTTACGTAAACGTCAATTCTCACCAAATAATATAAGAAGAGAGCATATGATGGTTGTTAGGTTGACGGAGGAACCGTTTTGCATCCTCAGTTAAAGAAACTTGTTAACAAAATTAAAGATGAAACTCTTCGAGAAAAGGTGGTTCAGTTCCTTGAAAACCCCGCCATCGAGATTAATGGGAAAGTTTACACGGGAATACCGTTGGATGTTTCACCAGCTGGCATGTCTCATCATCACAGTTATCCGGGTGGCTTTATTGAACATGTTGTGGCAACTACTGAAATCGCCTTGAATCTATGCCACATCATCGAGAGGGTTTACCATGGAAAAGTTGACAGAGACATGGTTATCTCCGGAGCTATCTTACACGACATTTTTAAGCCCCTCACCTACCAGACGGAGGAAAACGGAACCTACAGATCGACACCCCTGGCCGAAAGATTAGACCATCTGACCCTCATAGTTTCAGAAATGGTTCGAAGAGGTTTCCCCCTAGACCTTATCCACATAGTTTGTGCCCATCATGGCGGTGAAGTAGGCCCAATATGGCCCAGAACAATAGAAGCCCTTGTTTGCCACCTAGCGGATATCACAGACTCGCGACTAAACGGCGAAGTGCTTAGGGCAGCAAGATACCTTTCAAGGGAAGCCACAGGAGAAGAATTAGACATAGTTTCCTCGAAGGAAGCCTTCGAAGTTGTCCATTCGAAGGTTGTCGAAGGTTGGGGCGGGGTCAAGAAAACCGTGGAAAAAATAAGGCGAAAAAGGCGGGGCGCCTCTTAGGTCTTAGGTTTCTTTGGGATTTTTTTCTTTGCGAAGACTAGGGCAACTATGGAAAGAATTATGATTGTTGGTAGAATTGTGGCTGGTGGAAATTCTGGTATGACTTGGTAGACGCAGTAGGGTTCTGTTCCGTCAAGTGTTGCGTTGTTTTCTGTCTGGTCGTAGGCGACTATTTTGTATTTTACCCATGTTCCAGCGAGATGCGCTGGTATTGTAGCTTCGTAGAGGCCTGTTGAAGAGTTGAAGTTCATTGGTAGATTAGTCCATGTGGCTCCGTCGTTTATTGTGTAGGACAAAGTGACGTTTTTTACTTGGCTTATGGTGTCTGTAACGTTTACTGAAACTTTCACGGGCTGGTCTGGTGTGACATAGTCTGGTGGTTCACGAGACGGAATCCCAATTGTTGGCGGCGTTACGTCTATGGTAACTGTTGTGTCGGGTTGGATGGGTGCTTGTTCGGTGTTGCCTACGTTGTCTTGGGCGATGCTGTAGAAGGCGTATGTGTGTTCCGACTCGCCTGTGAACGTGGCTGACTGGTTTGTGGCGCGTATCCATGGCGTGTAGGATCCGTTGTTGTCTGAAACGTAGATTGTGTAGTCTCGGATGCCTGAGCCTGAATCGTCGGTGCCCGACCATCTCACCTCAAAGCTGAGGGGCTGGTAAGAGGGTAGCGCATTCACGCTGCTGGACGGTGGTTGTGAGTCGATGGTGTTGAGAAATTCTGGCGTATCCATGGGGGGGTTGACATCAAAAACTATTGTGGCTTTGTTTCGGATTTCGGTTCCTGAGGGCAGATCCGGCTTGGGTTTGATGGTGAACATGACCCAGCCTTCGCCTTCTGGTGGGTTCTTGTTTGGAGGTAAAAATCCGACGAGAGGATCTTCTGGTGGTAAACCTGTATCTGGGTCGATGGATTCAAACGTCCACGTTACTAAACCATTTGTTTTGTCTACTGTTTTGTCTATCTTCACGAGCAAGTTCGCGCCTGGTCTTAGATCAACAACTTCTTGCTCTGCCGGGATTATCATGTTTCCGAAAGAGACTTCACCAAAACTGAAACTATCCCAAACCAGGTCCTCATCCAGTGAATCAGTTATAACAACCTTTTGAGCTGGAGCAGTTGCATTTTCTAGGTTTTCAAAGAAGATTACGTAAAGCAGCTCCCTGCCCAAGGGAACAAACCTTTGCGATCCGAAACCAGATGGCCCAGCCTTTTCGTTGGGATCGCGTGAACCAACAGGGACAATAGCAAATTCCGCATCAGCTAAGTTTCGTGGTTTTGGTCGGGTGAGCGCAGCAGAGAAAAGGTCTATTAAACCCCATTTTAAACGGTCAGCTATCTGGCGACCATTAATTGGATCTTCTTGCATGAGGTATGTTGTACTCGGGTCAAAAGCTCGTGTCTTTTCGATCAAGATCTGATCCGCTTCATCTTGAGGCGTGCCGCCAACACGGCTCCAGACATCCCCGATTCCACCGATTCCCATCTCCCCGGTTTTGATGTTTGTAATCATGCTATACTGCCAATCGTGGAACCAAGCTGCTCTATCAAGTTCGTCTCTTGGAGGGGGACGTGTGCCTCCCTCTTCTGTGGTTGGAGCCCAATAGTCCATAGGAGTAATCTTTCCATCTCCATCCCAGTCTTTTGTCTCAGTTGGACCAAGATAGTTTCCGTACCATGGACCAGGCGAACCTGTCTCCGCAAGGGGGTCGATCAAGAGTTTGATGGCTGTATCGGGAATCGGCGTCCCTAGAACTTCCGTTGCCGCCGCAACAGAGAGAAAAGCATAGGGAATCAGCCTAATCTCATTTTGGTTAGTTTGCAGCCATGTAAGTAGACCGTTGGCAAAATCTGTGGTCGGCATGGTAGTGAAATTAGCCGCAAGCAAGATAGGATAAGTGTTTACTAGCCTAGAAAAGATGGAGGTTTCATTAGCAAACGCAAAATCTCCAGTCTGCGTGAACTTGTTGGGTTGAGATTGCCAGAGTTCAGCTCCAATTCGGAGTTGGACTGGTGTGGAGGGTGCTTGGACAGTAAAGCTGATGAACCTGGTAGAAAATGTTGGAACACTGTATATCCAGATTGAGATCACCCTCTGCGAACCCGCCAGAGAGCCCAAAGGAACTTGCTTCCAGTCAACCCCAGATACATTTGGAGGTGAAATATTAACCTTGAACTTTAATCCAGCAGGTATCCTGATCACAAGATTTATATCGAAGGCATCAATTTCGCCATCGTTACCGTATATTATCCAAAAGGTTGCGTTCCAACCAAATCTAATCTGAAATCGCCCAGCAAGATAGACCCACAATTTTGGTTGACCGCCTGGCACAATGGTAAATGCTTCGGGCAACCTTAGCTCAGTCGAGTCTGGAAGCGTGACTACTACATCCCATAGTCCAGGTTCTCTTCCGACGAGGTTGAACCTTGTGCTAATTAAGGTGGTGCCGGCATGAGTGATGCCAACCACGGTGGTGTCTATGCCATCTATGTGCGCGTAGCCTTCCCTCACCAGCCTAACTGCTGCAACCTCGCTAAAGCCTATGCCTTCTATCTTCACTGTCACCGTTCCAGTATTGCCACCTCGGTTTGGTGCAATGGATACGAGTTGAGGTTGCGGGGGCTTCTCAGGCTGCAAAATGAGGGGATATCGGTCTCTGTTATGGTCGTCTATAATGTATGGTATGTCGCCTATGCCGTCGCTCCCAGGCTGGTCTTGATTAGAACCGCTTTTCAGGTCAACGCCTAAATAGTTACTCCAATAGTTGCCGCCCGAAGGATAGTTGTCATCCCATGCGTTTATTGAGGGGGGAACCTCTTTGGCCACCCATGAAACATCAAAAACTTGATCGGTGTTGTTGATGAAGTTATTGTGAAAGATTTTGTTGTTAGACGAGTCATAGAGGTAGAGGCCACTCATTAAGTTGTTTGTTATGTTATTTCCAGAAATGGTGCTGTTTGAAAACCAGACGAGAACTACGCCCCTACGGGATTTTGTTATGTTGTTTCCAGAGAGGGTGATGTTAGACGCCGACTTGAAGTAGAGGCCGTAAGCGTTTTCTGCTATTATATTGTTTTTAGAGATGATGATGTTAGACGACTCCTCGAGGTCGACGCCCGCGTTGTTTATTGTTATGTTGTTTCCAGATAGGATGCTGTTAGGCGACGAGTAGAGGACGAGGCCTTTCCCCCAGAGGGTTTCTATTTTGTTTCCAGAGATGGTGCTGTTAGGCGACAATTCGACGAGGATGCCATACGAGTTGTATGTTATGTTGTTTCCGCTTATGCTGTTACCAGAAGAATAAGAGAGCCCGATGCCATACGAGTTGTTTGTTATGTTGTTTCCGCTTATGCTGTTATAGTTTGAAGAAGCATAGAGCCAGATGCCATAATAGTTGTTTGCTGTTATGTTGTTTCCGCTCATGCAGTTGTTAGAAGAATAATAGAGATAGATGCCATAATAGAATGTGCGGATTTCCATATTTCTGATAGATACGTTGCTTCTGCCTGACAAGTCTATTCCTATTCCACTTCCTGTGCCACTAAGGGTGTAGCCTGCCCCATCAACCACAATGTTATCCCTCTGAATAACAATGGAATCATTTATGTTATCTGTAAAAGTGTAGGTAACATTGTCTGTTGTGGAAATTGGTGCTGTTGATGGATATACGCTTCCATCCGCCCTAATGTATATGGTTCCGCTTCCCCACACCAACCTAACATTCAACACTACACCAAACACAGACACAAACAACAGTAAAACCCAAACACCAGAAACTAAACCAACCCTTCCCCTACCCATACTCCCTCTTCTCTCCTCAATAACGATCCGATACGGTTTCAAGTAGCTAATTATAATAATTCTAATATAAACATCGACGGTTTTATAGATTTCTCCGTCGCATCAAGATTGCTTAGGAGGCTAACGTGAGATTCAGACGCTTGCAAATAGCCTTTGCTTCTTCTATGATGCCGTCGATGGCTTCCTTCACGCTGACTATTTCATGAATTCTTCCTACAACCATTCCAAGGGAAACAACGCCGGCGTCAATGTCTCCTTCTAGCCACGCTTTTCTGCCAAGCGCGCCACTTATCACTGTTAGTAACTCTTCTAGGGAAGCTCCCCTCTTATCCATTTCCAGCGCCTTCTCCGCCGGTTTATTCTTTATAACCCTCATCGGTAAGCCAATGGATCGATCGATAAGCGTGGTGTCAGTTTCTTTAGCCTTCAACATCCATTCCTTGATTTTGGGGTGAGCAATACATTCGTGCGTTGCAACAAAGCGTGTGCCCATCACCACCCCATCCGCACCCAAGGCCAGGGCTGCGACGAAGCTGCGGGCGTCACAGAATCCTCCTCCCGCGGCAACAGGTATTTTCAAGGCATCAACTGTTAAGGGGATGAGGATCAGTGAAGTGACGTCGTCCATGCCTGGATGCCCCGCACACTCGAATCCAACTATGGTCACTGCGTCCACTCCCACGCTCTCTGCTTTCTGGGCAAACCTTACCGCTGGCACTTTATGGATTATTTTTATGCCCGCCTCTTTCAGTCGAGGCACGTAGGGTTCTGGACTTGCACCCGATGACTCAACTATTTCGACGCCTTCATCGATGAATAGTTCGATGTCCTCTTCGATGCTTCTTTGTCTCATCATGGGGAAAAGGTTTAGATTAACTCCGAAGGGTTTGTTTGTTAGGCTTTTCGTTTTCCGAATCTCCTCCCGCAGTTCTTCTTTGGTTCCAAAGGTTGTTGATGCCAGTATTCCCAGTCCGCCTGCATTTGAGACGGCTGCGACCAATTCAGCTCTAGAGAGGAGATGCATTCCTCCAGCGATTATGGGATACTTGATGCCGAACAATTCGGTTATTCTAGTCTTGAACATTTTGTTAACCGCCTTTAAGCAACGTATGTTTGCTATTTTAAATGAATTGTCTCTGTGTCTAGCGGTTTGGTGCCCAGTATAGCTATAGATGGTTTTTCGCTTAGATAGCCGCAGACTTCGCCAGGATTTATCACGAGGGTTTTCCCTTTCCTAAAGGTTTTCGCTTCATGGGTGTGCCCATGCACGATTACATCATAGCTTTCCACATCAATGAGGGATCGAAGAAGTTCCACTTCGTCGCCATGTAACAAAGCGATCCTCAGTCCATCAACCATCACTTCTGCGAATTTTCCATGAATCTCAGCGCCTAGTTCTGTGAATCGTTTCTTGAGTAATTCTTTGTCCCCGTCGTTGTTGCCAAAGACTCCGATCAATTTGGCTTTTAAGGGTTTGAAGTGGGGCACGACGAAAGGAGCAACGTAGTCTCCTGCGTGCAGCACCAGTTCAACCTTTTCTTCGTTTAACCTTTTCACGGCTTTGTCAAGGAGGGGCAAATTGTCATGGGTATCAGCAATTATGCCTACTAGCATTTTCTCACCCAACAATACTATCTTACAATAACTTTTGCGTATAAACTAGTTTTCGCTGACTCCTTCTTTTAGAAGTTGTTTTCCATAATCATAACCTTTTTTGAAGGCTTCGAGGTTCAGCTTTTCCGTGCCTTTGGGGATGGTGCTGAGAATGGATTTCTTCATGGATTTGGCGCTCACCACATTGGTTATGGAGGCTAAAGCCCCAAGCATAACCACATTTGCAATCAAGGTTTTTCCCGCTTTTTCAGCGATTTTTGTTGCGGGCACCTTGAAAACTCGAATTTGCGGTGTGGCTTTTTCTTTTGGCACCAAATCTGAATCTAGAAGAAGGGTTCCTCCCTTCTTTACGGTATCTACGTAGGTGTTGTAGGCTTCTTGGGACATCACAATCAAAACGTGTGGTTCAGTGACTGTTGGAAAATCAATTTCCCCGTCTGAGATTACAACTTCGGATTTGCAGGCTCCACCCCTTGACTCAGGACCATAGGACCTTGTTTCAACAGCGTTTCTGTTGTCGTGAAGGCAAGCCGCCATGGCCAATATTAATCCAGCGCTTATGATGCCTTGACCACCGAATCCTGCCAACCTGACTTCATATCTCATTTCACTCACTTTCTTTTTCTCTGAACCTTAGCAATCATTTCTTGGAGAAGTCTAGTATATCCTGGTTTTTCGATGTCTACAAATTCACCTACAATGATTTTAGATGGGGTTATTTCTGCCTTCACTGGGTCATAGTGATAGCGAACTTCAGAGGATTCCTTGAGCCACCTCATCATGTCCACGGCGGTTCCCATCTTATTGTATTGCCCGTAAATTTCGGTGCAAGGGGTTATTGCTTCAATGAAAGAGAAGCCTTCCTTTTGTAAGGCTTTTTTGATGGATTCTATGAGTCTTTGAGCGTGAAATACTGTCCATCTAGCCACGTAGACTGCTCCTGAACCTGCAGCCAAATGAACCAAATTGAATGGATGTTCAATGTTTCCGTGGGGGGTTGTGGGTGCTAAGGCTTCTAGGGGAGTTGTGGGTCCATGTTGTCCGCCGGTCATGCCATAAGTGAAGTTGTTGGCACAAATCACCTGAATATCCATGTTTCTGCGGGCGGCATGAATAAAGTGGTTTCCTCCTATGGCGAAGAGGTCCCCGTCTCCACTGATCACCACAACCTTCAGTTCTGGTTTAGCTAATTTCACTCCTGTGGCAAAGGCTATGGGCCTTCCATGGGTTGTGTGGAAAGAGTCCGTGTTCGTGTAACCTGATATACGGCCTATACATCCGATCCCGGAAACTACAACAACCTTGTTGAGATCGATATTTAATTCGTCAAGAGCCTTTACAAAACAGTTCAGTATAATTCCGTTTCCACATCCTTTGCACCAGATGTGGGGAATCATTCCTTCTCTCAAGAAGCTTTGGCGAGGATGCTCCAACTTCACACTCATCAGCGTGCCCTCCTTATCACATCCAGAACTTCACTGGGCTTGTGGGGTTCTTCGCCCAACTTCGGTAAGAAAAAGACAGGAGTTTCCTTTGCAGCCCTCTCCACTTCCCGGACGATTTGTCCGTAATTCATTTCTGGAACCACTATGGCGTCAACTTGTTCAGCAATCTGTGAAATTTGCTGATCTGGGAATGGCCACAGGGTGATTAGTCGAAGGAGACCGGCTTTAATTCCCTGTTCTCTCGCTTTTCTCACAGCGCTTAAAGCTCCTCGTGACGTTATTCCATAGGCAACAACGGCTACCTGAGCGTCTTCCAGCATAATCTCTTCAACTTTTACGATCCTATCTGCATTCTTGCGTATTTTGTCACAAAGCCTTTGAACGAGTTTCTCTTGGACCTCAGCGCTCAGGGTTTGCGGATGCCCAGTTTCATCGTGTGTCAGTCCCGTTGCGTAGAGGCGGTAGCCTTCTCCAAAGCAGGCCATTGGTGGAACCAAGTCTTTGTCTGGACTGAAGGGTTTGTATTTCTCTGGTGGAACTTTCGGCTTTTTTCTGTTCACAATTTTTATGTCCTTTTTGGCTGGAATTGTGACGCGTTCCCACATGTGGGCAACGATTTCGTCTGCGAGAACAATAACAGGAGTGCGATAGGCTTCCGACAGGTTGAAAGCTTCAACCGTTAGGTTAAACATTTCCTGCACCGAGGATGGAGAAAGGGCGATGATTTCGTAGTCTCCGTGGGAACCCCATTTCGCCTGCATAACATCTTGTTGTCCAGGCATGGTTGGCTGGCCGGTGCTGGGGCCTCCCCTCATAACGTTTACTATAACACAGGGAGTTTCTGTCATGAAGGCCAAACCAATGTTTTCAACCATGAGGCTGAAGCCCGGGCCAGAAGTAGCTGTCATAGACTTTACACAGGCGTAAGATGCTCCAATAACCGCTGCTAAAGAAGCAAGTTCATCTTCCATTTGTATGTAAACTCCGCCAACTTCGGGCAAACGTTGAGCCATACGCTCAGCAATTTCCGTAGCTGGCGTTATGGGATAACCGGCAAAGAATCTGCATCCTGCGGCTATGGCGCCTTCGGCGCAGGCCATGTCTCCTTGCCAGAAGTGGATGCCAGTTAAAACTTCTCGTCCCATTGTTATTTCTCCTTTCTTTTAAGGTATATGGCAAAATCTGGGCATAGAAGTTCACAAAGACCGCAGTGGGTACAAATATCGTTTTTCTTTAGCTTGGGCGGGTGAACTCCCCTAGCGTTTAGTTTGTTCGAGTATTCTAGTGCCTTGACCGGGCAAAATTCGATACAATAACCGCAACCTTTGCAGCGGTCTTCAATAACCATAATTTTCATTTTTGCCGCTTTCTTTTCTTCATGAGGATAGAGCGTTTTTTGTGAAGCCATCAACTCTTTCCTCAAGATTATGGGAGGCTTGTCTCCGATATAAAACTTTACAAATGTAAACGTCACTAAAGCTAGGACAAAAGCGTTCTAAAGAAGTCGCATCATGCATTTCCCTCAAAATATGTATATGAAGCAACATCTCAGATGTAGAGAAGGTTGAAAACATGGAAAAAGTGAAAGTTGTTCTTTATGGCGTCGGCGCTATGGGAAGCCGCATAGCCAAGTTTCTACTGGAAAAAGAAGGTGTAGAAATTGTGGGCGCCATCGACGTCGCCGAAGACAAAGTTGGAAAGGATTTAGGCGAAATCTTAGGCCTCGACAAACAGTTGGGCATTTTAGCATCGAATGATCCAGACGCCGTTTTTTCAAAAGTTAAAGCTGACATAATGGTTCATGCAACCACCTCATTTCTTAAGCAAGTATACCCCCAAATAGTCAAAGCCGTAGAGCATGGAGTCAACGTGGTGTCCACATGCGAAGAGTTGGCATACCCCCACACAATTGAACCGAAGCTTGTTAAGAAACTCGACAAATTAGCTAAGGAACATGAAGTAACCGTTCTAGGCACGGGAATAAACCCAGGCTCCATCATGGACACCCTAGTCATCACCCTCACTGGCGTCTGCCAAAAAGTTGAGAAAATCAAAGTGACAAGAATAGTAAACGCGGCGAAGCGTAGAGTTCCATTCCAGAAAAAGATAGGCGCTGGGCTTTCAGTCAAAGAGTTTATGGAGAGAATCGAAAGGAAAATCATAATAGGACATGTTGGGCTGGAGCAGTCCATATCCATGATAGCCAGCGCTCTAGGATGGGAGCTGGATGAGATAGAAGTTGATCCCATTGAGCCCGTCGTCGCCAAGGCTCCCATAGAAAGCGAAGCGATTCGAGTAGAACCAAGTCAGGTGGCTGGTTTGAGGCAATGTTCGAGAGGTACGATGGATGGAAAGGAAGTGATAACTCTTGACCTCCAAGCTTACATAGGCGCAGAGGAGGAATACGACTCCATATCAATCGAGGGAACGCCAAGTCTTCACATGAAAATAGCTCCATGTATCCACGGCGCCATCGGAACCGCAGCCATAATTGTCAACTCCATTCCAAAAGTGCTTAAGGCTCCGCCGGGCTTGGTCACCATGAAAGACCTACCTATTCCCTCTGCAGTGCTCAAAGATATGAGGAAGTATATGCATTAAGGAAACCGGTGATTTGCATGGTTGCATATGTAGGCATTCATGAAAAAGGAAAACTTTCCCTTCTTGACTTACTCAAATCTGTGAAAGATAACCCGGATTTTCGTAAAGCAGGAGCGTTGGCTATGTTCATAGGCGTAGTTCGAGGCGAAACTCTAGGCGGAGATACCGTGAAAAAGCTGGAGTTAGAAGCCTATGAAGAAAAGGCCAATGAGGCTCTTGGCAACATCTGCAAAGAACTCAGGGGAAGGGAAGGTATAATTGACGTTCAGATTCACCATTTTGTTGGAGAGTTTAGCGTTGGCGAGGACCTGGTTTACGTTGTGGTCGCTGGAGTCCATAGACATAACGTTTTTCCGGTTTTGGAGGAGGCTGTGGAACGCTACAAGAAGGAGGCTACCATATTCAAGAAGGAATACGTAATCGATGAAACAGGTGCCAAAAAATCATATTGGGTTAGCGAACGCGAGGTTGAAGAGTGTGGTGGAAAACAAGGATAGTTTTTTGATCGATATGTTTAAGTTGTAAAGTTCTTCAACTTTTATTCTGGAGATGAAAGTATGGTTGTTCTTGCTTATGTCTTGGTCACATTGAAGTCGGGTGCTGAGAGAGATGTATGTAAGAAAGTTTCCGGTTTCGAAGAAGTCGTTCAGGTGGATGAATTATACGGAGAATACGACGCTATCTTAAAGGTGCGAGCCGAGGATCTATCACAGTTGGACAAGTTTTTGACGGATAAACTTAGAGTATTACCTGACATCTTCCTAACAACAACCATGATAGTGGCTAGGCAATACAAAGGAAAATAGCAAGCAGGGCTAACCAATTCTTTTTCTTTCTAGTTCTATCCACTAATAGCTAACTATACCTGCATTTAGCTGGTTTTTTTGTAGTATGTAAAAACCTTTAATCGCCAGGGAACCGAGAATAATACAAGGGATAGATTGTGTTTGAGGGTGAGAAGACTTTTGTATTTTGGATTGGTTTGATTATTTTAGCTTTGGCTTCAGTTGGTCTTTTCACAGTAGTTTGGTATTATGCAATTGCGATTTACCCAAGTGATTACTACCTGAAAACTTCTGTTCCCCTAATTGTGGGTGGAATTGTTTTCGTGTTCATAGGACTGTACATGATGAAATCTGGTGTAAAGTAGAAACCAGAAAGTTAGACGTATGGAAATCTCCACGTGAGAAAGAGGAGTAAATTTTTAACGAGAGTAACGGCAAATACTAAGTGTCTTGGTGATACATGATGTGTATGGCTAAAAAGAAAGAGTATGCGTGTTGCGGAAAAACTTTCAAGACGAAGGAAGAGTTAGAAGCCCACAAGAAAAAGGCTCACAAAAAATAGAAAAACCTAGGCATCATTCAGCTTTCCCTCTTTTTCCATATTTTACATTCTTGCTGTTATATTTTTGCACCTAGAGAAATGAACATAATTTGATGGATACGATTTTTAGCCGCCGGCTGCCCAGTTCCTGATTTTACCACATTTCTTGCATTTCAAAAATACTTCTTCTTTAGATTTTTCATTATCAGAAACTAATTCCCATTCATGATAGCATCCTTCAGATGAATCTTTGAATGGCAAATTATTGTACCTCTCCGATCAAATATGTGTGCATACCCATATTAAAACGTCACCATGTTTGATGAAGATTTAGAGCTACCTCAAGCGAGCTTGATAGGCTTTCCCAAACGACTCAACAAAACCACTCGACTTTCTGGTGCCTCATCAAGAATGTTGTAGCCCATTTCTTCAGCCAACTGAACAGCGAAATCCTGAATCTCTTGGTGGGTTGGCATATTTTTAAACCCTAAACGCAGCCGAGAAAAGCCCACGTGCATGTAAGCTTTGGGTTCTACATAGGTTGGGTTAGCCTTCTCAATCAACCGAGCGTACAGTTCAGGACGTTTCAGGTTTAGGTGCCGCGCCAAAGTCAACCTGATTGCTGTGGGGCACTTAAAGCTGGGTAGCAAGGATAGGGTTTCGTTGAGCTTTTTCCAAGCTTCAGGAACGTGCGGGCGACAAACTTCTAAAAACATTTTTTGGTCGAAGGCAGAAACCGAGATGTACAGTTGGGTTGGTTCCTCGCCTAATCTAGACAAGGTTTCTGGGACTGTTCCGTTGGAGACTAGGAATGTGGTGAAGCCTCTTCTATGAAAGCCTTGGATTAAGGCGTCTAGGGGAGAGTATAGGGTGGGCTCGCCTGTTAGGCTTATGGCTGCATGCTTGGGCGTCAAGGCTTCGCGGTATTTCTCTTGATTAGCCCTAGGATTTCCTTTGTATCCGCTCAAAATTTTGAGTTGTTCTTTAATGCAGTCTTCAATTATGTTTTCTGGTTCATCCCAGTTGGGTAGTTGTGTTTCTTCCCATTTTAATTTAAGGTCTCCGCTTTGGGCGCGCCAACAGAAACGACAACGCAGGGTGCAGTAAAAAACTGTGGGAGTCATCTGAAGGCATTGATGGCTCTTTATTCCATAGAACTTCTGCTTGTAGCAGGGTCGATTGTGGATGATGGTTTCGTAAAGCCATCTGCAACGTTTTACAGCCGAGTGTTTCCCCACTAGGTGATATTTTTGATTTTGTAGCATGCGAAGGATTTCGTTGGGAACTAGAGGTTGCAATGTCTCAAACGTCCACATGTTTCCTAAAAACATAAAAACAAGTCTTTGTAATAAAAATGCTCTACGCATTTGGATAATAGAGGTGCATTGGTGTGGCTTATCAGAAAATTGTTAAGGCGATTCCAGCTAAAAAACGAGAGTCACTCTCAGACAAACTTGTAGATTTCCTCCTCAAGTCTAAGAAAGAAGATAAAATGCCCAGCGACTTAGCAAACACTATACTTAGCCAGTGGCAGCGGGGTTCCCTCACAACAGAAGCGGGGCTAGCAGCACTCCTTGAAGCTGCTGTCCTCCTTGAACCGGAAAAAACTATGGAATTCTTGGAGCAAGAGCCACAATTGGCGGATGTTGCAAAAGCGTTAAAGAAATGAGATGGCCCAAGAGGTGTTTGGCATGGTTAAGTTTGGAATAGAATTTAGACCCCACGAGGCATACTGGAAAACAATCTATTATGCTATTCAAGCTGAAAAGAGAGGATTCAACAACCTCTGGATAACCGACCACTACAACAATCGCAACGTTTACGTCACTCTCACAGCGGCGGCACTCTACACCAAAAAAATCGTGTTTGGACCAGGAGTAACCAACCCCTACCTCATCAACCCAGTCGTGACAGCCCAGTCAATTGCCTCCTTAAACGAGTTGGCTCCAGGACGAGTGGTTCTAGGCATAGGTGCAGGAGACAAAACAACCCTAGACTCCATAGGGTTAGAAATGGAGAAACCCCTCACAGCAGTTGTGGAAACCATTGAAATCTTTAGGAGGATGCTGGAGGGAAAGAGCGTCACTTTCGAAGGCGAAGTTTTCAAAACGAAGGGCACAAAATTCAACTTCAAAACAAAAGAAAAAATTCCAGTTTATGTGGGAGCTCAAGGACCCAAAATGCTTGAAACCGCTGGAAAAATAGGCGACGGAGTTCTGATAAACGCCTCTCACCCCAAAGATGTAGACTACGCTGTGGATTGCATAAAAAAGGGAGTAAGCGAAACGGGAAAGAAATTAACAGATGTGGATGTTACCGCCTACACATCCTTCTCCGTGCATGAGAGTCCTGAAAAAGCTACGGAGGCAGCTGTTCCTGTTGTTGCCTTCATAACTGCTGGCAGCCCAAACGTGGTATTGGAGAGACATGGAATAGACTTGAAAAAGGCTGATAAGATTCGAGGGGCTCTGAAAACGGGCGATTTTGGTCAAGCCTTTGGTTCGGTATCCAAGGAAATGATAGAAGCCTTCTCTGTTTGCGGCACCCCTGACATGTGCATCGAACAGACCAACAGACTTCTGAAGGCTGGTATTTCCCAATTCGTTGTAGGCTCACCTATAGGCACTAACGTCCGAAAATCCATTGATCTCATAAGCGAAAAGATAATTCCTCACTTCAAAAAGTAATGTCGTAAGTTCGTTGAAGACTGCCGCCAAGCAAATTCAGCTGTTAAATAGATAATGCTACTTGAAGCAATATTTGATTTCCTGAAACTCTCTAACGAATTTCATAACCTCTCCTTTAACACGGTTTGGGTCCTCATTGTCAACAACCACGTTTTTCATGAAAAACGCTATTCTCTGCATTTCCTCCTCCTTCATTCCCCTTCGAGTTGTTTCACAAACTCCAAGTCTAACACCACTGTCAACAATGATGTTCGCTTTTTCAAGTTTTCTGGCTATAACTCCGCCTTCCTTGTAGCCGCCATAATCGAGGAGAACCTGATGGGACTGCGTGTATCCAATCTGGGGGCACGCCACGGGAAAGCCGTCTTCAGCTAAAGCCTTAGCAAGGATTTTCGCATTCCGAACCACCTGTCTAGCATATAGCTTTCTGTAATTTTTCATTTCTGCAAGGGCTAAGGTCAAGGCGGCTATCCGGTTCCAGTGAGCATTATCCACGAACTCTGGGTGAATTCGTTTCTGAATGACTTCACCATGCTCCTTGTCGGCGAGAATTATTCCACCTTGAGGTCCAAAGAAAGATTTGTGGGTGGAACCGAAGAGAGTTTGAGCGCCTTCTCGAAGGGGGTCTTGAAATTCTGCTCCCGCTATTAAGCCAAGTACATGGGAACCATCGTATCCAACGTGTGCACCAATGTCATGGGCAACTTTTGAAAGTGCTCGCAAGGGATGAGGAAACAGAAATATGCCTGCTCCGAAAATAACCACCTTAGGCTTCTTCTGTATAATCAAATCTGTAGCCTCCTCGACTTTGATGTTCATGTTTTCTTTTGAAAAGGGAAACCGAACTGCTCTAAGTTTCAATAACCTTGATAATCCCTGTTCCCAGAGTCCCGGATATCCCCCATTATCTGGTGAAACGCACAATATTGCATCATTAGGCTTTGTGAAACAGGCAAGAAAGATGAGGTCGGCTACGTGACCTGAAAGGGGATGCAGATCTGCGGTTTCAGATTTGAAAAGGTTTTTGGCGATTTCCTCTCCATACTGTTCGATTTCGTCGATAAAACGAGTGCCCATGAAGAATTGCCCCCTCGCGGTATAGCGATGCCCAAGGTCAGAGGAAAGGATGGAGCGAACTGCGGGGCTCATTACATTTTCCGAGGGAATTAAGTTGACGCATTCCTTTCCGCGCCATTGTTCATGTTTTTCAATTAGGCCCAAGAGCTTGTCAATCATGGCTAACACCTAGACTTATGTGCTTTCCAGTTTGTTGAAGAAATACTTGACTGTTGCGAATACCGAAGTCGTGAAAATGGTGGATAGGAAGATAAAGCTTAAAACGCTCATTGCTATGAAATGTTCACATCTTTAACAACACGAAGCTAAGCATCGAAAAGTTTAGGGAAAGAGGGAGAAACGCTTGCACAAAAATTTATTTAAGAGGAGGGAAGTCGCCACAGTTTTCATAACGATGATACTTATAACGACGCTTGCTGCATCGTTTACGCCGAAAGCGGCAGCAGCAACACCAACAATAAGTATTAACCCGACCAGCGGGCCTGTTGGAACAGAGGTGAGGGTCAATGGAACGATTGATACGTCAAATGGGTCTTATCGAATCTTGTGGGATGGAAAAAACGTAAGGGAAGGAATATGCAATGGTACCACGATGGTCAATGACACCTTTATTGTGCCTTTCTCTGTTAAGGGTTATCATAACATAACCTTGAACGATGTTACCCCAGGGACAAACAGTACATCATCCACATTCGAAGTTACGACGTCCTGTTATGTGTCGGCAGACCCTGCTCGAACATTAGAGGGACTCTATACAACCATAACCGTGGGCGTACGCGATGCAGAAGCAAATAGAACCTACACCTTCACAATCAACGTAACCGATTCCCTAAATCGAAATTGGACCGCAAATAGGCTCGTCAGGACAAAGGAGGATGGCTCGGGAGAAAACTCCACTAAATATCCCGACGACTTCGCAGGCGCTGACACCAAGTACCTTGGCACCTACAGCATGACTGTAAATGAAACACTTGCATCTGGAAGCTTTGCAGTTGGTGTAACGGATGACTTGGATTATCGTAGAACGAACAGGGTTATAATTCAAGGTGCTGGATACAACGGTACTAGAGATGTCACTATTAACTTAACAAAGGATGGAATATCCGTTAAGGGATACCCAAAGAACGTAACAACCAGTGAGCAGGGCGTAGCCACCGATTTATGGACGATTCCTGAAAACGCCACACTCGGAATTTACACCGTGGCCTTAACCAACGCCACAACGGGTAAGGTTAAGGGTCTGATACCTGACATTCAAAACTTTACAGTCATCGAAATCATTGTCTACTGTCAAGCTCGAAATAAATACGATGATGAGCCTTTAGCCGATGTAACTATTGAAATTTCGTCTAGGGGAGCGCCCATTATCCGCGGAAAAACAAATACAACCGGATGGGTCGACTTTCGACTTTTGTACCGCGGCAATTACACCTTCAAGGCCTTCTGGGAAGAGGTGCAGGTTGGTAGCTTGGAGAACCAAAGCGTTACGGGAAGTGCTACAGATTACCTGCTACAAAAATTGTTCAACATAGAATGTGAACTTGCCCGCATCACAATAACAGTAACTGACAAGGATGGTCTTCCGCTCCCCTTCATTAATATAACTTTAACGTCTAACAAAACAGGACCTCTCCATCTACCTGAAACGAACTACACAGGAATTGCGATCACCAACGCATTCACAAATACTAGTTGCACGCTTGAGGCTCGACGTTATGGTTATTTGTTTAACAGAACTTCCATCGAAAACCTAACCCTCACGAGTCGAATCAACATAACATGTCCAACCTACACCTTGTTTGTTCATGTGTTGGATTCAAAGAGCCTTCCACTTCAAAGTGTTTCAGTGATAGCCTATGAGTGGAGCAGCCAGCGAGTCACCGGATCGGGAATCACAAACGACTTAGGAAGCATCGCTGTCAACTGCACGTTTGGAAGATACAAGATCAGAGTATACGACCAGCAAAGCGGAATTCTCCTAAACGAAACAGTTACAGACCTTATCGAAGACAAATCTTTCCTCGTGATCCATTGTAGAATTTCCAACCTAGATTTTTCCGTAGCGGTCAAGGACTATTTTGGGCATCCAATCCCAAATGCTCTAGTGAAAATTGAGCGAGAGGGTGAGGAAATAGGCAGTTTACATGTTGGCTCAAATGGAACAGTCTCGTTGCACGGAATCATCGGTGGTGATTATCGAATTTCTGTATATGTAGCAGGAAAACTTTGCGAAACCAGAACCTTGTACATAGATGAAACTAAGGTTGTAGTGTTTAAGGTAGACAGATTCGTAATGATCGGTGGATACTCGTTGGAAATTACTCAGTTTGTGGCATGGATTTCGCTGGGCATCGTGTTTGTTCTGTTTGTCTTGGCCTTGATGTTCAAAAGGCTTCGTAAGGTCAAAGAAAAAAGTTTATAACGGTCGTTACATAAGCCATAATTGATCGACGACATCAACTTCAAGAAATTTTGTTCGAAATAGGTTGTGCTCGTATTGTCTGAAGCAAAACATTGTTCCCCGAATTGTGAATTGTTTCGATGCGGCAAAAAAGCCCTCATGGTTCGTAGAAACGGGGTGTGGTGCAGATGGACCGAAGAAGAATGCGAAGTCGCAAACTGCAGCTACGCGACATGCATAAAAAGACGATTACTGCCCAAGGGCATCTGTGGAGAAACTGTGAAACGAAAAACCATCGAAATAGAACCTGAAAAAACAGTGGTCCCAACTGTGAAGCTTAGAGGAAAGGTTTTACGGAAGATAGGCGAGAAAGAAATCTTCTAGTCCAACAGAAGACTCCATCATTCATTGATCCTCACTGCTCGCCAGAGAAAGGTTGGGCGATTTCGAAGCTGGCATCACAAATTGTTAATGCTAAAACTATTTAGACGATATACGTTTCACCACTGGTGACCTTATTTTCTTGAGGACGCGATAGCCGCAAACGGTGCATTTCACTCCTCCGCCGCGTAACTCAAGTTCCTTTATTGCCACTTTGGCACCACATTTGACACACTCGTAAACAAGTCCGGGTACTTCCTGTTCTGACATTTTTGCATCTCCAAACTTGGTAAGCACGGTTTCTACGCATTTAAAAGTTTCTTTGTTAGACTGCTGCTTTTTCTTTTAGTGCATAATCAAACAATTCAGAGATGCCTTGAGACACTCCATGTTTTCGTTTATGATCTATCTTTCTGGATGCTTTTTGATAGTCATAGTTAAATTCCGGCGTGTAAACTTCGCCAAACTCCAAGGGCGTGTAAACTTTCAAAACCTTTTTGCCAAGTCTGCGTTGACCTTCTTGAATTACCATCTCAGCGATTTGGTTAACGCTTAACGCTTCTCCACCTATGTTGAAGGTTTCACCCGCAACCGCTTGTTTAGGAGCCCTTAAGCATCGCATGACCGCCTCTATCACATCGCTTACGTGCACGAAATCGCGTTGCTGTTTCCCGTCTGCGCGGATGCTTAGAGGCTCATCGTTAACCGCCTGCCAGACAAACCTGGGAATAACGGTTTCCCATTCGGCATACGTGCTTAGGCCGTAAACGTTGGACAAACGAAGTATTACTGTGTCCAATCCGCGAGTGATATGACACCCATTCACGAGTTGTTCAGCGCTTACCTTGGTAACTCCATAAAGATTGATGGGTTTCAAAGGATGTTCTTCGGTGATAGGTTGGTGTTGTGGTGTTCCGTAGACTGCGGCGGAAGAGGTGAAGATGAATTTTTCGATGTTGCGATTAGCGGCTTCTTCAAGGAGTAGGTAGGTGGCGTAAATATTGGTGTTTATGGCGTTTTTGGGTTGGTCGTTGCATAATTCTATTCCAGGCATAGCGGCTAAATGTATGATTATGTTTGTGTCTGGGGTTATGGCTTTTTTTAGGTCGGATTTTTTCCTTACGTCGCCTACAAGGAGGCGATAACGCTTGTCTTTCTTGAGGTGGTCAACGTAGCGATAGTTTCCTGTCGCTAGGTTGTCTAGAGATGTTATTGTGGTCTCTGGGAGTTCCTTACCTAACTTGAGGAGAAGTCCGCTTCCAATGTAGCCTGCTCCGCCTGTCACTAGAATATCCATTTGGGATCACTAGTTTATTTGAGGGTGCGTATTATTGTTTATTCCGCTTATAACGATTGTTTCAAAGTATGGATGTTTGTTGTGTTAGGTTCAGTAACGTACATAGCGCACGCTGTAGGGTCAATCGAATTAATATTTTTGTAACTCTATTTTATACATTAGGATGGATTATGAAATATCTTATCACTGCGTTCGGAGGGGGGCATACAAGTCTAGCATTGGCGTGTATGGAAAAAGTCGAGGGAAAGAAATTTTTTGTTATACTTGAAAATGACGGTTTAAGCAGGGAAAAAATGGATGCCCTCCGTTTAAAGTATTGTACAATTGTCGAGCCTCGTAGGTTGGGAGAAAGCCTACTGAATCCGGTTGTATGGTTTAGATTTTTGATGAACGCTTTTCAATCTCTGAAGATTCTGGTTAGTGAAAAACCAGATGTTGTAATTTCAACTGGGCCAAATCCGTCTATTCCAATTTCTCTTCTAGCGAAGTTGGTTGGAAAAAAATTAGTTAATGTTGAAGCGGTTGACAGAATAATCAAGCCATCCTTAACTGCGAGGATTCTTTCTTTTTTTGCAGATGAAACTTGGGTGCATTGGGAAAAACAAATGGGCTGGTTTAGAAATGCAAAGCTTGTGGGACCGTTGTTTTTCGAACAGAAATCGGGCGTCAAGGTTGATTTGGCTCGTCCAATAATAGCTGTTTTTGTTGGAAGAAGACGTTACAAAGATTTGTTAAATGCGATTAGTTATGTTGACAAGAAAATTAAATGTTCTTGGATTATTCAAACTGCTGGGGAAAGTATAAAAGTGAAGAATGAAGCGCTAGCAAAAGATTTTTTTGTGGGCATATCAGATTTGATAAAGCAGGCTGATTTGGTTATAGCGCCTGGTGGGTTAACTGCATTCGAAGTTTTAGCTAAAGGTAAACCTTTGATTCTATATCCCCGAAAGGGGACTTTGGCGGAGCATCAGGTTGAACAGGCACTTTATCTAAGTGAAAAGAATAGATGCTGGTATGCTAGAGATGAGAAGGAACTGGAAAGAATCTTGATCCGGATTTTGAAGTGATAAAAAGTGAAGATCGGGATAATTGCGAGAACTTGGTTCACGTCAACTAAGGGAGGATCGGAAAGGTATATAGCGAGACTATTTGAGGAACTGAAGAAGAATCATGAAGTGAGGGTTGTAACATTTGATAGAAGTGAAGACGAGGATGTTATTCAATTAAGGTTGCCTAAAATTTCGTTAGTTACGCAGGCGTTGTTTTCGTTTTTTGCTTCAAGGAAAATAAATAAGATTAAGCCGGATGTTTGTTTAATTAATCAGTATTGGGCAGAATTTTCTTCCTTACTACTGAAAGTTCCGTGGGTACCCATTATTCATGATGTTGGGTTATTTTATTCAGAACGGGCGAAAAGAAGTTATTTTAAACATTTCGTTAGAACAACGGTACTAAAGAAGATGGCTATACGGGCTGAGTTAATAATTGTTCCTTCCAAGCTAACCGCAGACGATCTTCAAACCTATTTGAAAGTGCCAAAAGAAAAGATCAAAATAGTTCCAGAAGGTGTGGATTTAGGTAAATTTAGGCCCAGCCCCATTAAGCATGAAGGCATCAATTTGGTTTGTGCAGGCAGAATAGCGCCTAATAAGGGACAGGACGTTTTATTATTGGCATTTGGGGTGGTCAAGGAGAAGTATCCGGATTCTAGGCTTTATCTGGTTGGCGGAGTTTTGGGTAGTCAAAAAGATTATTATAATAAATTAAAGAGGTTAGTTAAAACTTTGAATTTGGATGATGTGGTTTTTACTGGTTATGTTTCTGATGAAGATTTGGTGAGGTATTATAACTTGGCTGATGTGTATGTTCAGCCTTCGGTTGGAGAAGAAGGTTGGGGGATGAGTATAGCAGAGGCTTTTGCTTGCAGGAACCCAGTGGTCTGCAGTGACATTTTCTACGAGACAGGAGTAGCTGGTAGGGATAGAGCTCTGATAGTTAAGGTTGGGGATTCAAAAGGGTTAGCGAAGGGGATTGAGACTTTGATAGAAAATGATGAGTTGAGGAAAAAACTTGCTGAGAATGGTTATAAGTTTGCTCAAAAACTTTCTTGGAAAAGAATGACAGATGAGATTCTACAGGTGGTGAAAAATTTAGTGGGTGATTGAATGCAAGAAATTTTTAGAAAGTGGGATAAATGGGGCACCTTAAGGGGGAGAGAATGGAAGTGGGTTTTCTCCAATCTAGATTTAAAGCAGGGAAAAATACTGGATGTTGGTTGTCTTAGAGAAACCTATACTGCAACTGTAAATGATTTGGATAAGTATTTGTTAGAAATGGGTTATGAAATTTATGGGCTTGATGTTGGGAAATGTGAGTTTAAGCATAAAAACTTCACGTTCATACATAAAGGTATTCAAGAGATAGATTATCCTGACAACTATTTTGATGCAGTAATATCCGTGAGCACGATAGAACATATAGGACTCCCATTCTATGTTCCCATTCACGGCACAAAGATTGAACCTGACGGCGACTTAAGAGCCATGGAACAAATGAGAAGAGTACTTAAAAAAGGGAGGCATATTTTAATTACTGGTCCATATGGCATCCCAAAGGAAACAGAGCATTTTCGTGTTTATGGTCGATCCAGACTAAAAAAATTGGTTAAAGGGTTAAAGGTAGTCAAAGCAGAATTTTTTGTGAAAAAAGAAATATTAGGTGGAAAGGACATGCTCGTAGACTTGCCCATTCCAAAAATAGAGTCCATACTTTCCAGATTGGATGGAATAGAGAGTCGTGTGATTACAAGCTTGCTTCATCAAGAGCGTATCAAACGCATATCCCAATCTGAAGCTGAACGTGTTTCCTCACCCTATTTTCCACGAGCTGTCTTTTGCTTAAAATTATTGAAAACTTAACGAAAAAGTAGATATTGATTGTTGTGAATAAGTGGATGGACGTCTAGTTGGTCAAAGAGATGAATTACGATATCCACGGGATGATAAAAATAAATTCAAACGTGGACTTAGCAAACTTAAACTTAGGGCTGCCTTATTTCGAAGTGGAAAAGGTAGATCCGAACCTAAAAATTACGGTCGAGGACTTTGAATTCGAAAAAGGAGAATGCAGTAAAGCTGATTTATGGTTTTATGGACACGACGATAAGGATTTTGTTTATTATGAGCGGTACATCTTCAACGTGGAAGATAAACTGCTCCTAGAGGATTTACAAGCTGAAACGACAAAGATTACTGCTACGAAGTTTTGTTACAAAAAACCACTGCGTGCTCGTGGAAGCTTCATTGACCTACTCGTCTCTGTGCAAATGCTGAAGCTTTCACAAAGTGGCATCTTCATTCATGGAGCTTGCGTTGCACGCGATGGTTTTGCTGTTCTGATGCCTGCCATGCCCAGTACAGGAAAGACATTGACTACACTCCAGTTGCTCCATAAGGGCTACGACTACATGGCAGATGATACACTCATAATTGATAATAACGGAAAAGCCTACTCCTATCCAATGCCATCCGCCATCGGTTCGTATGTCCTGAGATATGCTAATACTGTAAGTCGTTTGAAACGTCTAGAATTGAAAATAAACTCATACTTACGAAACTTTCCGGGTGCAACTAAGGTTGTTCATCCGTTCATGGGTAAAGCATGGGAACTTGTAGACGGTACAAAAATCGCCAAAAATGCCAAGATTGGGATTATTTGTTTACTGGAAGTTGGCTCAAAGGACATGGAGGAACTGGATAAAAAGCGTGCCTTAAACAAAATAATGGCGATAAACAGATACTCCCTTCCACGCCCACAGTCAAATCCCGTGATCTTAGCGTACACATTATTTAATCCACAGTTCGACCTCACTCGATTCGAGGTTGGAGAGCGGAACATACTCTCAAAGCTTTTAGACAAAACCAAATGCTACCTTGTTCGTTGCCGTGACGGGCAGTGGGGAGAACTTGTGGAGCAAGCCTTGAGGAAGTGAACTCACTTGAGTGTGGCGGATGTAAGCGTCTGCATACCCACATACAACTCAGCAAAAACGTTAAAAATTTGCCTCGACTCAATTTTTCGACAAACCGTCAAACCAAAGGAAGTTCTAATCTGCGACGGCGGTTCACAAGACGACACATTAAAAATAGTAAAAACATACCCAGCGAAACTAGTAGCTAAGAACATAAAAGGAGTTGGCGCAGCCAGAAACATCCTAACTTCCGCATCCTCAGGCGCGCTGATAGCGTGGATTGACGCAGATGCCGCCATCCCCACAAATTGGCTTGAACTAAGAGTTAAGACGCATCAAACGCAACCGGACGTAGATTGTATAAGCGGACCAGCAACAGTTGTTCCAATCGAAGACGGCGAACGCTTGGCACACCAAAAGCTGGATGCCCAAAACTTCAAACTCCGCCCATCCCAGATTATGTCATGGACAGCAGTAACCATAAGACGACAGACAATTGAGGATGTGGGTGGCTTTGACCCCCTCTTTGAGTTTGACGGTGACTGGGACCTCACAACTAGGCTAACACGAGCCAATGCAGGTCTGTACTGGTGCGATGAATGGCCAGCGTATCATATGCGCCCTGAGAAAGTAATGAGATGGAGCCCAAAGAAATGCGTTTTAGGCGGCAACTTTGTGCTTTACCTCCTAAAGTATGGTCCTATGTACATAAAGTCTAACCCGAGACACTTTGTGACTTTTGCACTTCGGATGTGGCTTCTTTATTCCCTCTTGCTCCTTCCATTTTTCACTAAGCTTATGTTGTTCTCGCTACTTGCATCCATAGCGTTTAACTTGATAGGGGAGAAGCTCCACACAAATGAACTGCGCTTAGGATATCTTCTTGAACAATTGTTTAAAGCGGTAGGGGAGCATAGAAACTTTGTCAGATACCTAACATCCCATCTATCACATGAAAAAGTTGCATCGACAGCTGATTCAACGCGAGATTGATTATAAATGTCTACACAAATGACCGAATGGTATTATGAAGCAAAACAACCTACCCCATTTAGTTTTCACCATGAAGAAGAGTACAAAGTTATATGTTCACATACCAAACTAAGAAAGGACATGAAAATCCTCGACGCTGGTTGCGGCAAGGCTAGGACCGATGTTGAATTAGCCAAGCATGGAGCAGAAGTCGTAGTTTTAGATGCATCTAAAAGCGCCATTAAGCAAGCCAAAATTAACATTAAACATTACGATGTTTCAATGGATACCTTAATTGGCGACATCACACGCATACCCATCAAATCCGATACTTTTGATTTGGCGTGGAATGAAGGCGTTATTGAACATTTAAAGTTTCCAATGAATACTCTTCTCGAGATGGTTAGAGTCACCAAAAGAGGACAAAACGTGCTAATAATTGTTCCCAACAAATTTACCATCTGGAGATTTATGTGGGGAATAAAACAAATCATTGGAAGGGCACACAAAGGACGAGGAATCACATCCTTTGAACTAAAAAAATTATTTAGAATGGCGGGTTTGAATCACGTAGATACATATGGCATCCATTTGTTTCCCTGGGGCATACTCAAAAAATTAGGATTAGAAAACATGTACAGACTCACAGAAAAATCGAGGTGTTTCCTTCATACCATTTTTGGTCTCCAAACGATTGGTGTAGGGAAAAAATGATCCCAGTGGTCGTTCCAGCCTATGAGAAAGTCAGACATTAGTGTTTGCATACCTACATATAATTCTGAAAGAACTCTGAGAGCTTGTTTAGACTCGATTTTCCGACAAACCGTCAAACCAAAGGAAGTGTTAATCTGCGACGGCGGCTCAACAGACAAGACACTAGAAATACTTAAGGATTATCCAGTGAAGATAGTTGCCACCAACGTAAAGGGTGTTGGCTCGGCAAGAAACGTTTTAACCTCCGCAGCCTCAGGAAAAATAATTGCATGGATAGATTCTGATGTTGTCATCCCCACCAATTGGCTTGAAGTAAGGGAAAAAATTCATAGAGAACGCCCGGAAATAGACTGCTTAAGCAATTTAACGGGATTCGTGGACATGAAAGAGGCTATTGAAAGGTCCAAAATCCCAATTGCTTTGGAAAAAATAGTCCTAGGTACCAGCGAGAAAATTTCTCAATCTGCATTAACCATGAAAAAAGAGGTAATTCAAAAGGCTGGAGGGTACGATCCTCTGATTGAGTGGGGTGAAGAATGGGATTTAAGAATCAGACTATTCAGGATCGGTGCAAAACTCTATCGAACTGAAACCCCTTTAGCATACCACATAAGGTCGGAGAGATTTCTAAAACGAACTCAGAAATTTCTTCTACATGACTTGAGACCTAGAGACCTTATTTTCGCAGGAAATTTTGTATGCTTTCTTTCCAAGTATGGCCCTTGGTATATTAAACATAACCCAAGACATTTCGTAACCTTCTTGCTCAGAATATGGCTCCTTTATTCCTTATTAGCAATAATCATTCTCCCCGGACCCGCTCTCATATCCTTGCTCTTAGCTGTGCTAACTAATCTCGCCGCTTGCAAGATACATCATAAAACCCTAAGACTTGGGTTTCTTTCAGATCAGATGCTAAAAGCTTTGGGAGAACATAGAAATCTCTTTAGATCCATCATTTACAAGAGGAAACATCATAAGGTAAAACCATAATATCCTCTGATTTCCCCATCGACTATCAATTTTCACGATAATCAGTACTTGACTTTGTATACACATACCAGAGGGATTGCTCCACCATACCTTTTTGGAGCCTCGGCTGTTTGTGAGAAATACCCTTCAGGAGGACCCTCAAAATGTTTTAATTGAACTGTCGGAGGACGCCCAAGGGTTATTTCTTTTCCAAACTGCATCAATTTGTATATAACCGTTTCTTGACCCTTGGCATTCCATTGCCAGCCTCCCTGTTCAGTGGTATTTCCATAGTCTGTTTCCTCTAATCCTGCTATCCGAGCCATCCATCTCCATTTACCTTCGTCACCCCATCCTACATCCACGGGGTTACCTCTATCGTCAGTTTGAAACGTTGTAAAGACTACAACATAGGTTGCATCAAATCTATCAAGGATTTCAATTGCTTCAGTCTCGTTTGACAGAAACATTCGTCCGATTTGCGCTATCTGGGTGACGTTCATCGTGCCGTTATCGGCGAGGGTTGTTTTGTTAGCGATTATTGTAATCCAGTATCCATAGTCCCACCAACAAGCCACAACGTCTGTTGACTTTAGATTAACCCGCATCCAATTTAGGGCATCAATCCAATCTGGAACTGGTTCGAGGGGATGTAATGGCATACTTGCGGCGGCGATGGTTGTGGGTGAATACGCGTGGGTGAGGACCCTTGGAAGAGTCTCCATCGGGCTTGGCAAAACGAAACTAACTGTTAGCAAAAGAAATGTCATCACTATGAAGGCGTAACTGAACTCCTTCCCCACATGAGTTTTTTCAAGACGCATTTTTCGCCTCGGAATTACCGGAACTTCTTTCATGACGGTAATGAAGGGTCTTAGCATTCGAACTAAGCCTAAGGCAAACAAAATACATAAAGCCGGAGCCACGAGCAGAGTTAACCGCACCATGGAACCGGCGAAGTATACGGAAGTTAGACCGAAGATGCATAAGAAAAGGTTTCGATTCGTGGGATTTTGCACAGCAAAGAATAAACCTACAATTACGAAAAAGACCCCTACTCCAAAGTCGTAATAGAAGGATCCCCAAGCAGCGGGCCTGTGTTCTTGAACAGATTGGATGAGTTCCGACGAACTTCCTCCAGCAAAACGTGTAACGGGATTAATTATGGTCATCCACTTATACGCTAAGGGACTAATGTATCCATAAAATGAAAGCATAAGGAACAAAACGGCAAAAAAACCGACGAAACAGAATACAAAAACTGTCTTCATTTTAAGGGTTCTGATGTGCTGGGAAACTTCGAAGATGCATAACAATAACAGGACTCCAAGAACAGTTAAAACGTATGTTTCGGTCAAGAATTCAAAGCCCAGCCTTGGGATGTTAATCGCGATGAAAAGAGCTATGCCAAATGTTGTGCTGTAAGACAAAAGCAAACGGGACGAGTATCTGCGTAGCAAAATTAGGACAAATACGAAGAGAACAGTTATTCCAAGGGGATATAGTGACGCCCCCCAAGAAATAAAAATGTAGCCAAGAGATAAACCTGCGGCAACCGCATATGTTAAGCCGTTTCTCAAAGACCTTTCAGGTTCAATTGACCTCAGGAAGAAGAAGCTGAATAGAATGATCCCGAAAATTCCAACGGTTTCATCGTCAAAGAACCCGAGGGAGGTACGGCTTATATGAGAAGAATTTAAGGCCAGAAATAGGGCTGAAAAAAGGCCTACCTCTTTGCCGCCAATGTCTCTGCCTAAGAAATATATGGCCAAGCATGTTAGCGTTCCCATTATAACTGGAAATATTACGCAGAAATTGAAAACGGGGTCGGCAGTAAGTGGGTTGGAGGTAAACATTGGCGCTGGAGATAAACCCAACGCTCTTAGTATAATATAGAAAAATGCGGCGGTGGCGGGTAACCCTGGATAGGAACGTCCAACGTCGACTCCGTAAGGGTGCCACCGCATATTGTCATGCCAGGAGACCCAAGCGAAGAATCCATTGTCAACCATATGCTTGGTTAGGCGATATTGAAAATGGGGGTCAAACTCCGAGAGGTGAAATCCCCATCGAATAGGGAGGAGTCTAACCATGAAGGCCATGAAAAGAATTAGGAAGAGTAGGGAAATGTGTATGAGTGAAGAGTGAGATACTCTGAAGCGAAGAGCCCCAAAACTCTTTAAGGCACCAACAACTTTTTCCCTACGAAACAGCCTTCTAAGCTTCATCCAAAAAACCCTTCTCTTATCAACAAATCAAGGAACCCTTTTATTTCTCTTGCGGTGTGCGCGCGGTCACTAAAGTCCTCATCTACCCACATATTTGCACACATATGTTAAGAAATGGAGAACCTTGCAAAAATGTCCATTAGGCGTAAAATTCAAACAATTGTAAAGCCTTTTGTTAGACGAGAGCAATTGAAAACGAGGAGAAAATAGGATAGCTATGGGGAGAATAAATCTTTTTGTGAACTATGCGTGGAATTCAAAGCATGTGATAGTTCGAGGTATGGCAAAAAAAGTTAGGTACTTTACTATATTGGACGCTGGTTGTGGAAATGGCAAACTTTTAAAGGAGATTCTGCAAATGAACCAAAAAGGCTTTGGTATAGGTGTAGACCTAAAAAAATACCCTAGTTGGAAGAAAAGCAATATCGATTTCATTAAAGCGGATGTGCGCTACCTTCCATTTAATAAAAATACCTTCGACTTAATTGTGTCAACTGAAGTTATAGAACATTTTCTTGAAGGTGAATTATTTTTAGGAGAAGTAAAAAGAGTGCTCAGAGCGAAAGGGCATCTGATCATTTCAACGCCGAATCGCTTGAGATGGAGCAGTATAGTAGGCAGGCCCTTTAGACGAATTGCTGGGAAACCCCCATCTCCAGAGCACGTCCGTGAATATACTCCGATGGAGTTCAAAGCCATGTTGAAGACCCATTTTAAGATAATAGAGTTCCGATACGGAGCCTTAAATCCATACCTCAGACTTATGGATAAAATCGGCGACTACACCTTCATGTTCACTGTCTATTTAATCTTAGACAAACTCACAAGCAAAATATTTCCATCACTCTTCAAATGGGATCAAATAGTTTTGACTACTAAAGAACCGAGAACCATTGAGAGTAAGAGATTATGATGCGCGTGTATCGCATATTACTTAAACTTAGGTTACTTAGGGAACAACGACTGTGTAAACTATCTTAACGCTTCATACTCTTATATACTTCCTTACAAAATTCGATTAAGAAGTCTCATTAAGAGATAAGCCGTGAACTGCATGGTCAAGAGCGAAATAAGGCTCAAATACCCAGGGATAATCGTATTCGCATCTAACCTTCTCAGCGCAGCAACCGGACTTGCCTTCATCCTTATGATCACCAGAAATGTCTCCACCAAGGAATTTGGAATCTGGGGAAACATCCTCGACCTTTTCAGTTACTTTATTCTAATAGCGGGCGTACTCCCATTTTGGGCAACTCGTTTCGTAGCTAGAGAACATATAGGATCAGCCAAAACAGGGCTCATTGCCAACATATTCATATCGGTCGCAGCAACTTCTATATACCTAGCACTAGTCCCAACCATTCTATCAGTTCTACAAATTAGCAGCATTTACGCAATTCTCTACACTATCGTATCAATCCTAATACTTGAACAGTACACGATATCCGCCCTAGTAGCAGTCTTACATGCCAAGAAACCTCAAACCATTGGATATGGGCTTCTCATATCAGAAGTGTGTAAAGTCATTCTTGGCTTCGTGTTGATAATAGAACTTAAATTAGGTTTGCATGGAGCGCTCTATAGCATAATCATTTCATACTTCATTCAAATAGGATTCTACGTAAAGCTCACCGCAAAAGAGCTCAAGGAGAGCGTTAGGTGGAGCTACCTAAAAGAATGGCTCAAAGCCTCACCAATCAACATCTATAACGTAGTCGGCAACAGAATTGCGGCGTTCACCCTCATATTATTATTCGTATATGGGGGTGAACTAGCCCGGGCGTACTACGGAGCAGCCGCAACCTTCACCGCTTTCATTGTTAATTCATCATTGTTGGCATTTGCCCTCTACCCACGACTTCTCTCTGGAAGTAGCAACGAAGACATATCTATATCCCTTAGGTTAGTCATGATGTTTGCCATCCCCATGACCGCTGGAGTCATGGTTCTGTCCGATTCCTACCTAACAATTTTAGAGGTGGTCTACGCCGAGGCAAGACCAGTTCTACTTCTGTCGGCAATAAGTGGTTTATTTCTAACCTTGTCACAAGTTTTTAACACTGTTGTATTGGGCACCGAAAGAGTTGATGCTGAGGCGAAAATCGCATTCAAAGAACTCGTAAAGAGCCGTCTATTTCTCCTCTTCACTTTACCATACATTCAATCAGCCGTGGCACTTCCAGCAACAATCTTCGTCTTAACCTCCATCTCCAAAACATCTTTAGAAGCCGCCACTTACCTCGCCTTAATCACTTTGCTTACGAGCATAGCCATGTTAATAGTTACGTATGCTATTGCTCATAAATGCCTTGTCTTCCATTTCCCTTGGAACAACATCTCTAAGTATGCTTTGGCATCTCTGGTGATGGCAGTAGTTTTGCTTTTGATCCCACATCCCACAAGGCTATTAATGACAGCAGCGCTTACCCTTTTAGGCGCAGTCATATACCTTGCCATACTAACATTCATTGACAATGAAGCTAAATCGCTGGTGAAGTCTATTTTACAAGAATTTATGCGCATAATGAGAATTTCAAAGCCTCAGAACGTGAATTAATCAAAGTTTTCTCGAGGGCTATAAATGAAAGATGACCTCAGAACTCTTCTTGCTGACAAGCTTGAGCCTTCGCAGCTAGAGTTGATCTATAAATCATACGATATCATCGGTGACATCGCTGTTATTCGAGTCCCAGAATCCCTCAAGCAACAGAGCAAGGTCATTGCTGAAGCTGTTATGCAGATTCACAAACGCGTAACGTCTGTGTGGCGTCAAGCTAGTCCGGTTTCAGGTGATTTGCGGTTACGTGGCTTAGGGTTCGTTTTAGGCGAGAGGAAAACAGAAACTCTTCATAAGGAGCACGGTTGCACCTTTAAGGTTGACTTGAAAAAATGTTATTTTTCACCGCGGTTGTCATATGAAAGAATGCGAATTGCTCGACAAGTTCAACCAGGCGAAGTGGTTTTAAACATGTTTGCTGGCGTAGGCTGCTACTCCATAATTATCGCAAAGCATTCCAAGCCCAAGAAAATTTTTTCAATAGACATCAATCCTGTTGCCATTCAGTACATACAAGAAAACATTAAACTCAACAAGGTTGAGGAAAAAGTCATTCCGGTTCAAGGAGATGCAAAAATGGTTATCGAAGGAAGCTTGCAAAATATCGCAAACAGAGTTCTCATGCCATTGCCTGAAAGGGCTTACCAATATCTTGACTACGCCCTCCTCGCGCTTAAGCCAACCGGAGGCTGGATTCACTACTACGACTTTGAACACGCCAAAAAGGGTGAAAACCCTATCGAAAAAATTGAGTTAAAGGTATCTGAAAAATTGCAAATGTTAGGTGTTAACTTTGAAGTGGCGTTTGGGCGGATCGTGAGAACAACTGGACCCAACTGGTATCAGGTGGTTCTTGACATAAAAGTGGAAGGTTCGTCTTCATAGCTAAATCTTTTATAGCCTTCCCGTTAAACAATACGGCAGCAAGGAGGGATAGAATATCAAGAGGAAATTGATGGACATTTTGGCTTGTCCAATCGATAAGCACTATCCCCTTGAGCTTCATGTTTTTGAGGAAAAGCAAGAAATCGTGGAAGGCGTAATAATATGTCCCAAATGTTCACGTTGGTATCCCATTCGAGACGAAATCCCAGAAATGTTACCTGACGAACTGCGAGAAGAAAAAGATGAAATGCCTTTCCTACGGAAATGGAAAAACAAAATCCCTAAGAAAATCCTCTTAGAGGGCAAACCCTTTAACCTTAAAGGGGAAACCGAAAAGAAGAAGAGCTAGCCAAATTCCAAAATTAAACAGTCTTTTGGCATATCTATGTGTCTATCTTAGAACGCAGTTACAGAATTGCAACATTGCCGGATTTCATTTTTTATTTGATTGGCAAGAATATAAGAGCAGTGAAGCCAAGTTGAATAAGAATTAATGTCATTGTAACTTGTTTTTCTGTCATTGGTCTCAGATTCATTAAGAAATGGGTCCAACTGTATATCTTTCTCCCATACGGTGGATCAAGCTTCCCATCTTCCCTCAATTTTCCGAGACAAGATGCCTTAAATTTAATCCTCAACTTCAAGAAAAACTCGATAATGAATGGTAGCATCACCAAGATTCCGCTTCTTTCCATATTTCCGACTATCACTCCAGCCGCAACCATTGAGCCAAGTAGATAGGTTAGTGAGTCTCCGGGCAAAATCTTTGCAGGATACCAACTATACCTAATGAACCCCGCCAAAGCAGCGAAGGCGACCAAAAATACAACCGCCCCGTTCAGCACATCTGATTCGGCGTTATGTAGTAAGCCAAAGATTCCCAGACCTAAGAAATAGACCATTCCCATCCCGGCCTCTGAACCATTGAATCCAGCGAGTAAATTAACGGCGTTGGATGCCCCTACCATTCCTATTGGTATGAGCAAAAGAGGGTAGAAAATATCGAAACGGATTCTTCCTATGAGTGGAATTGCCATCGAGGTTTCTCCGGCGCTTATAACCATTAATGGTATTGCCGCGGGCAAAGTTAACAAAGGTTTGATCCATTGTGGAAACCCAACTCTGATATCATAGCCTTCCTTTGTCTTCACTGCCCTTGACTTGACGTTTAAATCATCTAACAAACCAACAAACATAACGATGAGAATGGAAGAGGTGACCGCTAAAAGCGATATAACATCGATTTTTGGGATACTAACAGATGGAAAAAACATGGGGGTAAATGTGTATAGACCTATGTAGGTCAACAACCCAGCCAAAATCCCGAAGGCAACGCAAATTCCTCCAGAAGTGGGCAGCTTTGGTTTGTCCTTTTTCTGAAGGTCTAAGCCAACAATACCAGCAAGATATAAAAATCTTATAAAATAGGGAGTAACAAAAAAAGTTGTAACGAAAGATATCAAGATAGAAACCAATAAAATGACCAGAGAAATCATCATTACACCTCAATTTCATGTACTCTTAGTTTCCTCGGTTGTCGCTCCCACAGTTTCGAAAGCTTTTGAACCTTTTTCTTCCTATTATACCTTGTGAACTCAGATTCCAGAACAACAAGTGGTCTTAATCAGTTTCATAAACTAACAACATTAATGATTCATCTGGTCCAGACGCCTCTGCCCACTCCACGATACACGAATCCCTGTTTTTCCACTTCATCAGGATCGATGACACTCCCCATATCCACTATCGCTGCAGGCTTTTTAACGGAAACCTTAATCCTCCCTAGATTCAATCGCCTGAATTGATCATGTCCTACAGCAATGATTATGCAGTCGGCTCCTTCAACACTTTTTGTTAATGTAGCCTTAGTTGGATATCCCATTTTCAACAACTCCTTGTAGGAGAAGAGAGGATCGTAAACTTGAACCAATGCACCCTTCTTTCTTAACATGTTAACAAGCTTCTTTGTTGGAGAACTATGTGGCTCCTTCACATTTGGGCAAGAAGAAACACCGAAAACCGCTATCTTAGCTCTCCTCATAGTTTTCCCGCATGAACGTAAAGCTTCTCTTGCCAAATGCAACGTGTGATCTAGCGCTTCTTCATTTATTTTTCTAACTAATGTTAACATACGAAGGTTGGCGTTCACCGCCTCTGCTTCCTCAACAAGAAGAAAATGATTCTTCGGGATGTCCCCGCCAATGATTCCAGGTACCGGTAGATAGCAGCAAGGATTCGAATTAGTAGCCTTCTGTACTTCAGCGAAGTCTATTCCGGTTTTCTCGCAAAAGTGGGCAAACTCATTAGCCAACGCCATGCTAACATCCTGATAAACACTTTCGAACAATTTGATGGCCTCAGCTGTCTTCATGTCCCTCCCCTTGACTATTTCGTCATTTGTTGTTGTGCTTAAAACGAGGCAAGCAGCCTCCAAGCTTTGCAGGTTGATCGCCCCAACAACCCTTGTGTGACCGTTGATGTTTCTTGAGATTTCCTCCGGATTGGTGAGGATGGCGCTGTAGGCTAAACCGAAATCTATTCCAGCCTTTAATCCGGACGCGTTCTCAAGCGTCTCCTTAACCAGAGTTTCAGTTATTCCTGGACCCACCGTGCTTTGAAGAATGATTAGGGATCCGGAACGTAGGCCTCTGCCTACTTCCCTACAAGCCTTTTCAACATAGGAGTAGTCGGGCTTCTTCCTTTTGTCTACAGAGGTCGAAACGGTGAATATGATGATGTTGCTTGCTGAAGCGGCTTTCGTAACGTTGGTCGTAGCAGTGAAGCCCCCCTCCTTTACATATTTCTTTACGAGTGCGTCGAGGTGAGACTCGGTAAAAGGAGACTTACCCTTTTTCACTGAGTCAATGATGCGTTGATGCGGATCAACGCCAATGACCTTGAAGCCTGCTTCAGCGAAAAGGCGGGCCGTTAGCAAGCCTATTCGCCCGCACCCTACAACACTAACAGTGTATCTTTCGCGTTTTTCAGGAGTATCAATATCTTCTTTTGTAAGCTTCATCGTCATGGACATCGTGTTCCACGTTTTTTCATTGTTTACTTTTGTTATTATGGATGTTGAACAACTTTGTTTTAAGTAACCGCCCGCGGAGACTATCAGATGCCTTGAAATTTAACAAAAGGTTGTTTAAAATGTGATGTTGAAAGCATGAATTCATTAGCCAGAAAAGGCTGTTTTCCATCGTTTTATAAAGCAAGTGACCATGCAGAACTAGAAGGTGTCAAGGTGGCGCTAGCTCTTCTTTAGCAGTTCTTTAACTGGTGCATAAATCTGTTTTATGGGCCACTCCACCTCTAAACCAGCAAACCTTAACCTAGCAAGCGTTGTGTTATAACCTTCCATCACCTCTTCTTCGAGGTCTAGTAGCAAGCGGGGGTCGATCTCAGCCAATTTTCTCATCAAATTCTTTCTCTCCTTTATGGTCATTATGCGCGGGTCAGCGCTCATGGAGGCAACGTGAAAGCTCACGTGGTAATCTAGCAGGTTTCTGATGGCTTGGAAAGGAATTTCGAAAGCTTCTGGTTTGGCGCCCGTTTTCTTTGTGAAATCTTCGGGGGTTCCTGCTTTTAGGGAGATTCTTATGTGCGGTTTGGTGAACTTTGCGATTTTCCTAACGTAGCCCTTATCAACGCCGAAGAGTATTCCGTTTGTCTCTAAGATGAAGAGGGGGAACTCTGACTCCTCCACGTGTTCCAATAAGCCGAGAAGATGATCTTTGCCCAAGGTTGGCTCAGCGCCTGAAATGCGTAACTTATTGACCTTGTATTTGTGGGCTGCATCTCTTAGCCGATTGAAAGTCTCTTCGGGTGGGTGAAACTGACCGAACTTTTCTGGAAAGTCGCGAGCCCAACTTACCCAGCAAAAGACGCAGCGAAAACAGCATCCGACGCAATATCCAGTTGCTATGCCGCCGTAGACGCCTGTCGCGTAAAAATCTTCGTATTTGCGTTCAAGTCCCTTGGGTCCTTTTCTGGTAACAATTCTTTCCGTTTCCTTGACTAACTCTAGAGGGTCGAAGGGCTCGAAGCTGGGTGTAACGTAACGAGGATATTCTTTAAGTCTTTTCAAAGGTAGCACACTGAGAAAAATATCTGATTTGGAAGAATTTTATGTTTTTTACGGAAATGGATAGGTTGTTTTCAGTGTATGATGCCCAGGGATTTTAGGCGTTCCTTTGTGTAGTTTTCGAAAATCCACATGTCGTAAGAGGGGTCAGGGTCTAAACTTTTTTTGACTAGGTTTTCGTATATTTTTTCTTCAATCTCGCGTTCTTTCTTGGAATTTGTGTTGGGCATGTGGATACTTCTTGTTTTGTTTTGCTTAGGGCTTTATATTCGGTGGGAAAATATAAATATTGTCTAGTTTATATTATACAAATGTAAAAGAAATGCTGTCGGAATAAGATAAATGTGTAGCGAGGACGGGAAGGATATGGAGTTGGATGGAACAGATGTTAAAATCCTTAGAACGTTACTTTTGGATGCTAGGCTTTCAAGCAGACAAATAGCGAAAAAGACTGGCGTCTCCATTGGAACGGTTCTTTCAAGGATGAAAAAGATGGAGCAGGCGGGAATAATAAAGGAATATTCTGCCATTGTGGATTATGAAAAGCTTGGTTACGAATTGACTGTGGTTGTTGAAATGACGATTTCTAAGGGCAAGCTTTCAGAAATAGCCAAAGAGATCGCTAAGGTGCCTAATGTTTGTTGCGTTTACAACGTAACTGGACTAACCGACGCCATGGTTATTGCCAAGTTTAAGAAGAGGGAGGAGATGAGCGGCTTCACGAAATATTTGCTTTCCTTACCCTATGTGGAGAGAACAAACACGCATGTTGTTTTGACTACTATGAAGGAAGATTTCAGGGTAATTTAGGTAGGGGCATGGCTGGATAAGGTTTAATTTAGGGGTTACTGGTTAGTTTATTCTTGCTGGTTTATAGTGGCGGGGGTTGCCAAGCCAGGTCAAAGGCGCAGCCCTGAGGCGGCTGTCCCGTAGGGGTTCGTGGGTTCGAATCCCACCCCCCGCACTACGGCAGAAAATCTCGTTTTCGTCGCCTTTTTGATGTGTTTTACTGCTATTCGTATCTCAATGCTTCTACTGGTTTGAGTTTTGAAGCTCGCCAAGCTGGATAAAGTGCAAAGACTACGCTGACCAGTAAGCCGAAGGCAAACGCCCCAAAGAACACCGTTGGAGTCAAAAGAGGGGTTATCGTCATTTCACCTGTGGCTCCACGTAGTTGCAGTAAACCGCCTCCACTAAAGACCTTTACAACTATGTTTGCTATGCCCCAACCAGATGCGATGCCAATGGCTGCGCCCATCAAACCGATAATTATGGCTTCTCCTAGGAAAATCAGAAGCACTGTTCGCCCCTTCATTCCTAAAGCTTTCAGTATGCCTATCTCTCGGGTGCGCTCCATTAAAGAAACAATCATAATATTCATGATGCCGATGCCAGCAACAAGAAGCGAAATGCCCGCAATCCCTGTTAGGAAGATCTCGATAGTTGAGAAAAGCGATGAAACTGTGTCTAGCACAGCAGTTGAAGAAATCACTGAAACTTGGTCGCCGAAGGCTTCTTTTATAGCTTCAGTAAAGCTCTCAATCGTGGCTTCGCTGTCGCTTTCCAACTGCACAATAATCGCATTACACTCATCGCTTCCAAAGAAACTCTGAGCCTGCAGTAACGGAATATAAACAGTTGAATCTGCAGTTCCGCCAAAGCTGAAGCCGCCGACCTCTTTGAGAACAGCTGCAACAACACCCGTGTAACTTTCATTTTTAAATGCAAATCCGCTTCTGGTAGACCAGATGATTTCAGCTTGATCATTTACGTTGCAGAAAAAGGTGCCGTTCTCCCAGGGGTCGCTGACTCGTTTTCCAATAACAACCGTTTCATTCTGAGGACTTGAGGGTATGCTGCCGCTTTCAGCCACAAAGGTGCTACTGTAAATTTCTGCGTATTTGTCCAAGTCTACTCCGACTATGCTGACTACTAGAGTCTTATTTCCAACTTCAAGGTATATGGATTTTTGTATTATAGCCACGGACATGGTGACATTGCCTATTTGATCGATTGTTTGTGTGTCGTTGACGAACAGCTTAAAATCAGATTCAGTTGCCTGCGGCGGGCCACCTTGATTTGAACCCAAGTCTATGGTTGAAACAATGACCGTGTTTGTGGCGAATCCTGTCTGGACTTGAGCAGTTATGGAACCTTGAAACCCTTGGCTCAGCGAGAGCAACGCTACAATTGCTGCAATACCGATGACAACGCCTAGAGTTGTTAAGCCTGCACGAAGTTTTCGCAATTTTATTGCGCTGAAGGCGTAAGAGAAAATATCACTTATCTTCATGTCAATTCACCACGTCTTGAACAATCAATCCGTCAAACATTTGCACGACTCTTTTTGCTTCCGATGCCAAACGCTGGTCATGTGTAACCATGACCGTTGTTATGTCCTTCTCTTGATTCAATCGCTTAACAAGGTGAATTATCTCACTCGCGGTTTTGGAGTCAATGTTTCCCGTCGGCTCATCCATCAATAGAAAACTCGGGTTGTTTGCCAAGGCTCTTGCAATAGCGACGCGTTGTTGCTCACCGCCGCTGAGCTCGGTTGGCTTGTGATTTATTCTCTCCTTTAATCCTACGGTTTCGAGAAGTTCTTCGGCGCGCTTTTTCCTTTCATCCTTGCCTAAGCCGGCTATAGCCATTGACAGCTCAACGTTTTGTCTTGCCGTAAACCTTGGAATTAGGTTGAAGAACTGGAATACGAAGCCTATTCTGCGCCTCAAATCCGCTAGTTGATTATCGTTCAGTGTTGAAATATCGATACAGTTAACGAACACCGCTCCTTCAGTTGGCTTGTCTAAAGCGCCAATCAAGTTTAGGAGGGTGGACTTGCCGCTTCCAGAAGGCCCCAAGACTGCGAGGAACTCGCCTCTCTCAATTTTTAGGTTTACGCCGCGCAAAGCGTCAACAGGAACCTTACCAAGCATGTAAGTCTTCCTAAGCTTTATCGCTTCGACAACAAGAGCCGTCAAACTTACCATCCTCTTTTTGTCTTGACATTTCGATGATCCTGAGCAATTTTTTCCTGCGTCTCTGAAAGGCGTTTGGATCTAAACATTCTCTTCGCTCTCCTCTGGTTTTTCTAGCCTCTTCAACAGTCTCCCTAAGAGCTCTTTTAGCAAGTTTGCTTTTATCAGTACAATTCCAGGCTTACCATCGGGGGGTCTAATAACAAGCAAAAGATCTCCTGGCTTTACATTGAGATCCTTCCTCGCTTTGGAAGGAATGACGATTTGTCCTCTTTCACCGACCTTAGCAGTTCCATAAATGTGTATTCCTTCAAAATCCTCTATCATTTCTGACCACTTCTCACACATTTCACACTTCTCATATAATTCATCACAATCATTCGTATAAACCTTTCGTTCCGATTAAGCAACGGCGAAACCGCCGTCTTCAATTTTGTGAACCTCTTCTTTGTATTTGTGGAAAGAACTTCTGTTTCCTATTGTTAGAAAAAGTCTTCAAACATACTCACTCTGAGTGTTCAAAAACCGAGAATTTAAACCGATGTTTAAACCTAACCCCCCGCACCAAATTTGGAAAATGATTGGAGCTATTTTTGGAGTATTTCTATGGCTTTTTCGACCGCAAATTTCAGTCTTTCAGCACATGCATAGTCGTGAACTTTCGCAAAGTACTCCTTCAACCCTTCTTGCGTCTTCAGGTTTAAACCAGTTAGTTGCCCACAGTTCACATACCTAAATCTGTCTTTGAACTCACTCACGTATTTGTCAACCATGTCCCAAACTGGTTTGGGGCTTTCCTCTGGACTAGTTCTTCCATGTTTGATGCCTATCGCAATAACTACGCTAGAAACGGAGCCACAAAGTAGTCCATTTAATGAAACTCCAGCACCTATTCCCGTGCCAATCTTAGGAATCAAGTCGGAGTCCACGCCAAGATAATCCTTCAGAGCCAACAGAACACTCTCACAACAGTTGTATGGCCTGCCTACAGGAAAATTGCTGGGGCGATCACAAAAATATCTTACAGCCTTTCCTTGAAGTTCCTTTACCCGCTTTTGTTCGGACATCTTCTCACTTCAATCATAGTTGGTTCCTCTAAAAGGAATAACGGGATATAACGCTTATGATCAGTCTGGCAACTATTCTTGTTTGTTAATCCGTGTTCGTCGTCTGATTCGCCATCCTAACAAAAGAAGCCCTACTAGAAAGGTTAAGCCAACTAGGCTCATCCCCTGCGGATTATCAGTTCTAGTTGGGTCAAGTTCTTGCAAGGGAGCGAGAAAAATGAAGAACATTAACCCACCGCTTATCAAGGCGAACTGATGTATGTCGTTGCATCCCTTCAACTTCAAGCGCTTCAAAAATTTTGCGAAGCCAAACACCAGAAGCCCTCCCAAAAGCATTACCCCCACTGGAGACGAGAAGTTGGGCAATGCCCAGAAAACGAGAAAGAAGACTATGGTTCCAAGAAGACCAGTCGCAAAGAAAGATGTTGATCCATGAGGATTCACAGATTCTTGTCTTCCATCTCCAGAAGGAGCTTTCCAAGCCAGAAAAATGAAAATGAGAACCAGCATAACTGCTGAAAAATATTGTGGCAGAGGAGGACGATACGGAGTCAAAGCGAAATATCCTAGGAGGACAACACCAGCCAAAAGAAGGGCGAGGCCTCCAAGAACGCGATTGCCCACCCAAGGCTCTTTTCTTTGCGAAGGATAAGCCAGCTCCACGAGTAGGACAGGTATTGCAATGCTGAACACAGCGTGATAGATAATGAGCATCTCAGCCCAAACCCAATTGACACTCAGCCAACGACCAAAAACTCCCAAAACTCCTAGGTCAGGCCAAGCAGGATCAAAGAAACTCTTCACCATTAATCCCTCTTCTATAACCCCGTAAGCCGCCCCAAACAGAAGCAACGAAGGATAACCTTTCCTCCAGTGAATTGTCAGTTCCCGCGCCAAAATTGCACCGCTGCCGTAAAGGGACGCAAGTATAGCGAATCCTAACGGATTAAAGAATTCGACGGGTGGTGCTGAGCCGGAAAGGAGTTCGGCAATGGCAGGGGATAACAAGAAAAGTATAAGGGCTGGAGGAATTTTTGGTCGGGAATAATTTTTGACTTCCAATGAAGTTCATCTCAAATTGGATTCTGAACTGATTCTAGAGTCACGGTTTTAGATATGGAAATATGAGATAGATGGGGGGTTCATAAACGTTATTTACCAAATAAAGCTACAAAAGACATCACTGCTTAAAAAGGAAGAAGGAAAATTGAAACAGCCTCTGGCGTACGAAGTGGACCTGACCAAAATTAAAGGGGAAGGAGATTTCCCCTGTCCCAGCTGCGGGGTTGTCATATCTCCTGAAGATGAAACAGAGGATGCTTATCGCATTCTAGAGACGAAGGTTAAAGGCCAAGCTTTGGAAGAATTAGTGATTCAATGCAACAAGTGTGGAAGCAAAATCCGTCTGGTCGGTTTCCTTGTCCTAGAGCCGGATAACCCTTAAACTGGAACGACTTTTGGCTCAAAAAGTCAATTCTAAAGTTTCTAGCTTATAATAACTTTTACATCATCTATGTTGTAGGTCATTTCAGTTTCCCAGCGTACCGTAATCCCTACGGCAACCCACACTTCTCCGCTAGAGCCTGTGTGTAGAGTTGTTTCGTAAGCATAACGTTTCCATTCCGCAACTTCATTGGCATATCCAATAACGGTAAAGTTTGCTTCAGCCCCTGGGTTGGAGACTCCAGCATACGCGCAAACGCCCGCTATAACATTGAAACTCTCAAGTTCACTGTAAAATTCAAAAGAAACTTTAACTTGGATTTGTGAGTTATTTTTCACAGACATTTTCTTCTCGATCCAAACTGTGCCATCATCCTGTCTTCCATCAATATACAGCTTCACCGAATACTGCCCGGAATGGGCTAGGGACGTTACTCGAGAAATGTTCCAAGTAACAGTATGACCTGGATTGTTTGGGTCTGGAGGGACGTCAGCATCTGCTTCCCAAGTGGCGAATCCTTCTTCAAAGCTTTCACTGTACACAATAGGGGTGGGGTAAAGATACCATACAGCTACAACGCTGATTATGATTAGCATCCCAATAACGAAATAGATCTTAAAACTCAGCTTCATTTTGTCATTCCTAGGAAGCAAATCTGTTGGTTATAAATAATACTACGCTTTAGAACAGTCGGGCTACCAAAAGCAAGGTATATACTCTCTTGCTCTGAATCCAACTCCCATTCTTTTTGCTAGTTCCTTCACTTTTGAAATGTCCACTTCCGGGATGGTTACAACAGTTATTTCCGTGTCTAAATTCTCCATCTTAGCTTTTTTAATAAACTCTAAAACATTTCTAAAAGCGTTTTCAAATTTGGGTTTGCACACTTGGTTGTATGTTGCCTTGTCGTGGGCGTTCAAGCTTACGCTTACTTTGTCTACGCTAGCATCCTTTAATTCCTTTATCACTTTCCTTCCTTTGTTTAATAGGTATCCTTGACCGTTGGTGTCTACTCTGACAACTTTCCCAGAATACTTCTTTATCCACCTAGTAACTTCTAAAACACAGTCCAGCCTTTCTAGGGGTTCTCCGAAGCCGCAGAAAACAACTTCGCTCCAATTTTTTCTGTTTATAACCTTTTGCAGTTCTTTGATAACCTCCTTTGAGGATGCTTCTTCTCGCAGTTTTAGGTTAAATTCTTGAAGACCATTTTTGAATTTTCTGAGGCAGAAATAGCAATTGTTGGGGCATCTGTTAGTTATGTTTAGGTATAGGCTGTTGCCAAGCCAATAGACCACGCTTGAGCTCTTCCTCACGAAGGACATGGATCTGTTCCACTTTCAATCTATTGTTGAAGGAAGTAGGAAAAAACAGTTATTAGCCCAACTATCCAGCAATAATAGGCGAACAAGTGGAATTTTTCTTTCATAACTATTTTTTGTAAGAATTTCAAAGACACGTAACCCACTATCATTGCTATTATTGCCCCTAAAAACATGGGAACTACGTCTACGTTGCCCGCTACTAAATCTCTTGACTCCATGATGGTTGCTCCCATTACCGCGGGTACAGACAGCAAGAATGAATACTTGAAAGCCATTTCTTTTTTCACCTTCCTCAGCAATCCTGTCGCTATTGTGACGCCACTCCTTGAAATACCCGGAATTATGGCAACCCCCTGCGCTATCCCTATCAGCAGAGAATCCAGATAGTCCAGTTCTCTATTGTTTTTTCTCTGTTCAGAAATGAACAAGACGAAACCAGTGATTAAGAGCGCTATCCCTACAACAAGCAAATTGTAGAAGAAAGATTCAAGGATGTCGTGGAAAAAGAAGCCGATAAGGGCTGTTGGTACGCTTCCAACTACAATAAATAAAGCAAATTTTCCTTCGTCAGTTTTGAAATCCAGTTTGACAAAGGCTTTAATGATTTTTATAATATCTCTCCAGAATACTGCCAAGACTACAAAGAGGGTTCCAACGTGCAACATTACATTAAAGATAAGGGGAGGTGTTAATCCCAAGTATTTTTGTGCGATGACTAAATGTCCAGAACTTGATATTGGCAACCATTCAGTTACACCTTGAACAACAGCGAGGATTAAGATGTCAATGAGCGTTAACGTAATTTCATCTTCTCCCTTTAGCTAGTCATAGTTGGATACGTTTTTCCTTGAAAGGTAAATATCCCGCACAACATTTAAAAAGCATTTCAAAGCGTGTAGAAGTCAAAATAGTGAGACTTCGATATGAAGCAAAACGTTATCCAGTTCCTATCCAACGTAGCTATCTCAGCTTCATACCTATTTATCCCCATTTTGGCTAAAGAATCAGGAGCAAACGACATCCAAATAGGAATGATTGGAGCAATCTATGGGCTTGCAGTTTTCAGCTCATCCTATCTTTTTGGCCGCGCATCTGATGTATACGGTCGAAAGTTTTTCCTTCACCTCGGTCTCGGAGTCTCAACCATCACCTTTTTCCTACAGGTTTTGACGGATCCCACTTTTGTCGCGCCGTTTTGGGCTGATCCGTGGTTGCTTGCCCTTGCCCGTGGCTTGACAGGCTTTTCCATTGGAATTTTTCCTCCCGCACTCATAGCCTCTGTTTATGAGTCTGGGGGCCTCCCTGGAAGGTTCAGTTCTTTTGGTGCGTTAGGTTGGGCTGTTGGCAACTTCACCGCTGGTTTGATAGCCCTGTATTGGGGCGCCTTTGTTCTATCCTCAGCATGTCTTCTATTGGCTTTCCTTGTTTCCTTTACCATGCCTACTATTAGCAGTCCACGCCTCAGTGTTCCATTTTTCCCTAAGAGTGTAATCAAAAAGAACTGGCGCCTTTACCTGTCCTATTTTATTAGGCACACGGGAGCCAATTGCATATGGATCATATACCCTCTCTACATCAAAGATCTTGGAGGAAACGAGTTTTGGATTGGAGTGCTTTATACTGTGAATATGGCGTCGCAGTTTTTTGTGATGCAATTTGTCGATCGGTTCGGAGACAAAATATTGATTAACACGGGCCTAATTCTATCTTCGATAACCTTCTTCGCCTTCACTTTGGCTCAAAACTTTTATCAACTCTTTCCAATGCAAGTCTTGCTTGGTTGTTCATGGTCATGCCTCTATGTTGGCTCTCTCCTTTACCTAATGCGACGTAACGTTGAAAAGGCTACTTGCACAGGAATGCTTAGCTCAGTGATCAGTCTCGCCGCCGTTTCTGGGGCGCTAATGGGCGGGGCAATCTCACAACTCTCTGGTTTTAAGGCTACAATGTACGCCGCAGCAGCATTAACCGCTATTGGATTTTGCTTCTTCAGAGCGAGCATCGGAAGAGCACCCTTATACAACGAGAGGCTTTCTATGCACGAAGAAAATAAGAATGATAATTAGGCTTGTTGAAAACGTTGGTTAGGAGGCGCATCGTATGAAAAATGCTGAAAGGAGAAAGGAGAGTTCCTAAATACGCGCCTCCTCTAACTTTATTTAGAATAAAAAGACTATTATAAGCTTTTTTAGGAGAAAGTTTTCATTTTTAAAACCGAAATTGTAGGGGATTCAAGGGTTTCTTGAAGAAAATACGTTTAGACCATTACAAAAATGTTTATAATGCTAGACTATTGGTGCGAGTTTTACACGGCATCCTCTTGACGCATCTTCTTCTATAGCGTAAATGATCGTCTTGGGCTTCTTTCCGAAGAGGATCATGCTTCCATCTCTTTCTTCTATCTTAAAATGTATACTTACGGTGTCGGCAAAAACCTTTGTCATTTCGGGAATACTGGGTTTAGATACGTAAATCATTAGGTCCTTTCCCAATCTGTTCGCAATGACTGATCGCCCAATCACGGGCGGAGTGAACCTCTCCACTATGTATGCGAGGGTTTCGCCGCTTAACAAATGAACTACATTTTTACCGAGTCTACTTGACAGCTCCACGGCTGTTTCGATGTAGCGATTGAAATTTTCTATGGCGCCTATGTCTTCCACTGTTGGATCCTGCCAAGTTATGATGTAGGATTTGTTCATATCCATCAAAGGATTGGGGTAGGCTAATACTCGGGCGAACTCGGCAAACTTCTCTTCCCCAGTGAAAGAGGAAATCATTTTCCTTATGTCTTCAGGGCCGTACTCAATTATTGGAATAGTGATAAACCCTCTGTTCCTCATTATGAAATTTGCTATTGTAGGATTGATAACAGCCTCTAAGGCTTCAACTGGAACATTTTCTCCCAACTCGTACAAGACTGAGCAGCCCCTAGGATAGCCTTTTCCGCCCAAGATTTCATCTAGTTCCGGAATTCCGCTAGGGTAGTGGGTCTTAGTGCCCCTAGTCGGTTCAAACTTTGGGGGGTTCTCCAGTTCTTTGTGGGAGAAGGGAGAAAAAACTTGAAAGCCGTTGTTCAGTGCGAAGAGAAATTTTTGGTTTTCGAATTTTGTTCCCCGAAGTTTCTCTATCTCGATTTCTCTGAGCCGTCTGCCATCTAAGTTGTCCTTTCTTAGAACAATGACTCCGTCGGCTACAAACTCTTCGATGCTTACTCCGATTTTCTCGCTTCCAGTTGGGACCTCCACGATGAGGATTATGGTGCATCCTAACTGCCTAACCATCTTACCCAAAATGTTGTGGAGGATAATCCTTGCCTCTATCGGCTCCTTGAAAGCTTGAGCCATGGCGCTAAACGAGTCAATTACCAGCCTTTTAGCCTTTAGCGTCGTTATCTCTTGAAGAATTATTTCCAGTATGGTTGAGAGGGCCTTTTCAGTTACAGTTGTAAAGTCCAGAACCTTGACTTTTCCATCCCCTTCCATGTTCTTCAAGTCGTATCTGAAGAGTTTAGATATATTATGAAGAAGCGTATCTTCGCTCTCGGCGAACGAAACATAGACTCCATTTTCACCGTAGTCTTTTGCTCCCTTACATAAGAATTGCATACCGAACACAGTTTTGCCGGTTCCCGGATTTCCCGCCAAAAGAATTAAGCTTCCCTTAGGAAAGCCACCGTCAATTAAGGAGTCTAAACCCTCAATACCACTGGGAACACGATCTTCACTCATAGATTGCAACACCATCTTAAGCCTAATTAAATCCAAAGTTGGTTTCCACTACAAAAAGCGATAAAGAGTTTATGAATCTAAAATATGGTTCTGCATGCCATAAAATGCCAAAAATGAACAGATAAAAATTTATTGTGGAGCCCCGGGCGGGACTTGAACCCGCGACCTGCGGCTTTCCCGACTACATGCATACAAGGCCGCTGCTATAACCGGGCTTAGCCACCGGGGCTTTACGAGATTTTCGTGGGTTTGTTATCACTTAAAGTCTTCTTTATGATAGTAGCCTATAGAATTTCCGTTTGTAAAAGGTTATCATATAATTGGTTAGGAATGGTTTTTCTCTAAAACCTTGAAAGCATGTTGTCTAAAGCTTGAACCCGTTGAGTATGGCAGGGTTTAGATTTTCAAACCTTTTAAGCCACTCAACTCTTTCTTCTTTCAGCTTGTTAACGTAAGCGTTGATTTGTTCCTGAGTGTAAAAATTAGATAGATCGAATTTCGTCATTTGCGCCCCATTGACTTTTCTAGGCACTAACGTGTCGAAATTTGGATCCTGCCTCCACTCCACAGCGTCTCTGACTATCCCCCTTATAATCGCAGCCATCTCTGGTATCTCAACTCTAAGAACCGCTTGCTTGAGGACCTTGTTATCACCCTCTTCTTCTCTCCACTCCCCAACACCACCTGTATTCAAAAGGTAACATTGAACCTTATCGCTATGCCTCTTCACGAAGTCGTAGAACCAGTTTCCTTCGTAAGCTTCGTCGCCAACGATGAAGGGGTTGGTTCCAACTTCCCTCACCGACTCTCCTGCTCGGCGAGGGTCGCCTGCCGAAGTTTCTATTGACTCTCCTAACATAAAGGCCGCTGCAGCTTGTTCAGGAGTCAATTTCGACGCGATAGGAACAACTGTGTTTCGCCTAGTGATGAAGATGATAATCATTCCGTCGAGTTCATCGAGGGGTAGTAGATTCACGCCTTCAGACTTGTCTGCTCCTAAATCGTCTCTCTGTATTATGCCTCTCCCGTTCTCCGTTAAAGTTTCGTCGTCGAAGTGTACGTTGCCAAGAAAGTCAATCATTACATTCTCGAAGAGGGTGTTGTGGCTTATGGCTGCCCTGAAGATTATGGGTTGAACTTTTGGATCTAAATAGCCTGTTTTAAGGTAGAAACCTCTTTCAGGCCCAAGCGCTGAACCATCAGGTCTGATAAAGACCACATCGTCTTGAACTATCTCTTGGCCTTCTCCATCCTCTAGTAAGCCATGATTATGGCAGGCATGGGTGGTCTTGCCCGTGGCGCTAAGTCCAAAGAGAATCATGCTGTATCTCCTAATTCTTCCCATCTTGTCCTTCGCCTTAGCAATCTTCGCCCCAGCATGAACTCCTAGCATTCCCTCTTGTTTCGCGGCCCACATGGCCATCCTCAGAAAGCCCTTCTTTGCTTCTCCATAGTAGTCTGAGCCAAGGACGTAAGTCACTCCTATTTCAGGGAAGACGAGAATTTGTCTGTCTTTTTCCTGCCACTCCGGCACATAAATGAGATAAAACTCTGGTCCGGGTGCTCCTTCCCTAAAGGGGAAGAGGGTTTGGCCAACCATGTAGGCGAGGCGTATCATTTCTTTTCGATGGACGGACACGTAAAGCGTGCAGTATGGATTGAAGTAAGGGTTGTCGCCCATTGTTCTTTCGACACAAACGAGTGGTGCTCTCTTAACATATTCATGTACGAGTTTCACCGTTCTTGGTGCATCTCTCAGGATTTCCTTTTGCCTTTGGTTTAGTTGATGTTGGAGCACTGCTGGGCTTCCGACATACACTGTTAACCAGGCGCTTCGGTTTTTCACTGTGGATACAAAGTTGTAGTTGCCATAAACTGTTCTGACACCGTATCCTTCTGCTGTTCGCCTGAGCGCTTCAGGTGTTGGATAGGCTACGTTGTCAGCGTCACGTAAATTTTTCATAGTGTCTAATACTGTTTGAAGCAACGCGTTCACGTCGTATTTGATGATTTCTTGGGTTTGCATTGCACCATTCCTTAACTTTAAGTTAACTCTTACGTGGGAAAATCTTATAAGCAGCAAGCTTTTTAAATGTTTTGTTAACAAAATGTTAAAATCTAAAGACCTAGAGAAGAAAATTATCCTTCAGTTGCTTGAGAATGGGAGGCAACCCCTTTTTCAGATTGCAAAGAATGTGGGAGCCACAAGACAAACAGTTGCAAAGAAGCTCGAACAGCTCTGCAGTTCCGGTTTGATAAGTTCTTTCGCTCCAAAGCTGGAACCGGAAAAATTTGGCTTAACCATTCAAGCATACATATTCATGCGAGAAGACCCGCGAAGTGACCTCAGAAAAAAGAATGAGGAGGCGATTAAGGGTTTTCATCAAGTATCTAATTTTCATCACCTCTTTGGGAAATACGATAGCGTCATAAAGGTTTTGGTAGAAAATAACAAAGAATTAACTGAGTTTGTTAAGAAGCTTCATGGGTTGAGCGGTGTTAGAGAAACGGAAACCTTCATAGTTCACAGCACCATAAAAGACAAACCGGAAGATCCATTCAAGAAAGCTCTGACAGTCTCTGAGGAATGATCGTTTAGCCTTTGGATCAAGACTCCTAAAATCCAAAGAATTTGGAAATAAAATCGCAAAACAAATCAAAAATCTTTAAGGAAATTTTGGAGCCCCGGGCGGGATTTGAACCCGCGACCAACAGCTTACGAGGCTGCCGCTCTACCTGTCTGAGCCACCGAGGCTTGAGTTCTTTCCTTGATTTTGAGCTTGAATTGAGAGATTTAGAGCTTTCGGGTTCGTTTTCGTGAGCTAGGTATTCTAGGATGCTGGAGAGAGCTTGTTCTGTGATTCTGCTTATGTTTAGGTTGCGGTTTCGTGCTTCCTCTATGAGATGGGCTGATAATGTGATTCCAACCGTTTTTTTGACTTCTTTTCTGTTCACTTTCACTCGAGTGATTTGATTACTTTTACTCGAGTGATTTTGACGTTGTTTACACTGTCGTTCACTCATGGCCTAACATTCTCCTTTTTGGGGTGTGTGTATGTGTGTGTATTATGAAGTGGTTTAGTGTTGTTAGGTTTTTGATATAGAGAGTTAAAGAGACTATAGAAGAAAGAAGAAAAGAAGAAAGAGAAGACAGACAACAATACACATACACTCATACACTCACACACTCTCCTTAGGAAATTGTGTTCTAACATTCCATAGTTGTGAAACTAAGAAAGCTGCCCTAAATGATTCTGGAAGCTTATCATACACTTTCATAAGTATTCGCCTTTCTGCTCTATTAGTAAAGGTGTAACCTAACTCACGGTAAACAACATTGTTAACCCATTCAGTGAAAATCAAAAAATCGTCAGAGTAGTCTAAATCGTAATGCTTAAGAAATTCTTCAACCTCTTCCGGATACTTCTGTAAATGTTCAATAATGGTTGCTTTAAGTTGTTTTTGTGTGTCAGTTTCCTTCAATTTGAATAGTGTCTCACTCACTTTCAAAACTGAATCTATTCTGCTTATCGTTTGAATCCACAACATTAGAAGTTCCTCTTTGTTTTTGACTAGATGAAGCTTAACTCCCTCTATTTTCAAAGCCATGATGAGGCCTCGGAAAGTCAAACCATAGTAACGTTTTTTTATCTTATCTGGAATCTTTGAAAACGGTTCTTCATGTTTAACCTCTATTAAGCCTAACTTCTCAAATTTTCTCAAGGCATTATAAACCGTTGAGTCAGCAGCTACCCGATCCTTTTCTGAGAGTTCATAATCAGTTTTATATCCATTAAGTGCTATCCTCTTCAAGATTTCTTTCTCAGTTTTTGTAAGTTCAATCATTATACACCCGCTTCTTATACACTCGAAATCGAGTATATAATCTATGAAAGAAAGCATATAAAACTTCCGCATTAATGTAGAATTGTGAGAATATGAAAGTCAGAACAACAAAATGCGAAAAATGCGGCCATGAATGGATTCTCCGAGTTAAAAATCCGTTGAAATGCCCAAAATGCGGACACATTAGAGGTTCACGGATTTACAAAAAAGAGGCATAGTAATGGTTCGGAGAGATGGCGCAGAAATCAGAAAAGAGCGCATACAAGATATAGCTCGCAACGTTCAGCGTTTACTCTTAAATCACAAGGAATTATCGCTATCTAAGGTTTTGGCTACCTTCCAATACGAGTTCGGTTTGACTAGAGAGAAAATCATGGAATATCTCGAGATATTGGAAGGGTTAGATCAATTTGCTCTCGATAGAGAGCATGATAAAATCAAAAAGGTAGGCGTTGAAGGGCATGAATGATTCTGAGTTAACTGAGGCTCTTATTGACTTCACCAATGCTCTCGAAAGTTTAGCAGTTAATCTGAGAAGGCAAATTCAAGCCTCAACGAGAGCTGAGGCTAAGGCTACGGTTTCAGAGGAACGTTTTCATATTCTGAAATGGGAAAACGAGAAAGGTGAAAGATTAGGCGATTTCGAGGTAGCCTATCAGAAGAATAATTTGCCTGAAGCTTGGAGTCATGCCTTCAACGTTTTGAAGGCTAACGCTGCTCTTATCGCTGCTCCATTCAAAGAGGAAGGCTATCAACATAGGTATTGGATTTACCCCGAGAAATACTTAGACAGAATTTTCAGAAAGAAACTAGGTGAGGCTAAAGGCTAGTGGTTTTGCTTAAGCTTGTTGACGGCCGGAAAGGGCCAAGCGATATTGTGGTTTTGGTTACTGGCTATAATGAACCATTAAGTTTTGCTGAGTGGCTTTTCATTGGAAAATGCTACCTGGATAGTGAGGCTTCATACTATCCAGTTTCTGAAGGCTATATCGGTAAAGCCATGCTTCTTAACGCTTTAAACGAGCTTGCTCATGGCGTAGATTTCGAGAAGGTTCTCGAGAGGTATAAACTAGATCGGAAAGGAAAGAAGCTTAACATTATCGATATGCGGAAGCCTTCTCAGAAACTCGAGAAATTGCATGAGGTTTTAAAATGAATGAAGATGCCATTATCATAAGCGTGCTATGCTTCATTCTAGGCTTTTTGGTTAGAGATTATTTTGACAGCTTCATTAGGAGAAAAAGGAAAAATGGAGACGCTAAAAGCTGAGAGATCGCTAATCGCCAATTTTCTATATAGAAACGTTGTTGTTGCAGTTGAACGAAACATAGAAATTAAAGGCAGGCTTTTGCGTTTTCAATTTGGAGATAGTAGTAAACCTCACAAGCCAAGTCTCCTAGTCGTTGAAAATGGTTCCCAAAAATTGATTATCCGAGGCGTTTGGGAAGCCATCAAAACAGAGAGGGCAGAGAGGGTTGTTAATGGGTAAAAAGAAGCTTCGCAAAAAATTGATTGAGCTTGAGTTTCAGTATGGCAAGCTTCTAGTGAATCAGCTTAGCCATGAAAGTGAAATGCGGAAAGAAGCCATGCGTCTGGACAAAAAGAGGAAGGTGAATTATCTAGCATGATTCAGTTTCTAATCCTTTTCCTGTTCTGTGTCGTTGTGGTAGTGTTGCCTTTTCTGCGGATTTATGATCCGGATATGGCAGGCTTAGTTATCATCACGTTTGGTTCTGCAATCATAATCGGTGTTCTGATAGGCGTAGCCATTTCAAAGAGGGAATAAACGTGAGTGGATACTGGAGTTTCAACAAATACTATAGGCTTAACGTAAAGGATTTCATAGAGGAGTTTTGTGGTTGGCAACCGCTTAAGGATTTGGTTGGCTATGCTTCTCCAGATCGAGATCAAGGCTTCATAGTTGCGCTTTTTTTAACTGGTGGAAGAGTCTCTGAAGTCTTAGCTTTGACAAGACAGAATCTCGAGATTCGCCAAGCTGAAGGCTTAATTATAGTAAGGAACATGAACCTTCTTAAACGCTACAAGAAACTCAGTGAAAGCGTAGATGCACAAGGAAAGAGGCGATGGGTAACTGAGAGGGTTGAAAAGAAGCGTAAGCCTTTTCCTATAATGATGCGTGAACCTCTAACTCCTATCCTCATAGAATGGCTAAACAAAACACAAGGCTTGCTCTTTCCCTCTCCATACAAACTTGGTTTTCCACTGTCACGGTTTTGGGCCTACAAACTCATAAGAAACTTGGATAATCAGATTTCTTCAGAACTCAGAGAAGACTTAGGTTTAAACAAACCCTTCGTAAAAGACGGAAAGAAGATCAGCGATAGGCTTCACCTTTGGCTTCACTGGTTTAGAAGTCAGAGAGCTTCTCAGCTTGTGAATGACTATGGTTATGAAGTTATTGATCTAATCGACTATTTCAGTTGGGAAAGATACGACACAGCTCTAACCTATGCACGTAGAGGATGGAAGGGCTTAGCTTCTAAAATGCAAATCGCACAAGTAGCCTACACCTAAACAGAGCTTTTTTATACGTAAATATTCCCATAAGTGGCTTTATTTGCGCTTCTTTTTTCCAAACAACCAATTTCCACAACTCCTTTATTATCATGATGCATATACATATTAATTACTTAATATAAGTGAAATAGGCTTAGACTGAGCTTCTTTTTTCTTTCAAGATCATGGAATAAACCATAGGTATGTAAGGTGTAATTAACATCATGTTCAACCAAAAGAAGCTCAAAATAAACTCCTTTTCTAAAGACTATTAATATATAAAAACAGAAGCTCGTTCGTTCTGTTACTGTTCAAACTTCTTAAGAGTTTCATGGATAGTGCTTTTACTCCTATCAAATATGAAAGCCAAGTCGCCCATGCTGAAATGGTGAAGATAGAGAAAGTGCATTAGCTTGGCTTCATGCTCCTCTACGGTTGGTGTTTGTGAGTTAGGGAATCTCAGCAGCCTAACCAAGATGAACCAGAAGATTCTCGATTCATGATTTGTCAGAATTTCCTTTTTATTCAAGTCCTTCCAAACATCATGTAAGAGATAGTTTAAGATTTGAAGCTGTTTATCCTCTGCTTCGTTGTGTTGTTGTGCTTGCATTTAGCCACCACTCTTTTCTTAACTATCTAGATATTTAAAATCTTTCCATATGTCAACTTTAATGTTGCCGAATGGAAAACCTTAAGCCTAAATCAAACATATTTTGTTGGGAAGGTTCATGGATGGGTAGTCAAAAGCTTTATGTTATGCGGAAAGGAACCTTGCATAAACTGTGTAAGTCGTATGGCATAGTTTTGTGTCATTTTTGTGAGGAACCTATCTTAGAGGGCCAAGCTACTATCAGTAAAACGCTTAGGAGCAGAATCAAACACTATCACGAAAAATGTTATGAAAGTTTGTTTCTCGAGGCGTAAGCTGAATGAATAACAGAGGCGCTATATGGATTTGG